>ERZ825324.1993-NODE-1993-length-22798-cov-3.363189_pt1 | contig 22798 bp, 15 predicted proteins | sample MGYA00519859_ERZ825324 | MGnify/ENA primary metagenome ERZ825324 (study PRJEB31778, sample SAMEA3449198) | human gut metagenome | biome: human gut; feature: human-associated habitat; material: faeces | place: United Kingdom | collected 2010/2012 ... | reverse complement strand
GATCGTGAAATATGCGGCCGACCGCTACATCACCGTCATCCCCGAGATCGAGATGCCCTCCCACTCCGAAGAGCTGACAGCCGCCTTCCCCGAGATCTCATGCACCCACAATCCCAAAGGTGAGCCCGACGTATGCGTAGGCAACGAAAAGACCTTCGAGATACTCCAGAACGTTCTCGATGAGGTCATGGAGATATTCCCCTCGGAATATATCCATATCGGCGGCGACGAAGCCTCTAAAAGGGCATGGAAAGAGTGTGAGCTCTGCCGGAAGCGCATGGCCGACGAAGGCCTTAAGAATGTCGACGAGCTCCAGAGCTATCTCATACACCGCATCGAGCAGTATCTCAACTCCAAGGGCCGCTCCCTCATCGGATGGGACGAGATCATGGAGGGAGGTCTTGCGCCCAACGCCACAGTGATGTCGTGGCGCGGCACCGAAGGCGGCATCCGTGCGGCTCGCAGCGGCCACCAGGCAGTGATGACCCCCGGCGGCTACTGCTACCTCGACTCATATCAGGACGCACCGGCCACGCAGCCGGTGGCCATAAGCGGATATCTGCCTCTGGAACGCGTCTATTCCTACGACCCCGCTCCCGACAGCCTCGGCACCGACGTCACCAAATGGATCGCCGGAGTGCAGGGCAATCTCTGGACGGAGCATGTGCCCACAGCCCAGCATGCCGAATATATGCTCTGGCCCCGCATGATCGCCATAGCCGAGATAGGATGGACCCCGCAGGAGCAACGCCAGTGGGAGTCGTTCAGGCCGCGCGCCCTTAAGGTCGCCGACGACATGCGCGGCAGAGGCTACACTGTATTCGATCTTCGCGGCGAGGCCGGCAACCGCCGCCAGTCGACCCGTCCGGTAGATCATCTTGCCCGAGGCAAGAAAGTGACCTACAACGTGCCCTGGTGGACCAACTACAACGCCGCCCGCGAGGCAACGCTGACCGACGGCCTCCGGGGAGGCTGGAGCTATGGCGACGGACGCTGGCAGGGCTTCCTGCATCGCGGCGACGAACGTGTCGACGTGACCATCGACCTTGAGAAGGTCACCGACATCACCTACGTCGGAGCCGACTTCATGCAGATCACCGGCCCCGGAGTCTGGTTCCCCGCCAAAGTCGAGATCCTTATTTCCGACAACGGCACCGACTTCACAGAACTCGCCACCATCGAACACAAGCAGAAGGATTCCACCGGCCTCTCCTTCAAGGAATTCTCATGGAGCGGCAACGCCCGCGCACGCTACGTGCGCTATCGCGCCACCTCCACCGAAGGCTGCCAGTTCACCGACGAGATCATCATCAGATAATAATTCCGCCTGAAACAAACATACTTCCGTCCCCCGCGCAACCATAGCGGGGGACGGATTGTTTTATAGCTGAACCATTTTCAGTTTCAGCTTATGATCACCATCATCTATACCCATCCCGACCCGGAGAGCTACAATCATGCTATACTCTCGGCCATCACCGATATGCTCACCGGACGTGGCGACGATTATCAGGTAATCGATCTTTATGCCGACGGATTCAATCCGGTCATGACCCGCGACGGACTCGCCGCAGTCACTTCCGACCACGTCACCGACCCCCTCATCGAGCGTTATACGTCGATGCTCCAGCGCACCGACCGCGCCATTTTCATCTTCCCCATATGGTGGGGCATGATGCCGGCCATGCTCAAAGGCTTCATGGACCGGGCATTCGTCAAAGGACGCATCTACGACATTACCGACAACGGCGAGATCATGCCATGCCTCTCGGTCGAGCGCACTCTTATAGTCACCACTTCGGAGGGGGACTCCGTAGATTTCGGCCCGTTTGTCAGCGGCTATCTCGCACCGATGGTACTGGAGCCCGTAGGCTTCGGCGGCTGCCAGTGGCTCGACTGCCAGCAGACCGACAGCGGATCGCCAGAGCGGCGCAGGGAATTCATCGGGGAGGTTTTGAAACGGATCTGACCGTCAGCCTGTCAGTCACGGTTGCCCGATCCCGCCATCTCATAGACGATCAGGGCCGTGCCTCCGTCGCGTAGCGTCGAGTCGACAGCCGAGCCGCCGTTCTGGAAGCCATACTCCACGAGGCTCTTGTACTGATCGTAGTTATCGCTTATATAGCCGATAAAACTGCTGTATTTGGGAGAATAAAAAATGATATCGTTCCCCGCCCGGGTAAAATACCGCGAAGTGCCGAACGGATAAGGCCGTCGGGCATCGTGTCGTCCTCGGCTGCTTCGCTGAATATCGCGACGTCATCCCTCTCATCCGTCGTGGCAGCTACGTCCTGCCTGCGCGAACATCCAATCAAAGCCACTGATACTGCCGGCAACACAGCTGCCGTCATCATCTTTCCCATAATCCTCTCATGAAGTATTTCCCGTCTCACTTCCATCTATGCCTGGGCCACTGTCTGCTCAGTGTCACAGTCGACGTTTTTGCGCGGCTCCACATGGATGCTTATATGCATTGAAGCGCCGAAACGCTCGCGCAGCCGCCGTTCGATGTCGCGGGTAAGCTGATGGGCGTCGCAGACTTTCATAGCGCCATCTACCCTGATATGCACATCAGCCGCCATGCAGTTTCCAATGCGCCTCGTACATAGATTGTGAGGATTGTCAACGCCCGGCACAGAGGATATGATCGAAACGATCTCAGTCTCGATATCTTCAGGCAACGACTTCTCCATCAACTCATTGACAGCCGGCACTATAAGATCCCATGCAGCCTTTACGATCAGTACACTCACTGCAACAGCCGCCATGGAATCAAGCACTCGCCAGTCAGAGCCAAATGCTATAGCGCCTCCGACACCTACTGCAGTGGCAACTGAAGAGAATGCATCCGAGCGATGATGCCATGCGTTGGCCACAAGGGCCTGGCTTTGCTGACGGCGCCCTTCGGCCACCGTCACCCGGTAAAGCACCTCCTTGACAGCTATCGAGACCAACGCGGCCACAAGAGCTATCATACCGGGATCGGCAAGCTCCTGATGGCGGAAATAAAAGCCATATATTTTCCCGGAGCCGTTCCAGAAGAGGCCTATGCCTACGGCCATCAGTGCGATCCCTATGACCGCTGTCGCAAGTGTCTCATATTTCCCATGACCATAGGCATGATCATTGTCTTTGGGACGTGACGACAGCTTTACGAATACCAGCACGACTATGTCGGTCAGAAAATCCGACAGCGAATGAACCGCGTCGGCTATCATCGCGCTGCTGTGGCCCACAATGCCTGCGACGAACTTAAAAGCCAGCAATCCGAGATTGGCTGCTGACCCAAGCAGTGTGATGCCGATGATTTTGCCGGTGCGCTTGTCTTTTTCCATGATTTACGCTCTGTCACATATTACAGGTTACAAGGCGCAAAGGTAATAAAAGTCCGCCAATAAAAGAATTCCGATCAGGCGATAGCCATCCGGGCGCGGCGGCGGGCAGCCTGCAGGCCGTAAGCAACCGCAACCGACATCAGCGGACTCAGATAATTGAACACACACATCGGCGCATAGGCAAGCGTGGACACCCCGAGTACAGTCGACTGTGCCATGCCGCAGGAATTCCACGGGATCAGAACCGACGTCACCGAGATAGAGTCTTCAAGCGCGCGTCCGAGTAGTTGCGGCCGCTCTCCAAGCCGGCGGTAGATGTTGCGGTAAATATTGCTGCCGATGATGATCGACAGATACTGGTCGCCCGTGGCGCTGTTGAGAAACAGACCGCTGCCTACAGTAGCGCCAACGAGATGACCCGTAGAGCGGAGCCTCCGGGCGAAGCTGCGCGTTATCGAGCCGAGCATCCCCGATCCGAGCATCACACCGCCGAACACCATGGCGCTCCCCACGAGATATACCGTCGGGAGCATCCCCTCCACCCCTCCGGTGGATACGAGAGGATCAAGGATCTCCGAACCCGTCGTGACCGCAGTGGAGCTCAGAAGCACTCTCCCGGCAACTATTGCCCCGGCGCCCAGACCGCCCTCTCCGCCCGCAAGCATCGTCACGATCTGCGGCTGCAGGGCAAACATTGCCGTCAGAGCCGCCAGAGAGCTGACGGCCAGCGTGAATGTCGTTCCTACCCTCATGGCGAGCAATGCTATCGTCAGCAACGGCACGAGCACAAGCCACGGAGAGATATTGAACGTAGAGATGATCGCATCGCAGATCTCGCTGTGCTCGAAATTTCCCTCTATCCCTGAACCGAGTCCCACGCAGGCGAATACCGCCAGCGCTATCGTCATCGCAGGCACGGTGGTGACCATCAGCGAGCGGATATGGCTGAAGAGCTTCACTCCGGTCGAGGAAGCGGCCAGAACTGTCGTATCACTCAGGGGCGACACCTTGTCGCCGAAATAAGCTCCCGAAATGACGGCGCCAGCTATCCAGGCCTCGTCATATCCCATCACCGTGCCGATGCCCATGAAAGCGACCCCGATTGTGGCGATCGTGGTCCACGACGTGCCGGTCATCACCGACACGACGGCCGAGATCGAGCACGCCAGAAACAGGAACATCACCGGATTGAGCATCTTCACCCCATAGAAGATCATGCCGGGAACTACCCCCGACAGCATCCATGTGGCGCCTACCGTGCCGATGAAAAGCAGCACCGGCACAGCAGGAAATATCTGCCTGACGCTCTTGCGTACGCCGAGCATCAGCACCCGCGCACTGCGTGTGGTTGTGACAACAGTAAGGATCACGCATACCGCCGACGCGCTGAGCAGAAGCCAGTAACCCATCGACAGCACGTCGGACGCACCTCGTGTCAGAATCACCGCTGCCAGCGATACAAGGAGCACCAATATAGGGATCAACGACACTATGAGCGTCGGACTATGTGTTTTATGACTATGTGTAAATTTCATTCCGTATTTTTATTCGCGCAAAATTACACTTTCCCCTCCTCCCCTGCAAATTTCCCCTCATAAAAATTCAAAACTACATCAAAACAATCTTTATACAGTCAAAAGAATCGGCGCGCCGGCGTCGGTGTGTACCGACACGGGCGCGCCGCGTGTATTGGTCGGCTTATAGCCGCACTGGCTTTATTTCAGCTGCGACTGCGGATCGAGGTTGGCTGCCTCGATATCCTTGTAGTAGCGGTATGTGCCAACCTTGAGCTCCTCGCAGGCTGCCTCGTCGGCCACGATGAGGGCTTTCTGGTGCATCTGAAGAGCCGAGATGGTCCACATCTGGGAGATGCCGCCTTCCACGCCATGATGCAGGGCGCGGCTCTTGTTGTGGCCGTTGACGATCAGCAGCACGCTGCGGGCCGACATGATCGTGCCCACGCCGACGGTCAGGGCTGTCTTCGGCACGAGATCGACGTTGTTGTCGAAGAAGCGCGAGTTGGCGATGATGGTGTCGCGGGTCAGAGTCTTCATGCGGGTGCGCGAGGTCAGCGACGAACCCGGCTCGTTGAACGCGATATGACCGTCAGGGCCTACGCCACCGAGGAACAGGTCGATGCCGCCGTAGCTCTTGATCTTCTCCTCATAGCGGCGGCACTCCTCCTCGGGATCCTCGGCATTGCCGTTGAGGATATTGACATTCTCACGGGGTATGTCGATATGGCTGAAAAAATTGGTCCACATGAAGGTGTAGTAGCTCTGCTCGTGGTCGCGGGGTATGCCGCAGTATTCGTCCATATTGAACGTCACGACATTCTTGAACGACACCTTGCCCTCCTGATACAGTTTGATCAGGTTGCGGTACATTCCCAGAGGGGAGCTGCCGGTCGGGCATCCGAGCACGAACGGATGTTCGGCCGTAGGTTTGGCTTCGTTGATACGGGCTGCAACATAGTTGGCTGCCCATGCCGATACGTTAGCGTAGTCGGGTTCGATAATCAGTCTCATCTATGAATATTGTTTTAAGGTTATATGGATTACGATATTTTGAGAGAGCAAACTTACATAAAATCGACGGGATTTTCAACCCGGAAAGCCACATATTTCATTTCAGTTCAAAAAAAATCGTAAAATCAGCCGAAATGACAGAAAAATGCGTAGATTTGCAATATAAAACAATATAATCCTCAACACACCCTGAAACGACATGAAAACCAACCTTAGTTCACAAATCAAACTCGAACGCATACCAAGGCGCTACTACGACCCGCAGGGCGAGATAGAGCTGGCCGCGCTTACGCGCGAAGAAAAAATCTACACCCGCATCTTCGAGACCGCTTCAGCCGGAAGCGAATATATAGCCCGGCAGATAGCCAAGGTCATCAACCGGAATGTGGAGGATAAGGGCAAATGTGTGGTCACATTCGGCTCCGGAGTGAGCACCCACAGCGCATATGCCGCTCTGATAAAGCTTTACAAGGATGGCGAAGTTTCGTTCGACAAAGTGGTGTTCTACAGTCTCAGCGAATTTTTCCCACTTATCCCCAACGGCCCGAGCACGCTGCGCAAGATGAAAGAAGTGCTTCTCGACCACGTGGACATCCGTCAGGAAAACATCCATACTTTCGATCCCGATGTCACGAAAGAGGACATGTTCCAGCGTTGCAAAGCCTATGAGAAAGCCATCGCCGACGAAGGTGGCCTGGATCTGGCCGTATGCGAGATAGGCGCCCAGGGATCGCTGGCATTCAACGAGCCGGGCACTCCCGACACGAGCCTCTGCCGCCTCGTGCTGCTCGGCAATGAGACACGCCACAACGTGCAAAGCGACTACAACTGCGAGGATGTCCCCACCACCGCCATCACCCTCGGCATTGCCAACATACTCTCGGCCGACCGCGTGGTCACCATGGCCTGGGGCGAAAACCGCGCGGAGATCGTCAAGAAGACTGTCGAGACACCCGCCGATGCCAACGTGCCCGCATCATTCCTGCAGGGCCACGCCCACGCCAAGGTTGTGGTGGATCTCCCCGCCGCCGAAGACCTGACGCGCATCTCGCAGCCCTGGAAAGTCACCTCATGCGAATGGACCGACAAGCTCATCCGCCGCGCCATCGTATGGCTCTGCCACATGACCGGCAAGCCCATCCTCAAGCTCACCGACAAGGACTACAATGACTGGGGACTCGGCGAACTCCTCGCCCTGTATGGATCGGCCTACAACGTCAACATCAAGATATTCAACGACCTGCAGCACACCATCACCGGATGGCCCGGAGGAAAGCCCAACGCCGACGACACCTACCGTCCGGAGCGCGCCAACCCCTATCCGAAGCGTGTCATCGTGTTCAGCCCCCATCCCGACGACGACGTCATCTCCATGGGCGGCACGCTTAAACGGCTTGTCGACCAGAAACACGACGTGCATGTGGCTTACGAGACTTCGGGCAATATCGCTGTTGGCGATGAGGACATGATGCGCTATTTCCTGATGATGGACAAGATCGCGCCTATGTTCGGCTTCGACAAGGGAGGCTATTCGCAGCTCTCGGAGGAAGTGCACAACGCCGTACGCAACAAGCAGCCCGGCGACATGGATCCCGCCGACGTCCGCGAGATCAAGACCATGATCCGTCAGGCCGAGGCCACCATAGCCTGCAACTATATCGGAGTAAAGCCGCAGAACATCCACTTCCTGCGTCTGCCGTTCTATGAGACCGGCACCATAAAGAAGGGCGATCTCAGCCAGCGCGACGTCGATATCGTCAAGAAGCTGCTGACCGACGTCAAGCCCCACCAGATCTTTGTGGCCGGCGACCTCGCCGATCCCCACGGCACGCACAAAGTGTGCACCGACGCTGTGCTCGCGGCTGTCGACGAGCTGAAGGACGAGCCCTGGATGAATGATTGCCGCATATGGATGTATCGCGGAGCCTGGGCCGAATGGGAAATCGACCATATCGAGATGGCAGTGCCCATCAGCCCCGAAGAGCTCCGTTTCAAACGCAACTCCATCCTCAAGCACCAGAGCCAGATGGAGAACGCTCCTTTCCTCGGCGACGACGACCGCCTCTTCTGGCAGCGCGCCGAAGAGCGCAACAGGGGCACAGCCCAGCTCTATCAGGGACTTGGCCTTGCATCCTACGAGGCCATAGAAGCATTTGTGGAATACCACATAATCCGCGACTGATCAATTTACACACTCACTCTCTCCCGGAAGCCGTCAGACAGCTTCCGGGAGTTTTTATGATTGCCGATGACTGACTTTACACAACTGGCCGACTGGATTTGCCTTGACGCCGAATTCGCCGAGGGCGTGGAAATGCTCGAACTGGCGATAATGAGCGGTGACGGGCGACTGATATACCGCCAGCGGTTCCGACCGGCCACGCTTAAACGCTGGCGCAGCTATCCACATGGCATTACGCCTGATATGGTGGCCTCAGAGCCACTCTTTGCCGAATGCCGTCAGGAGATACAGAGCGTTATTGATGCCGCCTCCCACGTCATTGGGTTCGCTGTGGAAGAAAACGACCTCAACAAACTGCGCCACGAAGGGATCCATATCCCCGAGACGCTGCGGATAGTGGAGATACGCGATTGGTTCTGGATCACCTACGGGCTTGAAAACAGCCTCGACTACCGCCAGAACGTAGGACTCAGCACCTGTTGCCGCGAGCTCGGGATTGAGATTGATGAAGGGAAAGAACACTCGGCCGACTATGATACCGAATGCACTCTGATGGCTTTCACAAGCCTGATCGGCCGGTATGCCGGCAAACGTAATCTTGACAAAGCCGGAATAGAGGAGATCGAACGACAGTTTGCCGAAGAGTTTGCAGTTGAAAAGGATCGCTACGACCGTGCCAACGGAGCCGGATACTGCAGCATAATACGGCAGCCCGACGGAAGATATCAGATGAAGTTCAGCAAAGAGCCTTTGAGCGCGGGCCCCGAAATAGTCGCCTCTGTGGCTGTCGCCAACCGTAAGAAAGCGATGGTGAGATTCAGTCAGATGCTTACCGGCAAGATCCTCTACGGCAATTTCCGGTTCGACCGACTGTCGCGGCGGAAACTCGACGAATTCAACGCCTATACCGACAGCTATGAGGCCGACGACGAGCAGTTCAACTCCAAGCTGTTGCGTCTTGCCGGCAAATTTCGCTGAAAGGATCCTTTTCAGGAACGATAATCCGAAAGCCTTTCCTGCAGAAACTTACGGGCATAGAAAATACGGCTCTTGACCGTCCCGAGCGGCAAATGCATGCGCTCGGCTATCTCTGAATATTTGTAACCGGCGACATGCATGGTGAACGGTATACGGTAGCCATCCGGAAAACTGTTGACGACTTCCGTGATCTCGCTGGCCAGATAAGTTTCTTCAGGTGAGGGCTGGAGGCAGTTTTCAGGAGTGTTGATGCGGTAAAGATCATCGGAAGTGTCGACAATGGTGGCTGACCTCACCATCCGCCGGTAACGGTTAATAAAGATATTGCGCATGATGGTGAATACCCAGCCTTTGAAATTCGTATCATCCTGATACATCTCGCGGCTGTCAAGCACCTTCAGCGTGGTATCCTGAAGCAGATCATATGCGTCGTCGCGGTTTAAGGTGAGCACATAGGCAAAATTCAGCAGATTTTGCTGAAGACCGAGCAGCTTCTCCATGAATTTGGCGTTAGTCATAGTCGTCAGATTAAGAAATACATCATTACAACCTTGAGCCAATCGCTTGAGTTTCGCAGTTTAACATCATTTCATATCCTTTATGTTTCCACCGATGGAGCCACTATCGCCTGATATCATACAATGGATCGCCGACCATTCCGCGGCCGACGTAGCCACACTGCGGCTGCGTCATCACTCCGATCCGAGCCTGATGCACGCCATACTGCAGATTGAGGCACGGCGCAAGACTGCCTCCAAGCTTGCCGACACACTGAAGTGTCTGTCATTTCAGTTCCCCGACATGATTGCAGCCGAGCAATCGACATCCGACGCACTCGCCGCCATCCATTCATCTATAATCGGCAAGGCCACGATTGTTGCCGACCTGACGTGCGGACTTGGCATCGACACCTTCCATTTCGCCGCTGCAGGCCGCAAGGTGACAGCCATAGAGCGCCGCCCCGAGGCGGCCGAGGCTGCCCGGCTCAATGCCCGGGCTCTCGGACTGGCCGGAAGCGTCGAAGTGATCACAGCCGACAGCACCGAATGGCTCCGGAGCGCCAACAGACGGCATTACGACTGCATATTCATTGATCCTGCCCGTCGCGACACCCTCGGCCGACGCTGCTACAGCCTGGCCGATTGCACCCCCGATGTGACAGCATTGCTCCCCGCGCTTCGCGATATCACCGGTAAAGTAGTGATAAAGGCCTCCCCGATGCTTGATGCCGAAGCTGTGGCGCATCAGCTGAAGCAGGTAAGCGACATTTATATTATCGGCACAGCCACAGAATGCAAGGAGCTTGTGGCCGTGATAGACTTCAGCATACCATCCGAAACTCCCTACACACTCCATGCTGTCACAGCCACGCAAGGAGGAATCTCTCACGTGACTCCGGGAGGGGATCATCGATCTGCCGATATCGCGATAACCATTCCCGTCAACGGCATGAGGCTCTACGAACCCTATCCTTCTCTGATGAAAGCCGGTCATTACGGCTGGATTGCCGCAGCATACGGCATGTCTGTTCCCGACATCAACACCCATCTGTTTCTATCGCAGGGAATCACCGACTTTCCAGGAAAAGGGTATGAAATAATAGAAGCCATGAATTTCGACAAACGTTCGATAAAGGAGATTGTCTCACGTAAGATAAAGGCCAATGTGGCTACACGCAACTTCCCGCTCGACGCTCCGGCGCTGGCCCGTCGCCTTAAGATCGCCGAAGGAGGCGAACTGCGCGTCTACGGTATAGGATGCGCTTCGGAAGGATACATGCTACTCATCTGCCGGCCATTGCAATAGACCGGCAGCAGGCGGCGTCATACTTTATTTTTTCTGAAACATGCGGGCTATCTGGCGCTTGTCGTCGCGCTCCTTTATGGCCTGACGCTTGTCGTATTCCTTCTTGCCCCGGCCTATGCCCACCACCATCTTGGCAAGACCCTTGGCGTTGATAAACACCTTGAGCGGCACCACAGTGAATCCGGCATCCTTTCCGGCCTTTGCAAGTCGGGCTATCTCCTTCTTTTTCAGGAGAAGCTTGCGGTCGCGGCGTGCGGAGTGATTATTGTATGAACCGTAGAAATATTCGGCCACATACATGTTCTTGACCCAGACTTCCCCGTCGCTTACCAGACAGAAAGTATCGGTCAGACCCGCCTTGCCGAGGCGTATCGACTTTATTTCAGTGCCGGTCAGCACTATGCCGGCCGTAAACGTCTCGGATATCTCGTAGTCAAACCGTGCCCGACGGTTGACTATATTCACTTCATTGAGTTTCATAGAATAAGATTGAATAACAGGATGATAAGAAACGGCGGCACTATCACCGTACAGATCGTGAACGCCATGAACCGGCCAATGCTTGCCGCACGCACAGCCATATACCTCTCGCCGCGCCAAAGCACTATCGCGGTATATATGCCAAAAAACAGCACAAGATCTATGTCGAAAGGCAGACAGTTCTGCACCAGAAGACTCAAAGCAAGCAGCGACTGTCCCATAAGCACATAGGTCTGAGTGCGTTTGTCGCTCGGAATAGAGTCGGTAAACCGGCATATGTAAGTCGACATGAAATGGGTAGCGATGAAATAGCTGACAAAGAAGGCCACAAATTCAATGACAGCCAGACTGAGCAGCTCCACGAAAGTATGCTCCAGATGATATACTCCCTGCATGAACACCGACAGTCCCATCGCGACTGTCAGCGGAAAAAAACCGGAGCGTGCCAGCTGCGAAGGATCGACACCCTCGGCCGAGATATCCTCCCAGCCACGCGAGGGCGACATTATCAATTGAAACAGTAGTTTTATAAACCTTAACATATGGAAGCACAAAGTTAGTGATTTCGGATGGAATTTAGGGATAAACTTCGTAAATTTGTGGCCAACATTTGAAACCAACATCAAAAATAATGATTCAGAAAATCCTTTCAATCTCCGGACGCCCCGGACTTTTCAAGCTCGTCAATCAGGGCCGCAACATGCTGATAGTGGAATCACTCGCCGACGGCAAGCGCATGCCCGCCTATTCCCACGACAAGGTGGTGGCTCTCGCCGACATCTCGATATATACTGCCGATGATGAGGAACGTCCGCTCGTAAAGGTGCTCGAAACCATCAGAGACAAAAACGATTCAAAGACTGTCGACGTGAAAGCCATGGGATCCGATGCCGACATACGCAAGTATTTTGAGACCATACTTCCTGAATTTGACAAGGAAAGGGTCTACACCAACGATATTCGCAAAATTTTCAACTGGTACAACTGCCTGATCAAGGCCGGCATCACCGATTTCTCTCTGCCGGAGGCAGAAGCTGAGGGAGAAGAAGTGGCTGAATCCTGATAAAGCGGCTCACTGGCGGCGGATCGCGCTTCGGCCGCCCTTTCGTGATCACACACCGTGGGATGCCGGGAGATACCATGATCCCGGCTCCCCCGGTGTTTTATGATTAATGACCCGATAAACAATCCTGCCGTATCCGGGGTTATTAAAGGGTAATATGTTTATGAGTGTCTACCCGATGAGGATGTTTCGGAAAATAACCATGTGGATATTGTCGGTGCTGCTGCTTATAGTCATAGCAGTGCCGATAGCCCTTTACATACCGGCGGTGCAGGCGTTTGTCAAAGACATAGCGCTGAAAGAGATCAAGAAATCCACCGGCATGGACATTACCGTCAAGTCATTACGCATAAGGTTTCCCCTGCGGCTGTCACTGCAGAGCGCGACGGTGATGGAAGCGGCAGGCGACACGATGCTCAGGGCAGGAAATGTAGAATTCCGAGTCGCCATGGCTCCACTGCTTAAAGGTGATATCAGAGTAGATGGCGCCCGGCTTACAGATGCTTTCTATCAGTTGGGCGCACCTGACTCTGCGATGTGGCTCAGGGCCGACATCCGCGATCTGACTCTCGATGGCGCTGCGGTGAACCTCAGGAAAGGCATTGTCGACATTGACCGCGCGTTGCTCGACGGCGGAAATGTAAGCCTTATTATAAACGACAGCCTCTCGACAGACCAGGCCTCCGACACAGCCGCTTCCTCCCCTCTCATCATACGTGCGCTCGACATCACCCTGCGCGACGTCGACTACTCCATGTCGATGCTCCCGGTGATCGATTCTCTTGGTGCGCAAATACCCGAAATAAGGCTGCGCCACGGAATTGTCGACATGGCCTCGCGCACCGTCACGGCCGAAAGCCTGACGGCCGATTCGCTTGATGTGGCTTACCTCACCCCATCGGCCGAATACCTGAGTTCACATCCCTTACGACCCGACACTATCACTGAAGCAGCGGAATCCCCTGCCGATCCGCAACTCTGGACAGTCACAGCCGATCATCTTGCGTTCAATGCCCGCAGAGCGTTATATGCCCAAAGAGGCATAATCCCTGCCAAGGGGCTCGATTTCGGCTATATTGAAGCTTCAGGGATAGCCATCGAGATAGATTCGCTCTATAATCGCGGCACAAGTCTGCGGGTACCTTTACGCAGTTTCCATGCCACCGAACGATCCGGTATCGCCTTACGCGCCGACGGCACCTTTGCCATAGATACCGCCGGAACGATGAGTGCCCGCCAATTCCGCATCTCGACCGACTTCTCCACTCTCGACATCGACGCAGAGCTTGGATTCACCTCCGGTCAGGCCTCGACGCTCCCCCTCCGGCTCGCAGCGTCCGCCCGCATAGCTCCTGTCGACGTAAAGATGGCTTTCCCGACACTTGCCCCGATGCTTGCATCCGTTCCGGCCGGCTCGGATCTCTCGTTAAAAGCCGATATCGACGGAACGACCAAAAGCATCGATATAAACACTCTCGAAGCCACTCTCCCGCGCATCTTCACAATCGGCGCCGACGGCCATGTCGATAATCCGCTCGACATCGCCTCCATATCCGGCCGTATCGAACTGTCCGGTAAAATGACAGGACTTGACAGGCTTAAACCATCGCTTCTTGATGCGAAACTGGCCCGCTCCGTCGACATTCCCCCCATAGCGCTCAAAGGGCGTGCTGACTTCCGGCCGGGTCTGATATCCGCGCTCATCAATGCAACTGCCGGCGACGGACACGTAGTAGCCGACGGATCATGGCGACAGCGTGTGGAGGGCTATGAGGCGTCGGTGGAATTCGAACGTTTCCCCGTGGCTTCATTCATGCCCGCTCTCGGCCTTGGAGAACTCACGGCAGGCATCACAGCCAAAGGGCACGGCTTCGATCCCCTCTCCCCGTCGACTGCCATATCCGCCCGTGCAGAGATAGGAGAGCTGAATTATCAGGGCGATGAATATTCCGACATTGTCGCTGACCTGCAGCTTGCGAAAGGAGAACTGCAAGGATACCTGACATCCAACAATCCAGGAGCCATGCTCGATGTTGAACTACGCGGCACGGCATCTCGCCAAGGATTCACATGGGATGTCGACGGCGACATACATTCCCTCGATCTGCTTGCCCTGCGGCTCACCGACTCTCAATGCTCCGGCTCCCTCAATATCACCAGTCATGGTTCCATGAGCGGAGACGCAGCTGTAATAGACGCCACTCTGTCGGTGGCCGATCTTGACTGGAACCTTGCCGGTCACCGTATCACAGCGCCGACTACCGACCTGCGGCTGCTGACCTCCGATTCGACTGTCAACGCCTCCCTCGCCTCCGGCGACATGTCGCTCACTCTCGCCACTTTCTGCGGACTCGACTCGCTCATGGCACGCATGGCGGCGCTCCCTGCAGTGATCGACACCGCCATAACGCGACGCGATGCCGACATAACTGCCATACAGCGTGCGCTGCCCCCGCTCAATGCGATCATGACTGCCGGATCCTACAATATTCTTTCCGACCTCATGGGCGCCTCCGGCATAGGATTCAGCAATGCGTCACTCTCCGTGAGCAATGATTCGCTGATGAACTTCAACACCCGTATCATCGGTTTCCGGTCGGGTACCACGCGCCTTGACACCCTTCAGTTCGCAGCAGTGCAGCATGGCAAATATCTCGCATTCAACGGAGCGCTCAACAATCGTCCCGGCACCTTCGACCAGTGGGCCCATGTACGCCTGACAGGATATCTTGCCGACGACCGGCTCGCATTGCTGATGCGCCAGCGCGATATCAACGACCGCGAAGGCTTCTTCCTTGGCGCCAATCTCGCCATGACCGATTCGCTGGCCACACTTCGTTTCGTCCCCTACAGCCCTGTCATAGGCTACAAGAAATGGAAACTCAACGCGTCAAATTTCATCGCCTACAACCTCTATGACCATCATATCGACGCCGACCTTGAGATGGTATCGGGAAGCAGCCTGATACGGCTCTTCACCGAGCACACTCCCGGCTCAACGGCGCAAGAGGATCTCATAGTGCAGCTCAAGGATATCCAGATACAGGACTGGCTGACAATATCGCCGTTCGCTCCGCCAGTCAAAGGCAGCCTCGGAGCCGACATGCGCCTCAGCGCCGAGAACGGCACTCTCACCGGCAAGGGCAACGTGAGCCTCAACGACCTGTATTACGGGCGCGACCGAGTGGGGTCGTTCGATATCGGACTTGATGTGGGCACCGACCGCTCCGGACGTCTCACAGCCGACGCATCCCTTAAGGTCGACTCCATTGAGGTGATCACAGCCATCGGCTCGCTCAACGACACTGCCTCGGCAACACCTTTCCATCTTGATTTCGAGATGATCCGGTTCCCGATGCACGTAGTCAATCCGTTCCTGCCCAAAAACATGGCCCGTCTGTCGGGCATGCTCAACGGTCGCCTCGACATCACAGGATCACTCGCTCACCCCGTATTCGACGGTTATCTCGACTTCGACACAACGGCGGTGAAAGTAGGAATGCTCGGCACATCCTTCAGTTTCTCCGAAGAGAAAATTCCCGTTGACAGCTCCGTAGTCAGATTAGAAAATTTCACGATCAGGGCTGCAAACAAAAACCCGTTGGCCATCGACGGCACAGTCGATCTCAGCAATCTCACCGACATAGCGATGGATCTCAGCCTCAAAGCCAAAAACATGCAGATCGTCAACTCCAGCCGTCCACGGGGAGCCGATGTCTATGGCCGCGCGTTCATTGATCTTGATGCAACGGTGAAGGGCAACATGCGCTACATGGCTGTCAACGCCGACCTCAATCTCCTTCCGGGCACAAACGTCACTTACGTCATTCCCGACATGGAGTCAGCTCTCGTGTCGCAGTCTACGGGCGAAATGGTCAAGTTTGTCAACTTCGCCGACACGGCTGCCGTGGCCGAAGCCGATACGCTCGCCCGAACAACAATGATAGGCCTCGACGCCACGCTCACCATTTCGCAGGGATCCACCATCAACGTCGATCTCTCGGCCGACGGCAAAAACCGTGCGACCGTGGCCGGCTACGGCACGTTTGACTATACGATGAGTCCCCTCAACGACGGAAGGCTCACGGGACGCTTCAACATCAACAGCGGTTTCGTACGGTATACTCCTCCGATGATGTCGGAGAAGAAGTTTGAATTCAACGAGGGCAGCTATGTGGCCTTCAACGGCGACATGCTCAACCCCATACTCAACATCCACGCCACCGACCGTCTGAAAGCCAATGTCACCCAGACAGGACAGAACTCACGCCTGATCAACTTCAACGTCGGACTGTCAGTCACCAATACCCTGCAGAACATGAATGTGGCATTCGATCTGTCAACGGACGATGATATCACCGTACAGAACGAGCTGTCATCCATGAGCCCCGACCAGAGAGCCAACCAGGCCATGAACCTGCTCCTCTACAACACCTATACCGGCCCCGGCACGAAGGCCTCCACAAGCCTCTCGGGAAATCCGCTCTACTCATTCCTGGCCTCGCAGCTCAATTCTTGGGCGGCCCAGAACATTCGCGGCATTGACATATCTTTCGGCATTGACCAGTACAATCAGACGACCGACGGTGCAAGCTCAACTACGACGAGCTACAGCTACCGCGTGTCGAAAAACCTGTTCAACGACCGCGTGAAGATCATTGTCGGAGGCAACTATTCCACTGATGCCGACACCGATGAGAACTTCCAGCAGAATCTGATCAACGATATAGCGTTTGAATATATGCTCAACAAACGTGGCACCATGATAGTGAGGATATTCCGTCATACAGGCTATGAGAGCATACTCGAAGGTGAAATCACGCAGACAGGTGTCGGATTCGTGATGCGCCGCAAGATCAATTCACTCAAGGACCTGTTCAGATGGGCAGGACGTCTGCGCCGGTCGCTGATGCATCAGCCCGCGGCAAACCCTGCCCCCGCAGCCGCTCCCTCTCCTGCTGCCCCGGAGGCTGAAACCAACAGGAAACAACAATGACTATGACCAGAACCCACATAATGCGCTCCCTTGCGGCACTGCTGCTCCTGGCCGTGACTGCATCCTGCTCCACTACCCGGCGCCTTCCGGCCGATGAAGTACTCTATACCGGGGTAAAGAAGATCGACATCGTAGTACCCGAAGGAGAGAAATCGGCGCCCGGACTCGACGATCAGGTGAAGAATGCTGTCAATGTGGCGCCCAACAACAGCCTGATATCCCCTTACCTGAGATATCCGTTCCCTCTCGGGCTATGGGTCTACAACAACTGGCCGAACCCGCCGAGCGGATTCAAGCACTGGCTGTACGAGAAGCTTGTGGCCGAACCGGTGCTCATCAGCGACGTACGGCCAGAAGTGCGCACGAAGATGATCGACGAGATCCTCGACAACAACGGCTATTTCAGCGGCACCGCCTCCTATGAGCTGATAAAGGGCAAGAATCCCAAGAAGGCACGCATACTCTACACTGTCAATACAGGAGAAGCCTACCCCCTCCACTCCGTCGAACTGCTTCCCGACACCACGCGGCTCTACCATCTCATCGACTCGATAGCGCAGGCGGGGACATATCTCAGGGCCGGCAACAGATACTGCACCGACTCGCTGTCGGCAGAAAGAGTGAGGATCACCAACGCTCTGCGCAACCGCGGATACTATTTTTTCCGGCCCGACTATATCGAATACCTCGCCGACTCCACCATCAATCCCGGAAGCATAGCTCTGCGCATGACCATCGCCACCAATATACCGACCGGACTGCTCATGCCGTACCGTACGGGAAAAATCACCACACGCATTTTCCGCAATAAAGGGGGCGGCACTCCCGACACAATCATGACACGCCGGGGCATGGTCATACAGATGAAACCGTCGCGGCTCCGCAAAAACCTGATTCCGTCATGCATCGCGTTCAGAGGAGGACGCACATTTTCCGTACGCGACATGAACCGCACGCAGACGTCGCTTTCGCGTCTCGGGATATTCAGCGGCATCGAGATCAATGTCTACCCCGACACTGCATCCTCCGAGAGACTGCTCGACGTCGACATAGACTGTACGTTCGACGCGCCTCTTGAGGCATCGCTCGAAGTCAACGTCACGTCTAAATCCAATTCATACCTCGGCCCCGGCCTGACGTTCGGACTTACCAACCGCAATCTCTTCGGCGGAGGCGAGCAGCTGTCGCTCAATCTTACAGGCAGCTACGAATGGCAGACCGGACGCGACCGTGGCAAATCCATATTCAACTCCTATGAAATAGGTCTTACCACCGCCCTCTCCTTCCCCCGGCTTCTCGCCCCGCGCTTCATACCGCGCTCAAGGCGCGATGTCAACTGGACGCGCATCGCACTCAACGTCGACCTGCTCAACCGGCCCCATTATTTCCGAATGGCACAGTTCAACGCCTCGTTCAATTACGACTGGCGCCTTAACCGCTATGCGTCCAACACCCTGACATTATACAAGATCACCTATACTAAGCTCCTCAACACCACAGCCGACTTCGACTCCGTCATGAATGCCAACCCGGCCATTGCTCAGAGTTTCCGCAATCAGTTCATACCGCAGATCGGCTACTCATTCGTGCTCGACCGACCGATAGGTAATGACAACAATATCAACTGGCAGTTTTCCGTACAGGAAGCCGGTGGCATCACCGACCTTATCTATCGGGCAGCAGGCCAGAAAGGAGAGAAGAAGCTGTTCGGCACGCCGTTCTCGCAATTCATCAAGGGCCAGACACAACTCGTCTACAGCCGTCGGCTCTATGGCGACCACTGGCTTGTGAGCCGCGTGGCAGTTGGAGCCGCCCATGCCTACGGCAACTCCTCGTCGGTGCCCTACTCGGAGCAGTTCTATGTCGGAGGTGCCAACTCCATCAGAGCCTTCACCGTCAGAAGCATAGGTCCGGGCAGCTATCAGGTGCCGAAAAATCTCATCAACGGATACTTTGACCAGACCGGCACGTTTAAGTTTGAATTCAACGTAGAATACCGCTTCCCGATCTACGGCCCTCTTCACGGAGCAGTGTTTTTCGACTCGGGCAATGTATGGCTCCTTCGCTACGACCCGCTTCGTCCCGGAGGCAAACTGCGCGGCTCCACATTTTTCAAGAATCTTGCCACAGGCACCGGCGCAGGACTGCGACTCGACATAGGCATGCTCGTGGTCCGCGGAGATCTCGGAGTAGGCATCCATCTGCCATACGACACCGGAAAGCGCGGATACTACAACATGCAGTCGTTCGGACGATCCCTTGCCTTCCACCTCGCCATCGGCTACCCCTTCTGATTGCACGCCCAAGCCAACATTTCGACACTTCAGGCGTTATTACTTAAAACAATTCTAACACACTTCATGACTATGAGCGATTTCAACGAACTTATCAAAGACTCCAAGCCGACGCTCGTCGACTTCTTCGCCACCTGGTGTGGCCCGTGCAAGATCCAGGGGCCCATCCTCGAACAGGTCAAGGCATCACTGGGTGATGCGGTCAATATCATTAAGATCGACGTAGACCGCAATCCGGAGCTGTCGGCCGCTTACCATATACGTTCCGTGCCGACGCTTATCCTCTTCGTCAACGGCGAAGCCGGATGGCGCGGCTACGGCGTCCATCAGGCCGATCAGCTTGAGGCCAAGCTCCGCGAGTTTATCGACAAGGAGAAGTAAACCCTTCAGCTGACTCAACACAAACTGAAAGCGGTGTGCCGGCTCACGCGAGCCTCGCACACCGCTTTGGTGTATGGTGATGTGATGTCTGATCAGCCGAGGAAGGCCAGTATAAGGCCCTGGGCAGCTACCACGCGGAGGAACATCGTCAGCGGGTAGACGGTAGAATAAGCTACCGCAGGGATATCGCTGCCGGTGCTTCCGTTGGCATAGGCGAGAGCCGGTGGATCGGTATAACCGCCGGAGAAAAGGCCCATTATGTAAAGGAAATTGATCTTATAAACTCCGCGGGCTATGCATCCCACCACTACAAGCGGCACGAACGTGATGATGAAGCCCCATATCACCCACCACATGCCGGTGGAGTTGAACACCGTCTCGGCGAATCCGGCGCCGGAGGAGATTCCGACCGAAGCAAGGAACAGGCATATACCGAGCTCGCGGAGCATCAGCGATGCCGACGAAGATGTGTAGGTGACGAGCTTGAATTTATATCCGAAACGGGAGAGAAGAATAGCCACTACAAGCGGGCCGCCTGCCAGACCGAGCTTCATGCCGAAGCCTACGTTGATCGAACCGACTATGATACCGAACAGTATGCCTACGAAGATCGTGATGATGTTAGGTTCGTTCAGACGCTTCATCGAGTTGCCCAGCTTGTTGGCCAGTCGCTCGATGTCGTTGATTTCGCCGACGACTACAATACGGTCGCCCATCTGCAGTCGGAGGTCGGGCGACGCGAGAAGATCCACGCCGGCACGGTTGACGCGGGTGGCATTGAGCTTATAGGCCGAATGCAGGCGGAGCGATCCGAGAGTGACGCCGTTGAATTCACTCTTCGTGATGAGGATGCGGCGCGAAACGACCGATGCCTGATGCTCGTCGTCCTCCCAGTTCATCTCGTAAGGAACGCCTATCACTGCCTCGAAATTCTCAACATCCTGGCTCGATATCACCACATAGATCTTGTCGCCCACATGTATTTCAGTCTGTGAAGTCGGTATGATGATATCGCCCCCCTCGGCTCGGATCATTCGCGATATCACGAAATCCGTCTTGATGATATCATGTATCTGGCGAAGGTTTTTGCCGTCGATCAGCTTGTTGGTCACCTCCACCGATATGAAATCCGGCTTCTGCTGGTTGCGGGCTGCTTCCTCTTCGATCTGCTTTATCTCCTGATCGGTGTGCACATGAAACAGACCCTTGATCAGGAACATCGCTCCGATGATGCCGCATACGCCCAGAGGATATGCCGCAGCATAACCCATGGCCATGAGGTTGATCGATTCGGGGTTTTCAGCTGCCTGCTGTGCGGCCGCAAGTCCCGGGGTATTGGTCACGGCGCCCGACATGACGCCCACAAGTGCCTCGATCTGCGTATTGCCGTCAATGAAATAGATAGCCAGGACTATCGCCACATTGAGCGCTATCGCCAGCACGGCCAGACCGTTGAGCCTCATGCCCCCTTTCTTGAACGAGGCGAAGAAGCCGGGGCCCACCTGTATGCCTATAGAAAAAATAAACAGTATCAGGCCGAATTCCCTGATAAACTTAAGCACCTCCGCATTGACCACATAGCCCAGATGGCCCATCAGGATACCTACGAAGAGCACGAATGTCACTCCCAGCGACACGCCCGCCACCTTCAGCTTGCCCAGGAACACGCCTAAGGCTATCACGAAGGAATAGAGGACGATCGTACTGGCAAGCCCGTAGTTACCGGGCCCGAGCAGCGACGTCAACCATGTAAAATCCATAACGACTATTAATTGTTTAATATTGATTCATTAGTGGTGCTGTCGGGCCGTGGAGTGTAGCTGTCTGCCGTCCGCATTCCGCTCCGAGGAGTGTCTCTCCGGAGAGATTACGCTTACCCGATGTTTACGGAGTGCAAAGTTACCCATTTTTCGTGAAAGTTTCGTAACTTTGCACAATTCTTATCGTCAAGAAGTAAAAAATAAGTTTCATACATTATGAATATTTCATACAAATGGCTTAAGCAATACGTGGATTTTGACCTCTCCCCCGATGAACTTGCGGCGCTGCTGACATCGACCGGTCTGGAGACTGGATCAGTAGAGGAAGTGGAGTCGATCCGCGGAGGCCTGCGTGGTCTGGTCATAGGGCACGTGCTCACCTGCGAGCCTCATCCCGACAGCGACCATCTCCACGTGACGACCGTAGATCTCGGCGACGGAAAGCCCACGCAGATTGTTTGCGGCGCCCCTAACGTTGCCGCCGGCCAGACCGTTGTGGTGGCCACAGTTGGCACGAAACTCTACGACGGCGACAAGGAATTCACCATCAAGCGGTCAAAGATCCGCGGAGTGGAATCGCTCGGAATGATCTGCGCCGAGGACGAGATCGGAGTCGGATCCTCTCACGACGGCATCATTGTCATCACCGACCGCGAAGTAAAGCCGGGCACCCCGGCAGCTGAATATTTCGGTCTCGACAGCGACTACGTGCTCGAAGTCGACCTGACCCCCAACCGCATCGACGCCGCTTCACATTTCGGAGTGGCACGCGACGTAGCCGCGTGGCTCAGCTGCCACCGGACGCCGGGAGTCGGCACCCACCGCCCCGACGTAAGCGCTTTCTGCCCCGACCGCATGGACGGAGCGGTCAGCGTCAGTGTCAGCGACACAGCCCTATGCCCGCGCTACAGCGGCGTCACCATACGCGGCATCCGCGTCGGCGAGAGTCCCAAATGGCTCCGCGACCGCCTGACAGCCATCGGACAGCGCTCGAT
>ERZ825324.1987-NODE-1987-length-22857-cov-15.880625_pt1 | contig 22857 bp, 18 predicted proteins | sample MGYA00519859_ERZ825324 | MGnify/ENA primary metagenome ERZ825324 (study PRJEB31778, sample SAMEA3449198) | human gut metagenome | biome: human gut; feature: human-associated habitat; material: faeces | place: United Kingdom | collected 2010/2012 ... | reverse complement strand
ATGCCATAACGCATTTCTGGAGGTCGTTCCCGAAAACAGACCAAGAAAGGGAGAGCTTTGAGAAAGAGGTAGCAGATTGCCTGGAGAGGGATTTGAGGAATTATAGAATCCATACGGGAGTCTTGAAACCTTAACCTCACTCGAGGCCTTGACACCTGTGGCACCCTTTTTCCCACACTATTAATAGATCAACTTTTATCACACGCACAACCCATGTAGGTTTGTGAAATTGATAATTTGTCTCGCGCGCGTAACGGATATTTATGATTAAGGGTGCCATAGGTGTCAACCGGGCTTTGAAACAACAGTGTGAAAATTAGGAAAAACGGAAGAGAATTTGTTTCTTTGCAGATAGAACCGTGCAAAAAACGATAATATGGAATCGCAGCAACGAATATATCCGATTGGAGTACAGAACTTCGAGAAAATACGCAAGGACGGCTATGTCTACATAGACAAGACGGCACTTATCTACCAGTTAGTGAGCAGCGGCAGCTATTACTTCCTAAGCCGCCCGCGCCGCTTCGGCAAGAGCCTGCTCATATCTACCTTGGAAGCCTACTTCCAAGGCAAGCGGGAGCTTTTCGAAGGACTAGCAATGGAAAAGCTGGAGAAAAACTGGGTGAAACGCCCCGTGCTGCACCTAGACCTTAACATCGGAAAATATGATACGCCGGATAGCCTGGACAAGATTCTGGACAATGCCATCTCGCAATGGGAAGCAATCTACGGCACGGGGATAGCGGAAGCCACCTTGGCGCTACGCTTCAAAGGCATCCTTGAACGCGCTTATAAGCAGACGGGCGAGCGAGTGGCCATCCTCATCGACGAGTACGACAAGCCCTTGCTACAAGCCATCGGTAACCACGACCTGCAACGCGAATTCCGCAACACGCTGAAACCCTTCTACGGGGTATTAAAAACCATGGACGGCTGCATCAAGTTCGCCCTGCTTACGGGAGTTACCAAATTTGGAAAGGTCAGCGTGTTCAGCGACTTGAACAACCTGGACGACATCACGATGCGCGATCCCTACGTCAGTCTATGCGGAATCACCGAAAAAGAGATTCATGACAATTTCGAAGAAGAAATTCACGAATTGGCCGCAACGCAAGACATGACATACCAGAAGGCATGCCAAGAACTGAAAGCATGTTACGACGGCTACCACTTTGTAGAAAACACAGAAGGAATTTACAACCCTTTCAGCCTGCTCAACACCTTCAAGTACAAGAAGTTCGGCAACTACTGGTTTGAGACCGGTACCCCCACCTATCTGGTGGAGCTACTCAAAAACAACCATTACGACCTGGAGCGCATGGCACACGAAGAAACCGATGCCGACGTACTGAACAGCATCTACGGCGACGAAGAGCCCATACCGGTCATCTTCCAGAGCGGTTATCTCACCATCAAAGAATATGACAAAGAATTTGGCTTATACCGCCTCGGATTTCCCAACCGGGAAGTAGAAGAAGGGTTTATCAAGTTCCTGATACCGTTCTACACCCGTTTCTCGAAGATAGAAGCGCCGTTTGAGATACAGAAATTTGTACGTGAGATACGCTCCGGACAACCGGAAGCCTTTCTCAAACGTCTGCAGACTTTCTTTGCCGATACTCCCTACGAACTGGCAAGCGAGCTGGAACGGCACTACCAGAACGTGCTCTTCATCGTCTTCAAACTGGTAGGTTTCTATACCCAGGCAGAATATCATACGTCCGAAGGACGGATTGACCTCGTGGTAAAAACTACGGACTACATCTACGTGATGGAATTCAAGCTGGAAGGCACCGCTGAAGAGGCCATCGCCCAGATAGAAGAGAAACATTACGCCCGCCCCTTCGAGACGGATTCACGGAAGTTGTTCAAGATTGGAATCAATTTCAGCAATAAGACGAGGAACATAGAGAGGTGGATTATTGAATAAAAAATTATCTTTGTTTTTTCAGAATATAATGTCTTTCTTTGTATCGAAATCATTCGTGTATGTGCAAATTTTAGAACTATCACACTCCCTTTTTAGCCATACTTTACGAAGTATGGCAGGCAGAGCTTGTTGTTACCAAAGATGTTTTCATTGATTTGTCTGACAGACCTTATATCCTGAAAATTTCATAAAGACAGAGGTACAACAAAATGGGATATACGTAACCCCGACCGCAGAATTCTGTGATGATAAATTCTCTGAACTTAAAATTGAAATGATGGATGAAGTGTTGCAGAAGTACGGGCATCTAACAGCCAATCAGTTGGTAGCAAAAACTCATAAGGAAGGCACATTATGGTACAATGCGGCGAAAGAACATGAACTATTAGAACCGTTTACCCAGCACGAATGCAATAACTCTGATTATCAGACAGCTCTTTCATTGGCTTTGGCTCTATGTACGGCAGAAACTTATCGTGAAAGTCTGGATATCAAGCAGACTGCCAATATATTAAAAGCGAGTGACAATGTTTGAAGAAGAGAACTTACTGAAATTCGAACCGTTTCTCTTCAAGAATGGGGCTGTGCCCAAACCTAAATATTTTGTTGTACTGAGGACTTGGAGGGAGATATATCGTTGGCTTCCTTTCCTACTTTAAAAGACCATGTACCCGCTGATATGGAGGTTAAGCGTGGATGCTTGGAGGTGTCCGAACACCAATTGAATATCTTTGTCTGCCTTCGAGAAGTAACTAAAAGAATAGGCAACTTTCGTATCTCTTATCGGAAAATTGTAGTGTACAATCTTTCAGGAATTGAAAGATTGGTTGAAATCATCCCGTATCGTTAAGAATAAGTTCCGGCAATTATTATAACATGAATTCCAATTCCAAGCGTATAGCCAATCGGATTAGATCAATAACAAATATTAAAAATCAGTATATTTTTTGACGTTATTTATTAGGGAACCGCCTTGTGGCGGCTTTCTTGGGGGACACGCCAAAATTTAACGCTAACTGATAGAGACCTGCAAAATGAACTGTCTTCGCCCTGCTAAACATGTTGCAAATATTTTAAGAAAATTCATCAGTGGCGAAACGGATAATACGCCACTTTTACCTGTGAATATTACAAAATAAATTAAAGTCTAATATAGAAAATAACTTAGGTGTGGCTATGATACCTTCAAGAGTATGATAACCATACAGAGAGTGCTTACAATTCGACAGATGCTTACAGGTATCTGTCTTAAGTACGTATATCAAGTTTTGGAGACCTACTATCGATGAATTCAATAAAAAAGAATTTCTTTTTCAGTACATTTCTTACTATTAGTAACTATGTATTCCCATTGATTACATATCCATATGTTTCTAGAGTTTTACAAGTCGAAAGAATAGGATTGTGTAATTTTGTAGACAGTATAATAAACTATTTTATACTGTTCTCCATGTTAGGCATAAGCACATACGGTATAAGAGAAATTGCAAAAAACAAAAGTGACAAGACTAAACTCAATCAAACCTTCTATGATTTGATAAGCATAAATATCTTAATGTCTATTCTACTTTGTTTTATCCTATTTATATCACTAAATTATTCCGAAACATTATCTCAAAACAAGCAACTTGTATACATTGGAATTTGCAAATTATTGCTTAATACTTTTTTAGTAGAATGGTTTTACAAAGGAATTGAAAATTTCAAATACATCACAATCAGAAGTTTTATTGTCAAATGTTTATATGTAATTGCCATATTTGTGCTTGTAAAAGAACAAAAGGATTATTATATATACTATGCAATAACTGTTGGTATGGTTGTGGTAAATGCATTCTGCAATATTTTTTATTTGAGGAATTTTATTTCCTTAAAATTGATACACTTCAATTTATCGCATTACTTTAAGCCTTTATGCATATTCGGAACTTATTCAATTCTAACATCAATGTATACTAGTTTCAATACTACCTTCTTGGGACTTGTCACATCACCAACAGAAGTGGGTTATTATACAACAGCTACAAAGTTATATAGTATTTTAATTGGCATATTTACAGCTTTTACAGGCGTTATGTTACCAAGGATGAGTTCTCTCATTGTAGACAACAATGAAGCAGAATTTAATAGATTATTATCTAAATCATATGAAGCGCTATGGGCTTTTTCGTTTCCTATAGCATTGATAGGCGTATTATGTGCGCCTGACATAATTATGATAATATCTGGAGTAGGTTATGAAGGCGCTATCATACCAATGAGAATAGTCATGCCACTAATCCTCATAATAGGATATGAACAAATAATAATCATGCAAATACTAATGCCTTTAAAAAAGGATAAAGCAATATTAACTAATTCAATATTGGGTGCATCCGTCGGCCTTTTATTAAATATTTGTTTAGTAAAACACCTACAGTCAGTAGGTTCAGCAATTGTGTGGGTATGTTCCGAATTCACAGTACTATTAATGGCTCAATATTATGTAAAAAAATACAAAGGCATTACTTTCCCATTTTTCCAGTTCACAAGATACCTAATATGTACATTACCGGGAATCCTTATATATATAATTGGTATATATATAATGTCGGACACATCCATTATTCTTAGATGTTCTATTATCTCAATACTCATCATTCTCTATTGTATAATAGCGTATAGTGTAGTAATGAAAAACAGCTTAATAAAGCAAGCTCTTAATAAAGTCAACATATTACAATGATTATAATATTACTATTATCTCTATATTTCTTTTTTAAAAGAAAGAATTTAGTTTATGCTCTCTCTGGTTACATATTTATGGTATCAGAGGCATTTCGACTTTTGCCCCAATCTTTTCTAAACTTTGGAATAAAATGGAATGACGCTTGCCTCATATACTTATTCCTAACATCATTTTATCTATACAGTAGAAAACAAAACTACTTTAGTATAAAAAATGATGAAGTTGCAAAGGCGATTTCATACATCTTGCTCTACTTTACTATACTATTATTTGCTACTTGGATATTTATTGATCAAGATTGCTTTTCAGCAATAAAAGTTTATAGATTATATCTATTATACGCCATCTATTTTCAATTTAGATTACTGGGCTTCAAATCGAAATTAAAAATATTCAAGTTCATCTTTGTGCTAATAGCAATAACAGCTGGATTATTCATTCAACAAGTTGCTACAGGTATTCCTATTCTTGTTGGAGGTGCAGATGAGGTGGCAACACATGGAGAACTTACCCGTTATAGGAACACTTCTTTATTTGTAGAAATCGGTTTATTTGCGATTCTATTTACGACATGCATAAAACGTTACTCTACCCTATTTACATGTATCTTAGCTAGTGCTCTTATTTTACCTATGAGTAGAACTATTACCTTTGTATTTGCAGGAATTACAGCCGTTTATTACTTTTTTTTCTACAGAAACAAAAAACGTCTATTGAAATATTTTATTCCACTATTTATTGGATTAGCTGCTGTTTGGCCATATTTTGCTCAACGTTTAGCCAAAGAAAACACACTCGAAGATATACAATTAACAACCTCGCTAAAAAGCTCGGAAGATTTTGAAGGTGGTGGTAATTTTGTTTTTAGAATGGCAATCTTTCTTGAAAGATCCGAATATTTATTGAAAAAAAATCTATTCCTATTTGGGGTTGGTCTTGTCCATGAAGATTCAAAATACACTCAAAAGACTTTCAATTTCCGTTATGGTGCTAATCGTACTGTAAATGGAGAACGCTATAAACAACAAGTTGCCACCAATGACACATCATGGACAACTATTTTTATCATATCAGGTCTAATAGGAATCTTACTACATTTCTATTTAATCTACGCCATGATAAAAAGATTTATAATATTAAAAAGGTACCATGAAGTTTTTGTGGTTCCATTACTAAGTCTTATTCTGTGTGTATGTACTTCCATTACAGACTACAGGTTAGCACTTTTCTATTATTACACACTATTCTTCCTATTTGCTTCGACAAGTATTAAATCTATAAAAAATGCAACATTATATAATTCTATTACGAGCCATAATTAGTTCGCTCTATTTCAATTTTAAATATTTGCCATTTAATCAAGCCCTAAAGCTACCAATACTACTTTATAAACCATATTTCAAAGAGCTAAAGGGGAAAGTTGTGATAGATTCATCAAATATTTATTTTGGCATGATCCGTATGGGCTTTTGGAGTACATTACAATATCCCAATAGTGGCATTGCATGGGAAAACCAAGGTGGAACTGTAGTTTTCAAAGGTAATTGTATGATAGGAAACGCCGCTTCCATATCAATCGGGAGAAAAGCATATATTGAGTTCGGTGAAAACTTCAAAAATAACGCAGCAATGAAATTAATCTCAGTGCGTTCTGTCATTTTTGGAAAATATACAAGGATAGGATGGGATGTTTTAGTAATGGATACTGGTTTTCATCCATTGGTCATAATGAGAACAGGAAAGCAAACTAAAGCTAGCTCACCTATTAAAATCGGTGACTACAATTGGTTTGGTTCTAAATGTTGTATTATGCATGGAGTAGAAACCCCTAAAAGATGTATTTTTGGATTAGGCTCTGTATTAACAAAAAAAATTGAATGCGAGCCATACAGTCTTTTAGTTGGTACTCCACCTAAAGTTGTCAAAACTGGAATATACAGAGATTACGATAATGATACAGAAATTATAGAATAGCATGGAAAATAAAATTGCTGTTATTATTCCTGCATATAAAGATACTTATCTTCTGAACACATTGATTTCTATAAATAACCAAACAGATAAAAAGTTTAATCTATATATATGCAACGATAGTAGCCCTTACAATATTGAAAAAGTATTAGCTGATTTTAAAAAAATCAATAAGATTCATTTTGAATATATTAAATTCGAAAACAATCTAGGAGGTTCTGATCTTATCCAACATTGGAATAGATGTATCAATCAGATAAAAAATGAAGAATGGATATGGCTATTTTCTGACGATGACTTAATGGAAGATAACTGTATTAGGGATCTAAACCATCAAATCAATTTAGGGATTAAAGAAGATGTTATCCACTTTAATATTAACATCATTGATAACCAAGATAAGCTAATCCGAAAAACGAATGCTTATCCAGACCACTTATCTTCAGCTGATTTCTTTAAAAAGCTTTATTCTTGGAAAATAGAAGCAAGAATGCCTGAGTTCGTTTTGCGTAGATCGACCTTTGAAGAAAAAAAAGGTTTTGTAAATTTTGATTTAGCATGGAGAAGTGATAATGCTACTATAATCAAATTGGCACATCCCAATGGTATTAAAAGCATAGATACAAGCCGTATTAATTGGAGATATAGTAATGAAAACATTTCGGGAATAAATAATCTAAGTATGATACGTCGCAAACAAGATTCTACAATCAAATTCTTTAATTGGATGGACTCTTTCCTAAAAGCAACAAAACAAAAATATCCATTTGGACGCATTTATAGAAATATTATATTTTCTAAATTTCTTTATATTAGACAACTTAACAATCCAGAATATGTATTTCAACGTCTAAATCAAGTAAACACTCCATTAGATAAATTTATAATCAAAATATATCTTAAAACATTATGATATGGATGAAATACTAATAAAAGCATGTGGTGTTACATATAGAAAAGGACAATATATAACTGGTGTTGGCCGTTCTACGCTTGAGCTAATGAAAGCTTTAAGTAAAATAAACAATTTGCCCTTCAAATTGTATTATTATACTACAGGCCTAAGAGCTAATAACATGGATCGTACAGACATTGATTTTCAATATTTTAAAATTCCATTTCCCGATAAAATAATTCACATTACAGAATTAGATGTGCTCTATAGAAAATATATATTAAGACCTAATTTAGTCCATATTCCTCACAATTACGATGACTCATATAAAGAAGAAAATTTGCTACTTACAATACATGATGTTTGGGGATATAAAAATATTACAAACAAAAAAGAAAAAAAGAAATGGGAGCGAGCCGTTTATAATGCTTCATGTATTGTAACATGCTCCCAATATTCTAAGTCTATGATTGAGGAAACTTTCAACCTCCCATGCTCAAAAGTTGTTTCTATTCCATGGGGAATATCCAGTGATTTTAATAAAGTTTCTCCAGCTATACTATCTGAATGTAAAACTCGCTTAAACTTACCATCAAGATACTTTCTATCAGTGTCTTGTAGTCACCCTAGAAAAAATATAGAAACATTAATAAAAGCATTTATTCAATTTAACTCAAAGAAAAGAGAGCATAAACTTGTATTAGTGTGGAGTAACCCACCTAAAAGCATTTTAAATCTATGTCAAAAGAATATTGAAAATAGTGATATTATTTTTTTGAAATATATTTCAGATAAAGATTTAGTATCTGTATATAATGGAGCCACAGCAACATTCTTCCCTACAAGATATGAAGGATTTGGTTTTCCTATTTTGGAATCATTCGCATGTAATACACCTGTAGTAACTTGTAGAAATACCTCACTACCAGAAGTAGGTGGCAATATAGCGTTATATACTGATGAAGACGGAGTTGATGAAATGTCATACTATATGGAATTATTTGAAAACGAAAATTTTGATTTACATTTATTTAGAGAGCAAGCTAAAAATTATATAAAGAGATTTTCCTGGGAAAACACAGCATTACAATATGTTGAACTCTACAAGTCATTACTATGATTAAAGCATATATCGATCCTTCAAGTCAAGTTTATTATGCTTCGTTTTATATACAAGGTCTATATGATTCTATTGGGAAGCCAAACATTTCATTTTCAGCAAAATATTTCAAAGACCTAAGGCGAAATGAAGGAAGAACTGCCTACGATGTTTATTTTGCTTTTGTATTAATAAACGATGGGGTAATAACAAAATATGTTATAGATTTTGCAGACGATGCAAGCGACATCAATAGAAGTGCATATAAGTGGGCGGATATCTACGCCAAAGTAAATATAAACAAGTCTTTTACTCTTTTTTATGCATATAATAAAATAGTAGATTATAATCGAATAATACAATTGCCTCCTTATTTTGGTATCAAAATATGGAATAGTTACCAAACTATATTTTATTGTATTACAAATTATATTAAATCATTAAGTAATAGAAGTGTAGGGATTCATGTGCATATAAAAGATTATCTACTTCAATACGTACATAGGTCTAGACTATCATACTATGAAACACCTTCTCTTAAAAACAATGGTAATAATTATGTTTTCTTTGCATCGAACTTATGGAACATTGAAAATTGCAATGACACTACCAATTTAATCCGTGAAAGATTTATCATCGCATGTACCAAAAATAAAAAGATTGATTTTGAAGGTGGATTTATTATCCCTCCTAATCATCCTTTAAAAGAGAAATATCTAAAATATGCAATATCCAAACGTTATAATATACATGAATACTTAGACAAAATAAAAAAATCAAAAATTGTATTCAATACACCAGCTGTCCATTTTTGCCATGGATGGAAACTAGGTGAATATTTTTGTCTCGGTAAAATTATATTATCTACTAATTTTCAAAATAATATTCCTAATGGAATTCAAGATAGAAAAAATATTCTATTTGTAGATCCTAAAAACATAGAAGAAATTATTAATACAATTACTAATGATATAAGTTTCCAAAATGAACTGCAACAAAATGCTCTAAGTTATTGGAAAAACTCAGCATGCCCACAAAAAGTAATAGAACATTTAATATCGTACAGTAATAGGAAGCTATAAAAGTTTAGCTATGGAGTAAGCACTCAAATTAGGGCTTAAAACTAGTATATCTAACTTTGCTACAAAAAAACTAAGAATCAGAAATTAAATACAGGTTCGCATATTATACTAAAATTTAAATCTTGAGTAATAACATTATTTTCATGAATGTAGTTCATATTTTTTGGGGGCTAGGTTTCGGTGGAATAGAAACTATGTTGGTAAATATAGCCAATGCACAAGTAAAGTCTGGCGCAAAAGTGTCAATTATAATCATCAACGACTTATGCGAGGAATCACTTTTACAATTGCTTTATCCTGAAGTTACATTACATCTATTAATGCGCAAACAAGAATCGAAGGGAGTTGGATTTATTTTTAAACTAAATCGATTACTATTTTTACTACAACCTGATGTTATCCATTTACATCGTTCTGATATTGGTCAATTACTTCTTTATAAAAAATTTCGCAAAATAGCATGCGTAACTCTTCACGATATACCAATCGGCGAAATGAAAAATGATACTTTTATGAACTACATTTGGCGAAAAATTAATAAGCGCCCCATCAAGCATAGTAATGTTACATACATTAATCGTATACCTTTAGTTTTTGCCATAAGTAATACCGTACAAAACGATTTATTAACTCGTTACAAGATTTATAGCACAGTTGTTTTTAATGGTATTTTGACATCAAATTTCACTCAAAGAATGGCAACAAATCCCAAAGATATTTTTAAAATTCTAACGGTAAGTAGATTGGAACATCTTAAAAAAGGACAAGATTTACTATTAGAAGCAGTAGCTCGCATCAAAGGTCAAGTCACCATTGATTTTATAGGCGAAGGAACGAGTTTAGATTATTTAAAAGCGAAAGCCAATAAACTAAAAATTGAAAATTATGTTCATTTTTTAGGTAAGAAGACCCAAAAATACATTTCCGAACATTTATCAAATTATGACCTTTTTGTACAACCATCACGTTGGGAAGGATTCGGGCTGACAGTTGCTGAAGCCATGGCTGCTCGTTTACCTGTTTTAGTAAGCGAAGGACAAGGACCTGCTGAAGTAACCTGTGGTGACAAATATGGCTGGTTATTTATTAACGGTAATATCAATGATTTGAAGGAAAAGATTGAGTATATTATTTCACATTATGACACAGCAATACAAAAAGCAGAAAATGCACTAAAATATGTTTGTAACACATATGATGTATCAATTACAGCAAATAAATATTTAAAGGAATATTCAAAAATAAAGCCTTAAACCATAGTATATGAATCATGTTAACAAAGAAAATTACGAGACCTTTTTATGAAATAAAAAAGGTGCTATTCTAATTCATAATCAAACGTTAGTTTATGCCAAATATCTCCTCCATCCACCACTGCTATGGATGCTCTCTCTGTGCCACCGTTTGCAGTAAAAAGATTATTTCGATAACTCTTAATAAGAATGGATTCTATGAACCAACCATCACCGACACTACCCAATGTACCGATTGTAGCCTATGCATGGAAGTATGCGCCTTTGCGAACAAAGAACTTGCCAACAACGACAACCGCCCCATCAAGAGCTATGCCGCCTGGAGCAAAGAATATGCCGTGCAACGTAAATGTTCATCGGGCGGCGCAGGTTACGAATTGGGACGCACGCTGATGGCACAAGGCTACGAGGTGTGCGGAGTACGTTACAATGCTGAAGCGGGACGAGCCGAGCACTACATTGCCTCCACTCCCGAAGAGCTGATACCGGCGATTGGTAGCAAGTACATCCAAAGCTATACACTCGACGGATTCTGCGCCATAGACCGCAAACGGAAATATTTGGTAACGGGTACACCTTGCCAAATAGACTCATTCCGTAGGTATATACGGAAGTTCCGGGTGGAGGACAACTTTGTGTTGATGGACTTCTTTTGCCACAGCGTGCCATCCATGTGGGTATGGAATAAATATTTGCGCATGGTGGAGCAGGTCACAGGTAAGGTGAACTACGCTTCGTGGAGAAATAAGCACACCGGATGGCACGACTCATGGGCCATGGGAATTGATGGCGAGAAGACTGCTGAAAAGATGGATTGGCACGATTCTTACAATTTGTTAATAAGGGGGAAAAAAAGCTTCTTCAACTCCAGACTCTCGCAAGGAGACGTTTTCTACAACCTTTTTTTAGGTGATTTTTGCTGTAACCGTGCCTGCCAAAAAAATTGTAAATATAAATACGACCGCTCTAGTGCTGATATCCGCATAGGCGACCTCTGGGGCAGAACATACCGTAAGAATGAAGATGGGGTTAGTGCCTTGGTAGCTTTTACTGAAAAAGGGAACATGCTAATTCAGCAAATGAACTGCGAACTGAAAGAACATCCGTTTGAAGTGGTAGCTGAAGGACAGATGAAAGAGAATGCACACACAGCCTATTTATCAAGTATAGCCTGGAAAATGTTGCACAGCCCAAAAACTTATTCATTGACTGATTGGAAACGACTCATCATTGCTGAGAAAATTCTGCAACTACCCAAAAAGTTGGTTAGGAAAATAGATAGAATACTATCAAGATAAACATTATGAACATAAAAGTTATTACCCGGCATATGCCTAACAATTATGGATCACTGCTTCAAAGTATCGCAACACAGCATATCATTGAAACATTGGGACATCAATGCGAGATTATAAATTATGTACGCAAAGACGAAAGAGGACTGCAAGGTATCCTTTCGAGTATGGTAAGCAAAAAAGAATGGAATGAAAACTCGTTAAAGAAATTTGCATATATTATTTTGCGTTATCCAGGTGAATGGATGGCCCAACGAGCATTTGACCGTATGCGCAAACTACATCTAAAACTGACTCCTGCATGTTATACACAAAAAGAACTGAAACTACTCAAAGCAGATGTGTTCATGACCGGCAGCGACCAAGTGTGGGGACCTCTCTTTAAAGTAAAGTATGATCCGACCTACTTCCTTGATTTTACAGATAGCACTTCAAAGAAAATATCGTATGCCGCCAGCTTTGGACATACAGAGTTTACCCCCGATATCCTACGAGCATACAAGCTCCATATGTCGTCTTATACTCATCTTACTGTGAGAGAAAATAGTGCCGTAGAATTACTGAAAGACTTAGGCTTACATTGTGACGGTCAAGTATTGGATCCAACTTTACTTATTGACAAAAGCCAATGGTGCCAATACATCAAGAAAGAGATAAAAGGCAAATATGTGTTAATTTATGAAATTCATAACAATCCCCGGCTGGATACTTATGCCAAGTATTTTGCAGCCTATGTAGGTTTACCATTAGTACGTATTACACCAACTTTACATCAAGCTGTGAGAGGTGGGAAAATGGTGTTGCTACCTAATATTGGGGAATTCCTATCCTACATAAAGAATGCTACCTACATGGTAACAGACTCTTTCCACGGAACAGCTTTTGCTATTAATTTCAATACACAGTTTATCGAAGTTCTGCCCAATACCAAAACCGGAAGCAGGAATCAGAGTATCCTACATCTCACAGATTTACAAGATCGTATTGTTACAGATTTCAATGATTTCTCGTTGACCAATAAGAAGATTGATTTTGAAAGAGTTAACAATATTATTGCTACAGAGAGAGCAAAGTCAATACACACACTGAAAACAATCATTGAACAATAATTTTCTAATCATGAAAGTTCTATTAATTGACGTATATAATTACAATAAAGGAGGTGCTGAAACGGTATGTTTCAATACAGGCGATATGCTGGAACAAAATGGACACGAAGTGACATATTTTACGCTGAAGTGGAAGCAGAATCGCCCTTCTAAATTTGAAAAATACTTCCCTGAATCGAAAGATACACGCAAAGGAGTGTTTAGGCAAGTAATTAATCTTCGAAACTACTTTTACTATCCAGATGCAGCTCGCAAAATAGAGCAACTCATCATTGATGAAAAGCCAGACATTGCGCATATCCATCTGCTGTGGGGACAAATTTCCCCTTCCATTTTCACTATATTGAAAAAATACAATATTCCCATTGTTTTCACTATCCACGATTACCGTATAGTATGTCCTGCCTATAGTTTCAGAAACGGAAAGGATGAGGTCTGTGAAAAATGCCAAGGAAAGCACTTCTACCGTTGTGTCACCAACAGATGTACTAAAGGCAGTTATTTCCTAAGTATCTTTATGGCTGCTGAACAATACTACCGAAATAAATTCTTCAACCCGGCTAAATACATAGACGGCTTGCTCTACGTGAGTAACTTTGCTAAAGGAAAGCACGAAAAGTATATGCCTGCATTGAAAGAATTACCTAACATTGTACTTCATAACTTCTCAGTAAGTATCAGTGAACATCGCATACCATTAAAAGAGAAATATAATATATCTTTGGAAAAATCTAACGAATGAGGTGAAATAATGATGGCAGCACTGGTGTTCAATGACTTATGAGGACTTTTGATGAAAGCATCGCCGATGCAAAAGTGTAAGGAAATGAAAGGTAATGAGGGTGGACGGTTTTCAAATCATTACCCGATAGAGAGGTAAGTTTATAGGTCTTTGGAGTCTATTTCTACTCTCTGCTACATTCTGCATAACAATGTACAACTCGCTGATAACTAATTTTGTAACCAAAAAGAATTGGATTATGCGAAGTACATTTAAGGTGCTGTTCTACGTGAACGGAAGCAAGGAGAAAAACGGTATTGTCCCCATCATGGGACGAGTTACAATCAATGGCTCGGTGGCACAATTCAGTTGCAAACTAACCATTGCAAAAACAATGTGGGATGCCAAAGGCAATCGGGCAAAGGGCAAGAGTAAGGAAGCACGAGACATCAATTTGGCTTTGGATAACATCAAGGCTCAAATCATCAAGCATTATCAACGCATTTCGGATAGAGAAGCCTTTGTAACTGCTGAAATGGTACGTAATGCCTATCAAGGTATCGGAACGGAATATGAAACATTGCTCGGTGCATTTGATAAGGACAACGAGAGTTTCAAGAAGCGTATCGGCATAGACCGTGCAGCAAGTTCCTACAAGGTGCGTGTAAGGTCACGAAATCATTTGGCTGCGTTCATCAAGAAGTGCTACAAGCGTAGTGATATTTCTATGCTTGAACTTACTCCCGACTTTATAAAAGAGTATGAAATCTATCTCTCTACTGATGCAGGCTTACACAATGGCAGTGTATGGTCACATTGTATGTGGTTGAAGACAATCGTTTCAAAAGCACATTATAATGGACTGACACCGAGAAATCCATTCGCCCAGTATCGGGTAAATCAGAATATCAAGGAGCGACAATACTTGACCGAAGATGAAATAAAGGCTGTAATGACACATGAGTTTGCAGACAAGAAGTTGGCTTATATCCGAGACTTGTTCGTGTTCGCAAGCTTCACAGCCTTGTCATTCGTGGATATAAAGGAACTGACCACTGATGATATAGTAGAGATTAACGGAGAGAAATGGATATTGTCAAAGCGACACAAAACAAAGGTCAATTTCCAAGTGAAGTTGTTGGATATTCCGTTGCTGATAATCAAGCGTTACGAGAGGTTTCAAGAGAATAAGCTGGTATTCCCAAATCTCAACTATTGGAACATCTGTAAACCACTGAAAAAGATGATTAAAGAGTGTGGAATCTCAAAGGATATTTCATTCCATTGCACTCGCCATGGGTTCGCGACCTTGGCTCTGAGCAAGGGTGTTCCTATTGAAAGTGTAAGCCGAGTGTTGGGGCATACGAACATTACTACGACACAAAAGTATGCCAAGATAACCACCGAGAAAATCGACAAGGATTTGACGATGTTCGGCAACAGACTTAATCAATCGTTTAGTGAAATCTCAATAGCAATGTAACTATGGAACGAGCAATAATAACAATCAGCGAAAGTGGTAGAGTAAATATCCCAAGCAAAAGTGTTTGGATGTCGGAAATGGAATTGGTGGAGTTGTTCGGGGTGATAGCCCCGACACTCCGAGCTGCCATAAAAGCAATATACAAGAGTGGAACACTTTGCCCTGTAAGCACTCAACATTGTGATTTGGCTACGCCTAAAAGTTGGGCTACATTCTACAATCTTGAAGTGGTCATTGCACTTGCGTTTCGCTTGAATACCTATGAGGCGAGCAGAATAAGACAAAAAGTATTGGAGGGTCTATGCCAGCGAAAAGAGAATGGGATTAGCATAGTGCTATCATTAGGGAACATCGGACATCAGATTTCAAGCAAAGGGCTATGTTAATATAAGAATGAGACCTGCTATTCTTACGAACGGCAGGTCTCGAACTAACGTCTTATATGTAAATATCTATCAAAGGGAATGATAGAGTTTCTTTATTGCATTATTTAATAGTTACGATTCCTGTATATCCCTTATCTCCAACCAATGTTGATGTAGTAACAGCCACATCATTAATTTTGACATTATTCACAATAACATCTTCACATGTTACACTACAACCATATGCTCTACCAACTACTGCACCTCGTTTCTTATCCTCTTCGCCTCCATTAAGGGTTGAATTGCTGATTGAAGAATTCTTGATGATTACATAGGTAGTACTACCACCGACAAAACCAACAAATCCACCGATTGTGCCATTTGCTTGGATTGTTGCATCGTTAATTTGAACATTATCTATTTCAATGTTAGCACCATCTTGAAGTTCTGACCAAATCGCACTTGCAAAATCTTTACCTGAAGGAGTGGTAAGTTTTTCAATTATAAGGTTTTTAACCACTTTATTGCCGGAATTTGCATCTCCTCTAAAGAGAGAGGTCGCATAATCGCCTTGCACAGCTGTTTCAACATTTGAAATCTTATGACCCTGACCATCAAATGTAGAGTTACCCCAAATTTCGATAGGTTTAGTCATTGCGACGCCTTGAAAGTCAATATCCGCAGTAAGAATAACGTATTTATTGCTTACTGTCAGTTGATTGAGTTGTTCTGCACTAGAAATCAAAACCACATCATCCATAGATACCTTTTTAACTGTAACGTCTGAAGCAACTGTCACGCCACTAGGTGTTTGACTACCTACGGCTGCAGCGATAGATGATTCGCCACGGCGAGCTGCATAGAATCCCTCTACTATTGTGTTATTTACTTCGCAGTTTGAAGCGGTTACTGTACCAACAGGGCGACCGACCAAACCAGCAACAAAACCAGATTCATTGCTGACTGCATAGTTATGAATATAGCTTCCTGTTACAGAACAATTGTTTAATGTGAGAGTTATACCGCTTGCTACAAAACCTACAAGACCTCCAACAGACTGAACGCCACAAAGGTCTGCACCATTCACATGAACATTCTCCAATGTTACATTATTTTGAACATCGCCAAATATTGTACCAACATAACCCTGATCTTCAGCGCTACACTCTGCAACGGCATTCTCTATAGTTACGTTCTTCACTGTAACCTCGCCAGAAGCGTCACCTTGGAACAAACCATTTGAATAATAACTGCCTCCGCAAAGCAAAGTCATATTTGACATTATATGACCGTCTCCATCAAATGTGCCTGTAAAGCCAAGACCTTTCACTTCGTTACCACCGAAATCAATATTAGCAGTCAACTTAATATTCTTGCCATTCAAATTCTTACCTTTCAACCAAGCCCACTCAGCAGGAGATGAAATCAAGTACTCTGTAGCAGTAGATTCAGGTTCTGAAACTTCCTTTCCATCCCAAGGACTCGCAACAATATAATCTGGCTTCTCAAATTTCTCATCAATTGTGATATTGAATACAGCAGGGTTAGTCAACAGGTAGCCAATGATATTTGTGCGATAATTGCGCTGAACAGGAATGTTCTTGAAAACGGTTGCAGGGCTGTTAGTTTTATTGTCAGCAGTCTTCCATTCAAAGGTAACGTCTGTCAACTCTTTCTCACTACCAGCATTACCAACAAGAAGATAGTTCAATGCAAGATACTCAAATGATTCATCGGCGGTAGTAGCATCATTATCCATATCGACATACAAATCCTGACCAGGAATTTCATTCATTGTGAAAGTTACCTCTTTTGATTGTGCTCCAGCAACGATTGCATTGTTGTATGCGTCAAACTCTGTATAGACATTGCTTACTGTGATTTTACTATTAGTTACAACCACACCTGCTTTTTTTGCAGCTTCAATATCTTCTGCAACTGCGCCAAGGTTAAGCTGAGCAAAGGGACGATAAAGAGTTACAGGTTTCTCAACCGCCTTCATTGACTCTTGGGCTGTAACATCAACATAATTAGTAAAGGCGTCACGATGCTCAATATTTGATTTCGCATCCTTAATTTTAATATCAGTCAAATACTGCATGTCATAGTAATCTGATATACCATTATCTTCACCATAATAAGCAAAGAACGCTACACGATAAGCCTGACCTTTAACCAAACGGATTGAATACTCGGCCGTCTTGTTGGTAATTGGTCTATACTGACGTAAATCTGGCATTTCTTCTCCAGTCGCATCATAAACAGCACAAGCTACATAGTTTACTGTTGTACCTTCACCTACATTCACAGCGGCACGTGTGCCAATACCTTCAGGAGTAGAAATAGTGAACTTTGCATTAACGTAATCGCCCGTTGTGGGTTCGTTAAGCAATTCGTCTTGCGAACATGAGGTCGCAAACAGCATACCTGCCATTGCAAGCATACTCATAAACAAATTCTTTTTCATCTTGAAATGTTTTTAAATTAATAATTAAAAAGTTTATATTCTTTTCTTCCTTTTCACGTTTTCCCACATATTTACATATGCCGGAATCTCGTCCAGTGTTCATAAGGATTATTCCTTAGGGGAATTCATCATAGTAGAAATCTCCATTGAGAGATTTCGAAGGAATCATATAAGGATTCCAATTGTTTCTTTGTGCTATCTATCTCTGTTTCTTGAAATTGATTTAACTGGTTATACATTATTCTATCGTCTCGTTGTTTTCTGTCGTATTGAAATCTTTCTCAAAAGTGATGGTATATGTAATTGTTCCGGTTAGTAATCCACCAACCAGATTGGTACGATAATTATTTTCCAACGGAATGTTTTGAATGGTTACATCCTCCCGAATAACCTCATTGTTTTGGTCATAGATGGTATACGTAATATCTATAATCTCTTGTCCTGCATCGGGATATACATAGCACATCGCAATACTCTTATAGGTCTCATTCCCTGCCACAAGGTCTTCTCCAGACACATCAAGAGTATATGTTACCTCTTTATCCTCCCCTATGGTTGCACCTGAGAGGGCGTTGAATGTATCTTTCCCTGTCAGAGTTATAACCATTTTTGTTGGAGTCATTCCAAATGTTTCTTCACTTGCCACAGCGTTCCAGTCATCAGATGTTACACCCAGATTCAGTTGTGCCAGTGGACGCTTGAGCGTTACTGTTTCCGACTTGGAGCCTGTTACTTCGACCTCTACACTTTTTGTGAATGCATCAAAATCACTTTCAGCCGCAGTCGTTTCCGAAGCACGAGTAATGGCTGTCATATCGTCCACATTATAATTGTCGTCTTTCATAGCCCAAAAGACAACATCGTATGTACGACCTTTAATCAAGCGAGGAGCAAATACGATTTCTTCTCCTTCTTTGATTTCAATTTCATCACGCAAGGTTGTGATTTCTTCTCCGTCCTCAAATACGGCACACACCACCTTATTCACATTCAAATCGGTCGTACCTGCACGTGTTCCGATTCGTCTTGGAAGCTCTGTGCTGAAACTTACCTGAACTGTTTCTTCACTCGCCATCCCTTCGTCTTTACTGCACGATGTAAATAGTAATGGCATTGCCAATAGTAAATAGAATAATTTTTTCATATTGTTTATTTTTTTAAATCCCCATTATTTTTAGACGGAGCATATTCAATTTCATCTACGAATAGTTTACCCTTTGTATCAAAGACTCCTACTTTGCCAATAAATGGCATATTTATGCCAATCTCGATGTAGTAACATCTGCCAACAAGATTAAATTGATTATATTGGGTATCCTCATCTCTAATCCCGAAACTATTGTTTTCTGCAGTACAGCCTAATATTTTGATTATATCCCCATTGATAGTTCTAATATCTCCAATAAATCGATTTACATGTCGCCCTGGTACAGCAAAGATGCCAGCAGCAGTTTTCTTGTCCTGCCCATAACAATTAATATTGCAATTTGTAACATGGCAATCTGTAATGACAACATCATTTCCTATGAATCCAATTAGTCCTCCGACTTCTCCTTGTGGATTAAAATCTGCATAAACATAACTATTCCCAAAACGGTCTACCGCAGAGCTTTCAATATTTTCTATGGTTGATGAAATAACACTACATTTACTACAATCTAAAGATGCAGTTGTTTCTGATGTGACAAAACCTATTAAGCCACCAAGTTTTCCCAATCCTAATACATATCCATCGTTTATTGTGATGTTATCTACTATATACTTATGTTGTACATAAGGGCAAAGAGTTCCCACATATACCTGTTTTTCATTTCCCGTCATATCTGCTCTGACAGAAGAGTTTACAAAATGTAGATTTTTATGTACTGTTTCTGTTCCACTTGTTCCATTAATAAAGCCGACAATCCAACTATTGTAAAAAATGTTCAGATTATATAATTTGTGATTTTCGCCATCCAATGTGCCAATGGCACTTATTGGTGTAAACGGATTCTTATTGGTTGCTCTGTTACCTCCCAAATCTACATCTTCTTTAAAAGTAACAGATGTATGACCACTACCTTGCAATGATGCCAAGTCAAACGCTGAATAAATCAATTTAGTGCTTCCTTCTGTAAGAGGTGTGACTTTAGTCTCTCCATCCCAACATGGTATAAAGCGATTATCCCCGTATATGACAGTGCCGCGATAACACTCCTCATCTCCCAACCAGCCATCATATTTAGAATAGTCATTGTTCGCAAGCCAAGTACCCTCATTACCCTCACGGTAAGGAGACACAAAATCATCAACAGACCTTACGGTAGCAGAAAGTGTAAGCGTACAATTACTATTGAATTGCAAAGTTTCTTTATTATCATAACCACGAAGTAGTCCCACAAAATGGCCTTCACTTTGTGTACCATTTACGGTTGTTTCCGTTACATGACAATTATCAAAGATTACGGTCAATGTCTCGTTCCTATCATTTGGACTTTTTCGAGAAATATATCCCACTATACCACCCGCAGCTCCATTTTGGGTGCTGACGGATGTACTCTTGATTTGGATATTGCTGAATGTATTGCTTCCTTTGAGTGTATTAACCAATACTCCTATATGGGTCACATCGGCAGATGTATTTGCCACTGTTGTTTCTTCTATGGTTAAGTTCCTGACAGTAATGTCTGTTACATCCCCCAAGAGAGCATTTTCTAACTGCAAGCCTTTGATGGTATGTCCATCACCGTCCAATGTACTTCCCGAAGGGAGTTGTATAGCCGCAAGACCACTGCCGTTGTTCATATCCACATCGACAGTCATCACGAAAGTGCTATTGGCAGCAAGGCTTTGAGCATTCTCCTTAACACTTAGCCAAGCCACATCATTGGCTTCATCAATGATATAACGATTCTGATTCTCCGGGTCAGTTGTCAGAGTTGATTCTGTCGGGATTTCACCATTCCATACACTCCAAGTTTCAGGCTGAAGAACAATGGCTCCAAGTACATTGGTCTTTTTATTCTTCTCCAATGTAATGGCCTTTTCACCACTGAACTCAAAGGTGTTGATGGATGTACCATCAATCTGTTGTAAGTCGAGAGTAGCTTCAATAGAGGTGGTTCCTTCTGCTGGAGCAAACAGATAATTGCTCGCTACATAGTAATATGAAGAATTGTTGATATTCAAAGTCTCTTCTTCTGGAAAATCCTTAAAGATGAAAGACATGTCACTTTCGGACATCGTAACCATACCAGAGAACGGGTCAAAAGAAGTGGGGAATCTGTGAAAGGTAACCACCGCCTTATGTGTTTCCTGAACTGGCTTTGTGGTATTGTCCGCAAAGTTGACTTGAGCTAACGGACGAGTAAGATAAATTGTTCCCTTATCTTCTACCTTTTGTGCCCCTACAGTCACTGTTGCGGTAGCGTAGAAAGCATCCAACTGCTCCATTTGGGAAAAACCATCATTCAGATATTCTTCGTAGTTTACACTTATCTTTCCGTCATCGGTCAGACTGTATGCCTTATTGTCAGCATCCTGCGCCCAGAAGATGATATTGTATGTTCGACCCTCAATCAATGAGAGTGTTATACCATCTTGCTGAACAGTGTTCCAATCCTCCGAATAAGAGAATGTTTTTGATAATGTCCCGTTCCCTTCGTAAACAGCAACAACCAGTTGGTCTATACCTGTAGCATCTCCTATGGCACGGGTATTCAACTCACCGCCCAACGACGGACGGAATGTTATGTTCACGCTATCTCCACTCTGCCCCAACATATCTTCATCAGTACAAGCAGACATTATCGAGGCTGCAAAAGCAAAGAATAAGTATCCAATATATCTATATATCTTCATTGTCAGTCAATTACTATATTATGGTTTCCATCAAAATCAGGATTTATAACTATACCTCCCGTTGCCTGTTGCATCAAGAAAGATCCTCTCAGTATTGTATGATAACTTCTCTTTAGAGATACATCAATAGGTTCAGACAGAGCAATCTGCCTATCTTCCCCATCATACAACCCAATTTGAACGGATACTCCGGCTTCCTTTCCGTTTACGAATACATAGTCAAATCCCAACGATGCTTCATTATCATTTAATATCCCGAGTCTTGATTCAAACATTACTCCCGTTGCAGAATCGATTGGTTTGTCTGTATTCATATTATAGGTGTTAGGCATAAATCCCGAATAATGAAATACGACCTTGTACTTATCTGTATCAACTCGTGTCGGGGCATTTTCTCCACGTGTAGCGGCTTCTTTTTTCAGATATTCAATCTCTTTATCTATAAATTCCTGTAAATCATTGGTAATGAATTCAAATTTTGCAAGCGGTCGTTGCATTACTATATCCAGCGTATCCAGCTGATGCTCCACAATATCCGAAACAAGTGTTATGTTGTTCGTACCTCTGAAAGCATCACGGTAGTCATTGTTACCCTTGTGGTCGCCTTGCAGTCTGATTT
>ERZ825324.1960-NODE-1960-length-23072-cov-8.647391_pt1 | contig 23072 bp, 16 predicted proteins | sample MGYA00519859_ERZ825324 | MGnify/ENA primary metagenome ERZ825324 (study PRJEB31778, sample SAMEA3449198) | human gut metagenome | biome: human gut; feature: human-associated habitat; material: faeces | place: United Kingdom | collected 2010/2012 ... | reverse complement strand
CGCCGAATGCTCGCCATCGAATTTTATCGATAGCCTATTTCAGACTGTAATGGGTTAGATAGATTGATTTTGAGCCCATTTTCGCTCAGAACAGGCCAAAAAATATGACACCTCTTTTGCAACAGTACTCATATTTGGCATTTTTGCCCACAGGGTCCAAAATCCATGTCCCAAAACACAAAAGGAGGGGCCTCGTAAGGCCCCTCCTTAGGAAAGGGAATCGATTTATTCCACAGCCGTAGATTAATCCTAGCCGCTACTCCATCATATCGAGGACGGAAGGGCGAAGCTCGTTCTCGGCGGCCTCGGGATCGGTCTCGCGCAGGCGGTTGATGTAGCGGTTGTACCACATCACGGCAAGGCCCAAGAAGACAACCACGCCGCCAACGTTGTAGACCAGCGTCAGCCACAGCGGCTGATCGAGCGGAATGGTGCCGCAGATAAGCACGAAGCAGAAGACCACAAGCAGGAATGCGGCAACGACCAGGCCAAAGCTGCGCGAACCCATGCGGAAGCCACGGGGAGCGGCGTCAAAGTTCTTGCGCAGCATAAAGTAGGCAAGCAAAATCAGCAGCGGTGGGAGCAGAGCGGTGGCAGCCGTCATGTTGGTGACGATCATGAGCAGGTCGTCGAGGTTACCGGAGCCCAGGGCCGGAATGATCAGGATGGGGACGACGATGGCGAACTGCAGCCAAGCAGCGCGGGCAGGAATGCCATGCTCGTTGAGCTCGACGATCTTGCTACCAAAGACGCCCTTGGGGATCTCGGTGAAGAAGACCTTGATGGGAGCGGAGGTCCACATCATGAGGGAGCCCAGCGTGGCGGCGAGAAGGATCAAGCCGATGGCGCGCGTAGACACTTCCATGGGAATGCCAAAGTGGGCAAAGACAGCGCCGAATACGTCGAAGATACCGGTGGAGATGGCAACGCCGCCCTCGGGGATGAACAGGTTAACCAGCAGCGAAGCGCCTGCATACAGAAGGCCGATGGTCAGGCCGGCGATAACGACGGTGCGCACGAAGGCCTTGACGCCACCCTTAAGGTCGTTAAGGAACACGCCGACAGACTCAGCGCCGCCAACGCCCTGGATGATCCAGGCAAGCGTACCGAAGAAGCCCCACGCAGTTGCGAAGTTGCTCATGTCGGGAGCCATGTTAGCGGGAGTAGGAGCCGTAGCGAACTCAACGCCGCCAAAGGCAGCAGCCAGGGACAGCAGGATGAACACGGCGGTCAGGCCGAGAGCCGCGGTCGAACCGAAGGAGGAAATGGAGCCGATCCACTTAGCGCCCTTGGTCGAAACCCACGTGGCGATAGCAAAGACGACGATCTCGATAATGGTGATCCACAGCTGCGAAAGCTCGGCGTTGGCACCAAAGAACACGTAGCTCGCGTAGATGATGACGTTGGGCAGGACGGACGCAAAGAAGAACAGGTTAACAAACCAGTAGCTAAATGCCGTCAGGAACGCCCAGCGACCACCCATCGAGGTCTTAACCCATGCGTACACGCCAGACTCGGAGTCCTTGTTGAGGCCGACGAACTCGGCGGTAACCAGGGTATAGGGGACAAAGTACAAAAGCGTGGCGAAGAAGAACGACGGCGCAGCTGCCAAGCCGATGGCCGCGTTGTTGTTGATGATGTTCTTGATACCGAACACGGCGGCGACCGTCATGCCCAGCAGAGCGAACGAACCAATCGTTCCTCGTTTTTCAGAGCTCATAAGCCCTCCCAATCATCTGTTAAATGTCATCTAAAACCGTCCGAGCTGCAAGTGCAAACACGGACGGCGCACCTGCTAAGGGGAATGGGGAAAAGGGAGTCAACAAAGCCATCCCCCTTAACGGCGCGAAGCAAACGTCCAGGCGGACGAATACTACTTGTTGGGGAAGGAATAACCTTCGACTGTCACGTGCAGTACCACGACGCGGGGATCCGCGGCATCGGCCACGACACGGTAGGCCTCGTCAATTTCGACGACGGCAACGCCGCCGGCGGGAATCGTCACGGTCTCCCCCGTACCCTCAAAGCGCTCGCGATCATCGATATCGCTGTAGGCGCGCGTACAGGTAAGATCGGCCTTGGAAGCCACCTCAACGGTCAGATTGCCGTCGAGCGGGGCGAGCACGGCATGGTAGCGACGGTGACCGACCAGATCGGCAGTAGCCGCCTCGTGGGCGTTCACCCACCAATACACCAGCGAGTCGCCGATAGAGTACGCCACATCGTGCTGCAGTTCAGAAACGCCGTCGAGCGCCTGACCGGTACGCATCCACTTCTTGACGGACTTCATCTGGGCGTCGAAATCGGCACGCGAGTTAAAGATATGCATGACTTATGCCTCCTTAATGGGTGCCAGCGCCTGAGCCAGATCGGCAGACGTCAGCGGTCGCAGGGACACCTCAAAGCTGAAGCTCTCAAAACGGGTGCGATAGGAATCGAGCACCTCGGAACCCCAAGAGTTCGAGCCAAGGCCGAGCAGTTGGTCGTTGATGTTGACCGTGACCGTATCGCCCTTGACAAGGTCGTAGACGTGCTTGGCGTTATCGATGGCCTCGCAGCTATAGGGCCATGCCGAGAACGAGAACGGGTTGGAAGCGGCGTTGCTCGGACGCGTCACGACCAGACCGTCACCGTAGCTGGAACGCAGGGCAACCCAGCGGGTACCCTCGCGGTTGGCACAGTCCTGAGGCATAACGTAGGGCGTGAACATGTCGTCGACCGTAGTGCGGTAATGACCGACCGGGTTGGCGCGCAGAGAGTCCGGATAGTTCTCGCCCGGGCCGTGGCCATACCACTCGACGGCACGATCGCAACCGGGGACCTCGAAGGAGATGCCGATGCGCGGGATGATATCCGAGTAATCGCCGTAGGGCTCGCCGGAAACCTTGAGGTCGACGCGGCCACTCGGAAGCACGGTGTAGACGAGCTCGACGCGCATGCCGAACGCGCGGACGGGAGGAGCGATACGCTGGCTCACGGTAACGACGACCACATTGCCGTCCTGCTTCCAAGTAACCTTGCGGGTAGACGTCTGCATCACATCGATGAAGTTGTCCTTCCACAGGGAGTCATACTCTTGGGCGTGGTTGTCGACGAGCGGATGCCAAAAACCAACCTGGGGACCAGAGGCCATGACGTCGCGGCCGGATGCCTTCCACTCGCTCACGGTACCGTTGACCTTGCTGAAGGTCAGCTCGCCGTTGAGGGAGTGAATGTGGATCTCCTGCTCGGTCTCCTCGACCGTAAGCTCGGGGCGCACGGGGGCGACAATTGCCGGCGCCGGATGGTTTGCGATGGCAAACTGGCTTGCGCCCAGTTGGAACATCGGCTCGCACCAGACGTGAGCGGCCATAGTGTAGGCGTGCACGGTCAGCAGGGTCTCGCCCACTGCGGCCTCGCGAATCACCAGCGGAAGCTGGACGGACTCGCCGGGGGCAACCGCGCCGGGCATGAGCGTCTTGCGGCAGACCACGTCGCCGTCCACCAGGGTCTCCGCCGACAGGCAGACATCCTCAAGGGTGGTAAACCAACGCTTGTTGGTGACGGTCAGCTCGCCCGCCTCGTCGTCGTAAGCCATGCGAACCGGGCAGATGACCTGACCATACTCAGTGAGGCCCGGGCTCGGCTGCTGCCAAGGGAACACCATGCCATCGATGCAGAAGTTGCTGTTGTTGGGGTAGTCGCCGTTGTCGCCGCCGTACATGTCGTAGGCAACGCCGTCCTCGGTCACAGCAGCCAAACCGTGGTCGCACCATTCCCAGATAAACTGGCCTTGGATGCAATCCCAGCGATCGAAGACCTCCTGATACTCGGACAGGCCTCCGGGGCCGTTGCCCATGGAGTGACCGTACTCGCAGTTGATGCGCGGCTTGGGGAATGGATGCTCACCAAAGTCGTTCATCTGCGACACGCGGGAGTACATGGTGGAGATAACGTCGACGGTATCGGCGTTGCGATCCTCCTCGTAGTGGACCGGACGACCGTCGAGCTCGTGAGCCTTGGCGTACATCGCGCGGATGTTGCAGCCATAGCCGCTCTCGTTGCCCATCGACCACATAATGATGCAGGCGTGGTTGCGCTCCTGCATCACCAGGCGCTCAATGCGGTCGACGTAGGCCGGCTCCCATGCCGGGTCGTCGGTCACCAGGGCGATATTGCCGATATTCTCGAAGCCGTGGCTCTCCATATCGGTCTCGGCGACCAGCATGATGCCATACTCATCACACAGCTCGTAAAAGCGCGGGTCGTTGGCGTAGTGGGACGTGCGCACCGCGTTGATGTTGTGCTGCTTCATGAGCTCCAGGTCGCGGCGCATGCGATCGAGGCCCACGGCGCGGCCCTTATGATCGTCGTGATCGTGGCGGTTGACGCCATGCATCTTAAAGTAAGTGCCGTTGAGGTAGATATGATTGCCCTCGACCGTCACCTCGGCAAGACCCTGGCGATGCGGGACGTATTCGCTGACCTGGTCACCGTCGTAGACCTCAAACGTAAGGTCATAGAGGAAGGGATCCTCGGGATTCCAGAAGTGGGCATCGGTCACGCTGCACTCGGCATGGCCGTCGACGCACTCGCCCGTAGCCACCACGTTCTCGCCATCACTGAGCGTAAACACAACGCGGGTAGCTCCCTCGGCAACCGTATCGAGCGTGATCAGAGCGGCATCGCCCTCGCGGTGCGTGCGGAACCTAAAGTCGACCAGGTGTGCGGCGGGACGCTGCATAAGGTACACATCGCGGAAGATGCCCGAGGCCCACCACATGTCCTGATCCTCGATATAGCTGCCATCGCTGTACTGCAGGACCTTGACCGCAAACAGGTTGTCGCCCTCGACGAGCGCGTCGGTCACGTCGAACTCGGCAGACAGGCGCGAACCCTTGGTCATGCCGATAAACTGACCGTTGACGTACAGCTCGCCATAGCTCTCGATGCCGTCAAAGCGAATGATCTCGCGAGCGCCGGCAGGAACGGCGGGAAGGTTGACGATGCGCTGGTACACGCCCGTGGGATCGTCAGAGGGAACGAACGGCTGATCCACCGGGAACGGGAAGCCCTCGTCGGTGTAGGCAAGGTTGCCATAGCCGTCCACCTGCCACAGGTGCGGAACCTCCACGTGATCCCACTCGGGCTCGTACGTGGAAAGCTCCTCGTTAGAGACGGCAGCAGGCCCCTCAAAGAGGCGGAACTGCCACGAGCCGGACAGCTGGACAAACCCGCGCGACAGCTCGCGGCTGTACGTAGCGGCGAGATCGGCGGTCTCGTAACCCATAAAGTACGCATGGGGTGCCAGGCGGTTCCTGTGGGTGAGCGCTTGGTTTTCCCAATCGTTAATGGCGTCCATGGTGATGCTCCTTCGTCATCGTAGTGATTCTTGTGCAACCGGTTGTTCTTATCTTACGGGCGATGCAAAAAACTGTGCAACCGGTTGTCCGCTGAACGGTCGATTTGGCCGGGTTAACGGTGCAACCGGTTGTACAACCGCGACACTTATGTCACCCTGAGTATCGAAACTCAGCGCAAGACATCGTTCTTAAGCTCGTAGGCAACCCCCACGCCCGCTGATATCTCACCCATACGAGACGTATTCGATTGCGGCTTGGTTGCAAAACGACACCGGTCACCGGATATCATGAACGCTGTTCAGGCGCGCTATAGTAAGCTGTATCCGCACCAGCCCGTATCAGCGACAACATCGACCGCATTCTCCAGGAGACGCCATGACCCAACCAGTTCGCACCGCACCTACGCTTGCCGAGGTTGCCGCAGCTGCCGGCGTGTCGCGCTCCACGGCATCGCGCGCTCTCAACGATTCGCCCCGCATTAGCGAGGAAACCAAAAGGCGCGTCCGCGCGGCGGCCAAGGAAGTCAATTTTGTCCCCAACGCTCGTGGCCGAGCGCTCGCTGTCGGGCGCACGGAAATCATCGCCGTGCTCGTGACCGAGCCCCTGAGTGAACTCTTCAGCGACCCCACCTATAGCGAGTTTTTGAGCGGCATTACCGAGGAACTGTCGGAGTCGTCCTATCTGCCCGTTATCTTACAGGCGTCTTCTACGCATGAGCGCAACCGCGCACGCGAGCACTTTGAGCGCCGCTCGTTCGACGCCGTGATCGACGTCTCCCCCTACAAGGGCAGTGAGCTGCTCGAGGTGCTGCGCGAGCTGGGCGTACCCACCGTGTTGTGCGGCCAGCTCGAGGGCCACCCCTATCGCGATGTGTTCTCGACGGTCTACTCTGACGACGAAGAGGGCGGACACTTTGCGGCACTCGCCATGAAGGAACGCGGGCGCAAAGATATCGTCGCCGTGTTGGGACCGCAAGACAACCCCGCTGTTGTCGACCGCCTGCGCGGCTACCGTGCCGTCTTGGGCGAAGACCTCCCAGACGCAAACGTTATCTATACCGGCTGGAACAACGGAGACGGCTATCAGGCCATGCACCAGATCCTCGCGCGCGAGATTGCTTTCGATGGCGTGCTCTGCGGATCGGACCGTATCGCGGCTGGCGTCATCACCGCACTCAACGAGGCAGGCCTATCCGTTCCTGCGGACGTTTCTGTCGTCGGCTTCGACGATCACGAGATTGCGGCGCGCTGCGTCCCCGCGCTCACGACCGTCCGCCAGCCCCTGCGCGAAGAAGGACACATGGCCGCCAACATTGCGCTCGACATGATCAAGGGTGCCGAGCCCACCACCACCGTCATGCACATGCAGCTCGTTCAGAGAGACTCGCTATAAGAAACTGGGGCAGGCTTTCCGCCAAACAGTTGTTGCGGAAAGCCTGTCCCGTTTGAGCGCTCATTCTGGGGCACAGTTTCCGTTAGACAGCTCAACCGGAAACTGTGCCCCATTATTTTGCCGAATACTGGGTCGCGCTTTCCCAGAGGACCCCCTTTGGGAAAGCGCGACCCCTTCTGGACGCAGATTCCGGGTTGTAGTTTCCCGGCGCACGACGGCAAGCCTCCAAACCATGACGTCACGACATAAAAAAACGAGGGAAGGCACGTGTCCTTCCCTCGTTACAGGCAATATGTAGCTGCTTCCCTACATCAGGCGCAGGCTGACGTCCTTGAGCTGGGCGCCGCTAACGGCACTCGGAGCGCCCGACATAAGGTCGGAGCCGCTGGCCGTCTTGGGGAACGCCATGACGTCGCGGATGGAGTCGGAACCGGTGAGCAGCATGCACACGCGGTCCAGGCCCAGAGCGAAACCGCCCATCGGGGGCGCACCAAACTTGAGGGCCTCCATGAGGAAGCCGAACTGAGACTCGGCACGCTCCTCGGTAAAGCCCAGGAGCTTGAGCATGGACATCTGCATCTCGGCGTTGTGGATACGCATACCGCCGCCGCCGGCCTCAAAGCCGTCCATGACAAAGTCGTAGGTGCAAGAACCGGCTGCCAGCGGATCGGCCTCGATCTTAGCGATGTCGGTCTCGGTCGGCAGAGTGAAGGGCTGGTGCTCGGCGGCATAGGCCTTACGGTCCTCATCCCAGTGGAACAGCGGGAAGTTGACGACCCACAGGAAGTCGTGGCCCTCGCGCTTGATCTCGAGTGCGTTGGCCATGTGAGAACGCATGCCGCCCAGGATCTCGTCAGAGAGCAGGCGCGGGCCGGCGGCGAACATCACAAGATCGCCGGGCTCGACGTCCATGCGCTCGCGCAGAGCCGCCATCTCCTCGTCCGAGAAGAACTTGACGATGGGGCTGTTGATGGAGCCGTCCTCGCGGAAGGCGATCCAAGCCAGGCCCTTGGCGCCAAACGTGGAGGCCACGCCGGCGAGCTTATCGATCTTGGCACGTGCCCAGGCACCGGCGCCCTTGGCGTTGATGGCCTTGACGACAGAGCCCTCCTCGTTTGCGGCGGTCGCAAAGACCTTGAACTTGGAGTTGGCGAAGATGTCGGTCAGGTCGACCAAGTGCATGCCATAGCGGGTATCGGGCTTGTCGGAGCCATAGGTGTCCATGGCATCCCAGTAGTTCATGCGACGCAGCGGCGTGGGCATCTCGACGCCCATGCGGCCGAAGGCATCGGACAGAACCTCCTCGAGCGCGCTCATGACATCGTTCTGGTCCACGAAGGACATCTCGATATCGACCTGAGTGAACTCGGGCTGACGGTCGGCACGCAGGTCCTCGTCGCGGAAGCACTTGGCAACTTGGTAGTAGCGCTCGACGCCACCGACCATGAGCAGCTGCTTCAGAAGCTGCGGGGACTGCGGCAGGGCGTAGAAGTTACCCGGCTGGATGCGGCTGGGGACGATGAAGTCGCGGGCGCCCTCGGGCGTGGACTTGAACAGGGAGGGCGTCTCGACCTCCATGAACTCACGGTTGTGCAGCGCCTCGCGAATGGCAAAGGTAAAGTCGGAGCGCAGCTTGAGGTTGGCCATCATCTCGGGACGACGGAGATCCAGATAGCGATAGCGCAGGCGGGTGTCCTCGCTGGTCTCGATGCCGTCCTCGATCTGGAACGGCGGGGTGACGGACGTGTTGAGCACCTCGGCGTGGTCGGTCAGGACCTCGATCTCGCCGGTCGCGAGCTTGGTGTTGGTGGTCTCCTCGCCACGAGCGCGCACGACGCCGTGGATCTTGATGGGCCACTCGGGACGCATGGTCTCGGCGATCTTAAAGGCATCGCCATCGGAGTGCTCGGGGTCGAAGGTGAGCTGCGTGATGCCCTCGCGGTCGCGAAGGTCGCAGAAGATAAGGCCGCCGTGGTCGCGGCGACGGCTCACCCAACCGGTGAGGGTGACCTCTTCGCCCACGTTCTCGAAGCGAAGCTCGCCGCAGGTACGGGTGTGCATGGAATGCTCGTCAATGGGACGGGTCTGGCTCATACCAGTGATCCTCCTTTATGGATCTGTGCCGCCCCGTGTCGTTCCGGGCAGCGTCGTACAGATTTGCCCAGCCTGCGTAAACCGCGCAGCCGGACATGGCGTTCTATCTTATCGCACCCGCGTCGATGTGCCGCGGAAAAGTAGCTCATGCCCAAAGACTTGACGGAGACGAAACAATTGGTGCACCGTGGCCGTCGCCCAGGCGTGCGGCGTGCGACAATGTGCCCCAATACAACTGCACTCGGAAAGGCCCGCCATGGCTGCACGCCTCATCGTTATGGATATCGACTCCACGCTCATCAACCAGGAGGTCATCGACCTGTTGGGCGAGGAAGCCGGCGTGGGCGAGCAAGTTGCGCGGATCACCGAACGCGCCATGCGCGGCGAGCTCGACTTTAAGCAGGCGCTCGAGGAACGCGTGGGGCTGCTTGCCGGCTTGGACGAGAGCGTGTTCGAGCGCACCTTTGAGCGCGTGACGTTTACCCCCGGCGCGCTGGAGCTTGTGCGCTCGGCGCACAGCAAGGGCTGGAAGGTCGGCGTGGTAAGCGGCGGCTTTCACGAGGTCGCCGATAAGATCGTGGCCGCCGCGGGCATCGACTTTTGCCTGGCCAACCGCCTGGAGGTCGTAGACGGCAAGCTCACGGGCAAGCTGGCGGCAGACATTGTGACCAAGGAGTCCAAGCTCATCCAGCTGCTGGATTGGGCGGTTGAGTGCGGCGTCGATATGGCCCACACCGTCGCGATCGGTGACGGCGCCAACGACATCCCCATGATTCAGGCCGCGGGCACGGGCATCGCGTTTTGCGCCAAGCCCAAGACGCGCGAGGCAGCCCCGTTTACCATCGACGAGCGCAACCTGATGCTCGCCATGGACATCATCCTGCGCGACTAGCCGATCCGTCTAACAATTGAATCAGTCTGTCCTATAGTTTCCGAACAATTTTGTCTTAGTGTTCGGAAACATACCCTTTGAGTGCTAGACTTTGCGCCGTCGAAGGGAACATATATGGATAAGCGAGATCTTGAGCAGTTGCTGAGCGATGTTGCCGGCGGAGCAGTCACCCCTGCCGATGCCCTTACGCGCATCCAGACGGCTCCGACCGCCGATTTGGGCTTTGCGCAGCTCGATCTTTCGCGCGGAGTGCGCCAGGGAGCCGGCGAGGTTGTCTACGGTGCCGGTAAAACCGCCGAGCAGATTGCCGCCATTATCGAAGCACTGCGCGATGCCGGCCAGGAGCGCATCCTGGTCACGCGCCTGGATGCCGAAAAAGCCGCGCGCACCGCTGAGCTTCTCGGCAACGGCATTGACCTGGGATATGTCCCGAACGCACAGCTCGCCCTCGTGGGCGGCAAGCCCTCCCCTACCGGCAACGGACGTATCGTCGTCGCCTGCGCCGGCACGAGCGACTTGCCCGTCGCCGAGGAAGCCGCGTTGACGGCCGAATTCTATGGCAACGAGGTCGACCTCCTCTACGACGTGGGTGTCGCCGGCCTGCACCGCCTGCTCGCGCATGCCGAGGAACTTGCACAGGCGCAGGTGATCATTGCCGTCGCCGGCATGGAGGGCGCGTTGGCGAGCGTTATCGGCGGCCTGGTGAGCTGTCCGGTCATCGCCGTTCCCACCAGCGTGGGCTACGGCGCAAGCTTTGGTGGCGTAGCCGCGCTGCTCGCCATGCTCAACTCCTGTGCCAGCGGCGTTTCGGTCGTCAATATCGACAACGGCTTTGGTGCCGCCTACCAGGCAAGTCTTATCAATCATCTGAGCGCCGGCACATCCCGCGCCCGATAAGGAGCATTCCATGTCCAACCATCAGCACACGCTTATCATCGACGGAACCTCGGGCATCAGCGGCGATATGACCGTCGCGGCTCTGCTCGACCTGGGCGCCAGCGAGGAGCACCTGCGCGAACAGCTCGCCACGCTGCCGGTCGACGGCTTTGAGATTGCCGTTACACGCGTAAACAAGCATGGCATCGACGCCTGCGATTTCGACGTCCAGCTGGCAGAGGAGCTCGAGAACCACGACCACGATATGGCCTGGCTCTACGGCAACGAAGCAGCTGCCGAGCACACGCACGAGCATGAGCACCACCATCATGATCATGGCGAGCACGAGCACTGCCATGAGCATGACCATGAGGCCCACAGCAACGGCCATGACCACGAGGGCCATCATCACGCCCACCACCATCACCACCGTTCTTTGGCGGACGTCACCGCCATCATCGATGGCTCGCAGCTAAGCGATGGCGCCAAGCGTCGCGCCCTCGCCATTTTTTCCGTACTCGCTGCTGCCGAGGCCAAGGCTCACGGCAAAACGCCCGACACCGTCATGTTTCACGAGGTGGGCGCCGTCGACTCCATCGTCGACGTCTGCTCTGTCGCCATCTGCCTCGACGACCTGGGTATTGAGGACATCGTGGTCGAGTCGCTCTCCGAGGGCCACGGAACCATCCGCTGCGCCCACGGCCTCATGCCCATTCCCGTCCCCGCTGTCGTCAACCTGTGCCAGGCGGGCAATATCGCCCTCACGCCTGCACCGGTCGCCGGCGAGCTCGTGACGCCCACGGGCGCCGCCATCGTCACTGCTCTGCGCACGTCCGACCAACTGCCCTCACGCTACCGCATCGAAGCCGTCGGCTACGGCGCCGGCAAGCGCCCCTACGAGGGCTGCTCCGGGACGCTCCGCTGTCTGCTCGTTGACGCGGACGCATAGCCATGGATGCCCGCAAAGAAAAAAGCCGCGCTGCCATCGTTGCGGCGTTCTCCGAGCTGCTGCGCGAAGAGGACTACGGCAAGATCACCGTCGGCGACATCATCGCTCGCGCTCACGTAGGCCGCGCGACATTCTACGGTCTCTTTAAGAGCAAAGACGACCTACTGTCCCAGCTCGTGAGCGACATCTGCACCCACGCCCTCGACGACGATGGCATACCGCTCGACGACCCACTCGTACAGGTCGAGCATATCCTCAACAACCTCTGGGAACGCCGTCAGGGCGTACGGGCACTGGTAGCCGGCGCCGGCTCACGCGTCTTCGCCGACTGCCTCCGCAAGACCATCATGTCACGAGCAGCCGAAACCGTCCCCGTCGACCCCGCAGGCCCCGCCAGCACCATGGACCGCAGCTTCTTACTGCACCACATAGCCTCAAGCTTCGTAGGAATGGTCCAATGGTGGGCCTGGCACAACTTCGAAGCAGATAAGGCCGACGTAGCCAAAGACTACCTCTCGGCCATAAAGCCCCTCTTCAGCTAAGTAAGAAGCTCATCCCAAAGTTCCGACCTCATCTCAAAGCCCCGCCTCAACCCAAAGCACAATCCATCCCAAAGTGTCGACAGCAGCCCAACGCCCCTATCAGCAACAAGCCCCGCCCATCCAAATTCAGATTTATATGTTGGGTTGCTTGCTCGAGCGCAGCAAAGACCCCGCAGCCGTCCGCATGGGGTAACTTCCCAGCGCACTCCGCAGGACGAAAGAACCCCCGCCGCACGAAGTGCGCAGCGGGGGTTCTTTCATGTCCGAGGACGCGCTGGGAAGTTACCCCATGCGGACGGCGGACAACTATGTAGCCTTGAACTAGAACATGCCCAAGAAACCATGCACAAACAGTGCAGCCAGAGCGGCACCGACAAACGGAGCGATGCCAGGAACAAGCAGGCCGTACTTCCAGTTGTTGTCAGCCTTGTTCTTGATCGGCAGCACCTGATAGGCCATGCGAGGACCAAGGTCACGAGCCTGGTTCATGGCGAAGCCGGTGATACCGCCCATGCCCATGCCAACAGCCCAAACGATCAGACCGACGCAGATGGCGAGCATCAGGACGTTCTCGCCAGCACGGTTAGCAGCAGCAAGGATGGCGCTGATGAACACAAAAGTGCAGATAGCCTCGCAGAAGAAGTTGCGGGCATAGTTCGTACCCTCGGTGGTGGGGTTGGTCGAGAAGATATTGCGCTGGGCAATGGGATCGACGACACCATCGGAAGCCTTGAACTCATCGGCATACATAAGCCACGCGATCACGGCACCCGCAAAGCCGCCGAGCATATCGGCAATCATGAAGGGGATGCAGCTGCTCCACGGCACCAGGCCGACGATGCACTGGGCAAGCACCATAGCAGGGTTCATGCACACGGCGCCGCCAAAGACAAACAGGCAGACCGAGATGCCAAAAGACCAGGTGGTGATGGCAAACATGTGGCCGGAGCCCTGATACTTGGTGCCCTTGAGCACGGTATCGCAGTGCACGCCCACGCCAAAGATGATCATGAGGGCCGTTGCGCCGAATTCGCAGAGGAGTTTGGTAAGCATAAAACCTTATCTTTCTTGTCGGTTATAAACGATTCGTTTAGGCCGCGTACTAGTGCTGAGCGACGACAACGCCCAGGCCATCGGGAATGACGGCCACCTTGGCATCGGCACCCTTCATCTCAAAGGCGAGCTTGAGCGCCTCATCGAGGGTGTTAACCGGCGTCATGTGCATATCCTTGATCATCTGGTGATCGCACAGGTCGGTAACCATGATCACAGGGTGATGCGCCAGGATGCGGGCAAAGATCTGGCTCGTCCACTGGTCGGGCAGGGTCTCGTCCTTAGGACGGTCGATGCAGGCGCGCTCAAACTCTGCCGGATCATTGTCGGCGATGTTGTGATAGAAGCCCTCGCCACCGTGACCGTCGGCACAACCGGCGACATCGATGATCACGCCGCCCTCGGGAAGTGTGGCCTCTGCAGAGCACATGCCCTTCACGGCCTGATAGATGTTCTGGTCGAGCGGGTAGCCGCCGTTGGTGGTAATGGCAATCTCGCACTCGACGGGCTCAACGCCGGCAAGGCTCTTCACGAACTCGCAGCCAGCCTCGTGCGCCTTGTGGATGTCGCCGGCAAAGGAGCCGATGACCTCGTGCTTGCCGTTGAGCACCACGTTGAGCACAAAGGCAAGGTGAGCCATCTCGGCAGCGGCAAACATGTCCTCGCTCACGTGGTTGTGGCACAGGTTGCCGGCACGCGAGTGGGAATCATTCACAAACTGACCGTTGTGGTTGTACATGATGGTCTTGTAGCTGGCGATACCAGGCAGAACGGACTTGCGGCTACCAGAGAAACCGGCAAAGAAGTGCGGCTCAATAAAGCCCTCGGCAAGCAGCAGATCGCAATCGGCAGCAATCTTGTTGATGATGCACTCGCCGCCAGAAGGCAGGGTGCCGATCTTTTTCATCATGCTGTCATCGGTCGCGACGTGCATAACGATTTCCTCGTTGGCAACGATCTCCTCGCCGTACTTGTTGACGAGCTCCTCGTGCGTCGAAGGACGATGCATACCCGTAGCAACCAAAATACGCACGCGAGCCTCGGGCGCAGCGGAATGGATGTGATGCAGCAGAATAGGCATCGTCACACGCGAGGGAACGGGGCGCGTATGATCGGAGCTAATGATGACAATATCCTTCTTGCCAGCACAAAGCTCCTCGAGCGAAGGCGAGCCATAAGGGTTGGCAAGTGACTCCTCTACCAGCTCTTCCTGTGATTTCGTGGTCTTAAACTCGTTTTGATGACCTTCCATCACACCCGCGAAGTTCTTATCCTCGAGCTCCAGATGCAACGTCTTGTGGTCAAACGGCAGTTCACATTCAAACAATGACGAGCGCCCTCTTCCTTTCAACTGACACATTAGATAAACCGTTGGAAGGATACGCCGCTCACCGAAAAACACCACCGTCCACCGACTCATTAACACAACGTTCATATTTGACCCACAACAAAACGGCCGCGACCCCAAACGGGACCGCAGCCGCCTGTCAAAGACACTATAGACAGGATGATTTACGCAGCGCCGAGGCAAACATCTAGTCCGAGACGTACGCACGTAAGCCATTTTGCATAAATCCGTTAATTAATTGCATAAGATGGCGCATGGATTTCTGGCCATAACTGGGTAGTACCCTCCGGAGCGTGCATTTTTGCGAGTATTCAGCATCGCGGGATAAGATTTTGGTGCCAAAAATCTTTCAAAAGGTAGATAGTCCTCATGACTCGACCCATCTGGATAGCATGCGGCGAGAAACCAGCCATATATGATCGTCGCCAAAGCCCAATCGTCGTGCAAAAGCATCAACAAAGGCAGCGAAAGCCGGCTATGGCCTTATGCATCAATCTTTGGCTGCTAAAAACTCCGTTTTTTGCACGTCGCCCCAAGCACCACCCTCACCCAGCGGCTGATCCGCCGAAGACCGGACATCGCAGGGCCCGCCATTAGTTTACTTTTAGGCACACTCCGCAGGACGCAAGAAGCCCTCGCCGCACGAAGTGCGCAGCGAGGGCTTCTTGCATGTCCGAGGACGTGCCTAAAAGTAAACTAATGGCGGGCCCGGACGACTACAGGGCTATCGATTACCCCGTGTTCTGCAATCCTGCCGAGACGCCGGTCACAGTCGAAAGAATCAGGCTCATGTACTCGGCCTTCTTCTCCTCGGCCATCTCGTCCTGATTCATGCGCACCTCGCGAAGGGCGCGGACCTGGGCGATGGACAGAGCGTCGACATAGGGGTTACGCACGCGGACGGCGCAGGCGAGCACGCGACGGCGCTGCAGCGGCCACTCATCGCCGACGATGGCAAGGACCCACTTACGCGTGAGTTGCATCTCGGTGAAGACCTTCTCGGACAGATCTTGGCGATCGCCCAGGTGCAGATACATCTTGGCGATGCGCTGATCGGTCTTGGCGATCGACATCTCGATGTTGTCGATGAACGTGCGGAAGAACGGCCACTCCTGGTAGGCAGCCTTGAGCTGGTCAAGATCGCCAAGCTGCTCGCAGGCGGTGCCCAGGCCGTACCAAGCGGCCAGGTTAATGCGCGCCTGGCTCCAGCTGAAGATCCACGGAATGGTACGCAGGTCGTCGAGCGACTTGGCACCCAAGCCGCGCTTGGCAGGACGCGAGCCAATCGGCAGCAGACCGACCTCGGTCAGCGGTGTCACGGTCGAGAACCACGGTGTAAAGTCCTCGGTATTCAGCAGGTCCAGATAGCGCTCGTGGCTTGCGGCGTTGAGCTTCTCGGCCATATCCCAGAACTTCTGCGTGGTCTCGGTGTTGGTCTTCTCGACACTCGGGGCCGACTGCAAAAGCGTTGCGGCGGCAACGGACTCAACGTGGCGCTGAGCCAGCGTGCGGTTGCCGTAACGGGCAAAGATGACCTCGCCCTGCTCGGTGAGCTTAAAGAAGCAGTTGACCGAACCCTTGGGCTGCGCCAGCACGGCCTTGTTGGCCGGGCCGCCACCACGGCCCACGGCACCGCCGCGACCGTGCATGAGCACCAGGTCGATATCGTTCTTCTCGGCCCACTTGGCGATGCGCTCCTGCGCGGAGTGCAGCGCGAGCATGGCCGTGGTAGGACCGGCGTCCTTGGAGGAGTCGGAATAGCCCAGCATGACCTCCATGCGACGGTTGGTCTGGGCAAGGCGCTTTTGCACCACGGGCAGCGTAAGCATCTGGTCGAGCACGTCGACGCAGCCCTCGAGGTCCTCGAGCTGCTCGAACAGCGGGATCACGTCGAGCTCGGGGACATCCTCCTCGTGTGCAAAGGACAGGTGGGCAAGTTCAAAGACGTCGGCCACATGCTGGGCGCTCTTGGTGAACGAGATGATGTAGCGGTGCGCCATCTTCTTGCCGTAGCGCTTTTGGATGGAACCGATGGCACGGAAGGTGTCGATGACCTCGCGCGTCATGGGCTGCAGGTCACCATGGATACCGTTCTCGTGGATATCCTTGAGGGCGCGGGCGTGCACCACGGAGTGCTGACGGAACTCCATCTCGACCATATGGAAGCCGAAGGACTCGACCTGCCAGATGATGGTCTGGACCGGACCGTAGGCGGCACGGACGGCACCGCAGGCAGCAAGCGAACGCTGGACGACGCGCAGGTCATCCAGGAACTCGTCGGCGCTGTGGTACATGGTGTCGGTGATACGGCGCACGGTGGCGTTCAGACGGTCGGCCATGACGAGCATGACGGCGCGATGCGGCTCGTGCTCGGAAATCAGCTCGGCGCGGGCCGTGTACTGGGTACTCATCTCAACCTGATGGTTCCACAGGTTGATGAGCTCGGCAGACGGCTTGCTGTAGGTGGCCTCGAGCGTGAGGTTGCGGCCGATGCGGCGGCACTTGTCCTCGAGCTTGAGCACCATGTGGGTAAAGTACTTGGCGGCGACCTCACGGCTCACCTTGGCGGTGACGTTGGGGTTACCGTCGCGGTCGGAACCGATCCAGCTGCCGGGATGGAAGAACGCCGGGCACAGCGGCGGCACGGTACCGGCCTTGTCGCCCAGCACCCAGTCGTCAAAGCGACGATAGATGACGGGGATGACGTCGAACAGCGTGTTATCGAAGATGTCGATGATGGTATCGGCTTCCTCGACCGGCGTGGGCTTCTTGAGCGCGATGGGGCTCGTACGCACCAGAGCGTCGATCTCCTGCAGCATATGGCGCTCGTTCTCCACCAGGTCGGAGCCGCCCAGACGCGGACGCTCCTCCAGCAGGTTAGAGATACGGCGAATCTTGCCCTCGACGGCCTTACGACGGGCCTCGGTGGGATGCGCGGTAAAGACAGGGTGGAACTCGAGCTTGCCGAGCAGCTCATTGGCACCCTCGACGCCCATCTCGTTTACCAACTGGTGATAGGCGACGGTGAGTTCGTTGGCGGGATCGACCTCGGTATCGGTCGATGCGCCGGCCTCGCGCTCGCGCAGCTGCGCCACACGGTAGTTCTCCTCCGACAGGTTTGCCAGATGGAAGAAGCTCGTAAAGGCGCGGACAATGACCTGTTGCTTATCGAGCGGCAGGCTGTCGATCAGATCGACGACTTCGCGAAACGCCACGGCGGTGGGCTCGTCGGCAGTGGGCACGCCCTGTTCGTCAACGGACTCGTCGGCAGCGCGGCTACCGGGGTTGCCAGCATTGGCCACAATCTCGGCTGTCAAAATCTTGTCGAACAGGTCCGCGATCTCGGGATCATACTCGCTAAGCACACGACGTTCCAGGCGCAGGAACAGCGCCAGATTATCGCGCAGCTCCTCGGGGATCTCGATCTCGGCGAGACGCTCCCTGGACTCGGCATTCGAGCCGATTCGGTTAACGAGGCGGTTGACCACGGCAGCGACGCGCGCCGCGGCTTCGGGTACAGACTGGTTGCTTAGGTTCTCAGCCACGTTTCCTCCCATTCCTCCTTCTATGCACGTAACATGCGGTATTCATTATAGGCGCTTGAGAAATACTTTCGACACTGATTGCGCTTTACCACACAAAAGTATTTTCTGCATTGCAAGGGTTTTGCTCTAAATGGTCGTATTTCTCGGTGGACGGCATACACAAACGGGGGCATTCCGCATAAATGCGAAACACCCCCGTAACAATCGCTCGTCGCGAGCGGGACATGTTAGCGGGTCCGCAGCTCAAAAATCATACGCTACAGACGCTCGCGAACCGCCTCGACGACGTTGGCCAGATCGACGAGAACCTCGTCATGGCTCTGCATGTCGCGCACCTTGACCTTGCCGGCGGCAAGCTCGTCGCCACCCAGAACCAGGATGAGCTTGGCGCCTACCTTATCGGCCTGCTTAAACTGGGCCTTGAGCGAACGGCCCTGATAGTCGGCCTCGGTCACGATGCCTGCGGCGCGAAGCTCCTGCGTAATGGCAAAGACGTTCTGGCGCAGTTCCTTGCCGGCATTGGCGACATAGACGCACGGGGCCTCATCGGCACCCAGATCGCTGCCAAAGGCCTGCAGGGCCAGCAGGGCGCGCTCAAAACCGACGGCAAAGCCGACGCCCGCCGTGGGCTTGCCACCCTCGAGCTCGACCAGGCCATCGTAGCGGCCGCCGCCGCCGATGGAGCCGACGCCGGCGCCAGGGGCCTCGACCTCAAAGACGGTGCGGGTGTAGTAGTCCAGACCACGCACCAGGGTGGGATCCTCTACATACTCGATACCGGCAGCATCCAGATAGCGCTTGACCTGCTCGTAGTGCTCGCGGCACTCGTCGCACAGGTTGTCGCCCATCAGCGGGGCCTCGGCCATGATCTCGCGGCAATGGTCGTTCTTGCAGTCGAAGGCACGCAGCGGGTTAAGCTCGGCGCGCTCGCGGCACTCGTCGCACATCTCGTCTGCGTGATCGAGGATGAACTGCTTAACCTGCTCGCGGTATGCCGGACGGCACTGGGCGTCACCCATCGAGTTGATGAGCAGACGAAGCTTGGAAAGATCGAAGCCCAGGCGCTTGTAGAACTCCATGAGCATGATGACGCACTCGGCGTCTGCCGCCGGATCGGGAGCGCCGAGCCACTCGATGCCCACCTGGTGGAACTGGCGCAGGCGGCCCTTCTGGGGACGCTCGCCGCGGAACATGGCCTCGGCGTAGTACGCCTTAAACGGCGTGGAGCCCTGGGGCACCAGATTGTTCTCGACGACGGCGCGCACCACGCCGGCCGTGCCCTCGGGGCGAAGTGCCAGGCGCTGCTTGGGCTTGAGTTTGGTGTCGGTGCCCTCGGTAAAGACGCGCTCCAGGTTGGCACCGCTGAACACGCGGAACATTTCCTTGCGCACGACGTCGGTCGACTGGCCGATACCGTGGACAAACACGTCCACCTGCTCGATCGCGGGCGTCTCGATGGGTTTAAAACCAAACGGCTCGAACACGCCGGCCGCAATCTGCTGCATCTTTTGCCAGGCGCGCATCTCGGCGCCGATAAGGTCGCGGGTTCCCTCCGCCTTCTGTGCCTGCATGGGCAAACACCTTTCTTTTGTATCGCGTCATAGGTAACGGTCATTATACGGCACAAACACAAACCGCGGCGGCGCGTCTGACCGAACGAGGGTATGGGGACTCGTTCGGCCTGACGCACCGCCGCTGTTTGCGATCCGCTTTCCTCCGTCCCCTTCGGATCACGTGATCTGTTGGGGACGGAGGAAAACGGATCATTTCGTAGGCCCGTGGCCGCCTTGGAAACCGAATGATGGCACGAGCATCCATTCGGCTTCCAAGGCGGCCACGGACAGAACGGGGCGAACAGAAAAGAGCGACGGACGCCTACTCCCCCGCCACGCTTGCGCGCAGCTTGGCGGCGATGGGCTCCGAGGCCAGCAGGAATACGAGCATGACAACAGAACACACCAGGCACACGATCTAGGCGCTCGCAAAGGAGCCCGAGACGGCAAAGAGCACATAGACCTGCCAAAGCTCACCCACAAAGCTCATGCCCGCGAGCACCGCCGAGGTGGCGATAACGGTTAGGGAGCCCAAAACGCGACCGCTTACTTTATCGGCAACATGGCCAATGACAAGCGATCCGATAACGCTCACCACGGTAGAGATCGCATTGGAGACGTTGTACTGGGAAAGCGTAATCCCGAGGTTGCTGACGATCAGCAGCTGGAACATGCTCATGCAGTTGACGAAAATCGTGTAGCACGTGGCCATGATCACGAAGCCGGAGGCCACCACGAGCCAGCCGGGGAAGAACTTATGCTGCTGGGGCATACTGCTCCTTATTTAACAAACGAATAGCCGGCGCCGGGCGCCGGTAGCACCCAAGATTGCCTTGAAAGACAAGGGCATAGGCCTTACGGCCATGCCCGCAGGCTTGAAAGGCAAGGTTGGGTGCTACCGGTGGTCGGCGATATAGCCCAAAGCGACGGCGGTATAGGCCGCGGCACCGAGGGGAAGCTCGGCATCGTTAAAACGTGCCTTGGGATGGTGCTGGGCAAAGTGTTCGTCCGTGTCGGTTACGGCCGCGCCCACGGTAAAGTACGCACTCGGAATCTCGCTCGAGATAAGCGCGAAGTCTTCACTCGCCATGGCATGGAAAAGCGGCAAGAAAGCCGCCTTGGGCAGCACTGCGCCCACGTAGCCAAGCGACGCCTGAGTCATATCGCTGTCGAGTACAAGCGGCGGAACATCCGAAAGCGTCTCGATGGTCGCCGGCGTACGATATGTTGCGGCAACGCCGTTAACGACCTCCGCGATGCGGGTCTTTAGGTGAGCTATGAGCTCAACATCAAAGCCGCGCAGCGTTCCCTCGAGCACGCAGGTGTCGGGGATGACGTTGGCCGCCAAGCCGCCGGCAAACTTGCCAACGGTAAGCGCGACTTCCTTGGCCGCCGGCACCTCGCGGGAGATAAGCTCCTGGAGCGCCAGGTGCACATGCACGCCGGCCGTGATGGGGTCGATGCAGATCTCGGGGCTCGAGCCATGTCCGCCCTTGCCCTGCAGCGTGATGCGGAAACCGTACACGCCCGAAAGCGCCGGGCTCCCATAGAGCACCAGGCCGAGCGGCGATTGGCTGTTAACATGCATGGCAAAAGCCGCCTGAGGACGCGGGTTCTCGAGCAAGCCGTCGGCGATGGCAGCGCGTGCCCCCTCAAAGGTCTCCTCGCCCGGCTGGAACAGCAGTTTGACGGTAGCGTTGGCGTCGACAAGCTCGGCCTCGCGGGCCTTGAGCAAGCGCGCCGCACCAAGCAGCGCCGTCGCGTGCATATCGTGACCGCAAGCGTGCATGCAGCCGTTGGTGGATGCAAAGGGCTCGCCGGATTCCTCGGCAACGGGCAGGGCATCCATATCGCCTCGGAGCATGACGACCGTTCCGGCCTGCTCGTCCCTGCACGCGCCATTGCCCTGAGCGGCCGCGGCCGCACCGGCACCGATCAGGCCAACGACGCAGGAACCGTCGACGAGCGTGGTATGGGGGATGTCCATCTCGTCCAGACGTGCCTGGATATAGGCAGACGTCTGCGGAAGATTGTTACCGAGCTCGGGCATCTGGTGTAGATCGTGTCGCCACGCAGCGAGTTCATCGGCAAATGCCTGGGCTTCTTTGACCAGGCCATCACCGATAGCGGCTTGCGCCGCCGCGGTGGCCTTGGGCGCTGATTGCGGTTGAAGATCGGACAGTGCTGGTGCCATAGATGCCCTCCAGTAACGTTTTTGCAGCAAGCACTTTGATAGCGTAAAGTGCAAGGTACTACTTTAAGGGCGACGCATAAAAAATGCCGCCCCGGGAGGCGGCGCAACAAATTGTTTACAATTGCGGGCGCGGCTTTCGACGCAAAAAATCGAAATGCGTCTCGCTCAAGATAATCGAAAGAAAGATGAGCGCGAAGCCGGCGAGCAGGCGCGAGGTGAGCGCCTCCCCCATCAGCAGCACCGAGAACAGCACACCCGAAGGCGACTCCATCGAAAGGAGCAGCGAGCCCGTCGAGGCCGGGACATGCGCCAGGCCGACGTTTTGGATGAGCAGAGCCACACATGTGCAGCCCACCGAGAGGAACGCCATCACGCTGATAAAGCTCGGCGTCCAAACGGACAGCGGCGCTTGGGTCTCGAATAGCAGCGACGAGATCAGGCTCAGCACGCCGTTGCCCACAAACATCCAAAACGTGATGACGTTGATGTCCATCTTGCGGCCATACTTGGCGGTCACCGCCATCTGGATGGCAAAGAAGACCGCACCGCCCAGTGTGATGACATCGCCGACATTGAACTCGACGCTATCGAGCGCCACCAGACCAATGCCCGCCAGGCACAGCAACGCGGCACCCAAGTTGTAACGGGTAAGCTTTTCGCCGCTTAGAACGTAGCTCGCAAACGGAACCAAGATGCAGTACGTGCCCGTCAAAAATGCACTCTTGCCTGCCGTGGTCTGTGCCAGGCCGATCGTCTGCAAACCGTAGGCACCCCACATGAGCGCGCCCATGCCAAGTCCAACAATCAGGTTTCGAGCGTTGAAATGGGCAACAATGCGCTCGTGGAAGATGGCAAGCATGACCAACGACGCCGGAAGAAAACGAATGTAGAGCAGCTCGAACACCGGAATGGTATCGAGCGCATCCTTCATGGTGGTGAAGGAATAGCCCCAGATGACCGCCACCGAAAGCAGCAAGACCTTCCAGAACAGCGGCGAGCGCGCACCGGCACCGCGAGAGGCACCGCCGGCACCTAGGTCTTCGCGGGCTACAGGGCTATCGGGCATATTCTCGATTTCGTTGGCAGCGTATTGGGCCATGGAACATCCTCACACTCAATCTGGGCGTGGTGTCCGCACGCGTATGGCTGCGTGCCGCCTCATGGTCAAATAAAAACGGGGCGCACCGGACCCCCGGTACGCCCCGCTACTGTAGCAACAACCAGCACTGCATCGCAATCCAGCCCACTAAAGCGTTTTGTTCCGCCGTTCTACCGAACGGCGGACCGGCCGG
>ERZ825324.1954-NODE-1954-length-23112-cov-3.856052_pt1 | contig 23112 bp, 16 predicted proteins | sample MGYA00519859_ERZ825324 | MGnify/ENA primary metagenome ERZ825324 (study PRJEB31778, sample SAMEA3449198) | human gut metagenome | biome: human gut; feature: human-associated habitat; material: faeces | place: United Kingdom | collected 2010/2012 ... | reverse complement strand
TTGGCGACGGCTCGTCGGCCGAGGATGGTATTTATGTGCTGCTTAAAGAGGTGATAGACAACTCTGTCGACGAGTTTAACCAGGGCTTCGGAAAGGTGATTGACGTGACGGTCACCGACACGTCGGTAACAGTGCGCGACTCTGGTCGCGGCATCCCCCTCGGCAGTGTGGTCGACGCATCGTTGAAGCTCAATACCGGCGCCAATTTCGGCACACGCGGCAATCTGAAGACCGCCGGCATGAACGGAATAGGCATCAAGGCTGTAAACTTCCTTTCGTCAGAGTTCACGGTGCAGAGCGTGCGCGACGGCAAGATGAAGCGTGTCACTTACCATCAGGGCGACATATCTGAAGAGACGGATATTATGGATACCGATGAACCGAACGGGACGACGGTCAGCTTCACCCCCGACGATACACTTTTCAAAGGCTATCGCTACCGCGAGGAGTTCATCGTGCCGATGATCAAGAACTACTCGTATCTCAATGTCGGTCTGACGCTCAATCTCAACGGTGTCAGATATCTGTCGCGTAACGGTCTGATTGACTTGCTCAAGGAGTATATGACCAATGAGCCGCTCTATCCGATAATCCATCTGAAGACGGCCGACCTGGAGGTGGCGTTCACTCATGCGAGCCAGTATGGCGAGGAGTATTATTCCTTTGCCAACGGTCAGAACACCATTCACGGCGGCACGCATCTGACCGCACTGAAGGATGCTCTTTCCCGCACGATCAAGGAGTATTCGGGCAAGTCGAATCTCGAGGGATCCGATATAAGGGGAGGCATAGCGGCCGCAATATCGCTGCGGCTTGAGGAGCCGATGTTTGACTCGCAGGCCAAGACCAAGCTGTCGTCGCGCGACATGGCTCCCGAAGGGCCTACAATAGCCAAATATATCGGCGACTTCATCAAGACCGATCTCGACAATTTCCTCCACCGTAACAAGGAGATCGCCGACGCCATCATACGCAAGGCCATGGACAACGAGCGCGAGCGCAAGAGCATGGCCACCGTCACGAAGAAGGCCCGCGAGCAGAACCGCAAGATAAGCCTCTACAACAAGAAGCTCTTCGACTGCCGCAGCCATCTCAACGACACCCGCGGCGACGAAGAGAAGAAGCTCGCCTCGTCGATATTCATCACCGAGGGCGACTCTGCGGCCGGATCGATCACCAAGATCCGCAATGTGGAGACCCAGGCGGTGTTCTCACTGCGCGGAAAGCCGAAAAACACCTACGGCAAGACCAAAAAGATGGTCTATGAAAACCAGGAGTTCAACGCCTTGCAGGCTGCCCTGAATATAGAGGAGAGCATCGACGGACTCCGCTACAACAAGGTGATCATCGCTACGGATGCCGATGTCGACGGGATGCACATCCGCCTTCTTCTGCTGACATATTTCCTGCAGTTCTTCCCCGATCTGGTGAAACGCGGACATGTCTATATACTGCAGACTCCGCTTTTCCGCGTCCGCAACAAGAAGACGGCCAAACGCGGCTCGCGCAACGCCGATAAAATGCAGGAGGAAACGTATTACTGTTACTCCGACGAAGAACGTATCACGGCGGTAAACAAATTTGGCGCAAATGCGGAAATAACGCGGTTCAAAGGTCTTGGAGAGATCTCTCCACAGGAGTTCGAGGGATTTATCGGCCCTGACATCAGACTTGATCGTGTATCTCTACACAAAGAGGACGGCCTCGGAGAGATGCTGCGTTTCTATATGGGTAAGAATACCTTTGAACGTCAGAATTTTATTATCGAAAATCTTGTGGTCGAAGATGACAGCCAGATCTCCTAAGACAGCCCTATTCCCGGGCTCTTTCAATCCTTTCACCCTCGGCCACCTCGATATCGTCGAGCGTGCCCTGCGGATTTTCGACCGAGTGATAGTGGCCGTGGGCTGCAATATCGGCAAGGCGGAGCCTTCCGAAAACATCGGATGCAGACTTGAGGCTATACGCCGTGCGACTGCTGATTTAGGCGGAGTAGAGGTCATCTCCTATTCTGGCATGACCTCAGATCTCGTAAGGGAAGTCGGGGCGGCAGCCATAATACGCGGAGTGCGCACTATGGCCGACTATGAATACGAGCGTCAGATGGCCGATGTCAATCTGTCGTTGGAGGGGGTGGATACCGTGGCGTTTTTCGCCGATCCGGAGCTGTCCCTGATCAGCTCCTCCCTGATACGGGAACTGGCCCATTACGGCCGCGATATCAGCCATTTCCTTCCCGAGAGCGAATGATCCCTCTCTGTTGTATCCCTCACACACTAACCAAACTCACATAAGCGATATATGAAATCCAGATTTTTATCTCTGATACTCCTGACAGTCATGATTCCGGCTATGGCTCTCCGAGTTGCCGGCGCTGACAATAAAAAGGAAAACTCACAACGGCAGTATCTCCCGATACAGAAGCTTATGAACACCTTTCAGGTGATCAGCGGATATTATGTCGACACAGTCAACGAACCCCATGTGGTGGACGAGGCCATCAAGGCTATGCTCCATACCCTCGATCCGCACTCCACATACAGCGACGCGGAGGCCACGCGGGCGCTGACCGAACCGCTTCAGGGTAATTTCAGCGGTATAGGCATACAGTTCAATATGCTTGACGACACAGTCAAGGTGATCCAGACTGTGGTCGGGGGGCCTTCGGAAAAGGTAGGCATTCTCGCCGGCGACCGGATCATGACGGCCAACGATACGGCCATCTCAGGCGTAAAGATGCCACAGGCCGACGTCATGAAGCGTCTGCGCGGCCCCAAAGGATCTATCGTGAAAATCGGCGCTTTGCGGCGTGGCACTCCCGGCATGATCTATTTCACGATAGAGCGCGACGATATCCCCACATACAGCGTAAACGCCGCCTATATGGCCGACGACAATACGGGGTATATCAAGGTGACTCTTTTCGGTGAGACCACGGCGAAGGAGCTGGCTGAAGCCATAGAGAAACTTCGCAAGCAGGGAATGACCGATCTCATACTTGATCTTGAGGACAATGGCGGCGGCTATCTGCAGGCGGCCATCGACATGGCAAGCATGCTGCTCGACGATGACGCCCTGATCGTCTACACGGAAGGGCGCGTGCAGCCCGCGACGTATTATAAGGCCGCCAAGGCGCTGACGAAATTCGACGGTCGCCTTGTAGTTACCGTCAACCAGTATTCCGCTTCGGCAAGCGAGATCCTGTCGGGGGCAGTGCAGGATAATGACCGCGGCGTGATCGTAGGCCGCCGCACTTTCGGCAAGGGACTTGTGCAGCGTCCGATCCCTTTTCCCGACGGCTCCATGATACGCCTCACGACGGCGAGATATTACACTCCCTCGGGGCGCCTGATACAGAAGCCTTACAAGCCGGGAGAGGAGGAAGACTATGAGCTTGATATAGTCCATCGCTACGAGGCCGGGGAGTTTTCAAGCGCCGACAGCGTGCATTTTGACGAGAGTATGCTGAAACGCACCCTTCACAACGGACGCAAGGTGTATGGAGGCGGAGGCATCATGCCCGACTCGTTCGTGCCGGTCGATACATCCTATTATAGTAATTATTACCGTGATCTTGTCGCTAAAGCTGTCATTAGCCGTTTCAGTCTGACATATGTCGACGAGCATCGCCGTCAGCTCAAGCACGACTGGCCGACGGAGAAAGCCTTTGTCGACGGATTCAAGGTTTCATCTGCCATGATAGACTCGATAACCGCGCTCGGCCAGCGTGAGGGAGTGAAACTTGATTCGGCTCAGCTTGCTGTCAGCAGACCGGCTATAGAGCTGATAGTAAAGGGACTTGTCGGGCGCGATATTTTCGAGCAGAGCACATATTACAGAGTCGTCAATCCGATCGATCCCATATATCGCCGTGCGCTCGACATCATAAATGATGAGAAAACTTATGGCGACCTGCTTGACGGGAAGAAAGAGAAAGAGTGATCTCACTTGCGAACCGACCCCGGCCTATGCGCGTTGAAAAGGTATGAGACGTATAGCCTATCTTCTGACAGTCATTGCCATCGCTTTCGTGGCATGCAGCTGCGACAGCGATGCCTGGGACGAGATGCCCGACCGCGCGCAGAGCTTCGTATCGCAGTATTTTCCCGGAGTGCAGGCTTCGGCTACTTCTGTCGACGCTGACGGGCAGTATACAGTGAAGCTGCGTAATTCGGCAACGATAGTTTTTACGGAGCTGGGTGTATGGCTTTCGGTCGACGGCAACGGGACACCATTGCCGTCAAACCTTCTCTTCAATGAGCTGCCACAGGCATTTTACCGCTATCTTGATGAAATGGAGGCGGTGACCGACGGTGTCTATATGCTTCGGCGCGACGAAAGTCATTATTTCGCAGGACTGCTCGATACTACTGTCGGCTACGATATCGCTTCGGGACGCGTGTATTATCCCGATTCAGATCAGTCGGCACGGTAAAACCTTATGGTGGATTTCATCAGCGGAAAGTTGAGCGACAATATGGCGTTCTGCTCCATTGACGCGTTGAGATCCGTCGATATCAGCTGCATTTCGCTGTCATACCACTGGAGATCCCAGTGATTGGCAAACGGCAACGCTTTGAGGCGCCCTTTCAGCATGCCCTGTCGCCATTTCGACGGATTGACCTCGGCTCCTCCCAGATACACGATATCGTATTCTCCCTTGCGTCCGTCAGACGCTTCAACTATGCCGAGCCGGTAGCGGCCCCCGATCATTGCGCGTCGGGAGTCGGTATCGCGGTCGAGATACTCCCAGACTCCGACCGGCGATCCCGGTTGGCGGTCACGGTTTCGTATTGTGTTCTCGTCAATATCCGTCAGAAGTATGGCAGGCAAGTCGCGATGATAGGCTCCGACGGCGAGGGGAATGTCGACGCCAGCTGTCGCCATGATGGCGATGTCGCCGGGTGTTGTCTCGTGGCAGCTGAGCGTCGCAATCTGCCTCGGGTCGGTCTTGCCGATGCTTATGGTGGCTGTCGCTTTGTCGGGATCCAGTTCGACAACGAGCAGATTGTGTCCGGGAGCCGGACAGATGCCTTCGCGACACTCTTCTGAAACCATTATGCTGTCGCCGTCTGCCTTGGATCGCCTCATCACTTCAAGATGAATATAGCGGTCGTCGACGGTGTCGTCGAGCGTCGCGGCTCCCGGTCGGATAATGGCCGCATAGTACTCGTCGGGCCCGGACATACCCCATATTATCCCTGCGCAGCATTCTTGACGTCCGGTGCGGATGCCGGAATGGCCGAATCCGATACGTGCCTCTACGGCTATAGGGATGAGATGTGGTGAAGACTGCCTGATGACGAGCACCGTATCGGCGGTTGTATGCAGCGTATCGAGATATACGCGGCGTTCTTCGGCCGAAGCCGTCATAGCCAGTAAAATGGCGGCGAGGAGAGATAACATTGTCTTCATCGGCGAGCGTTGTCGAGTGAAACCACACGTTTGGTAAATTCGTCAGCGTCGAGGTCGTAGGGCAGCCAGTGGATGGTGAATCCACGCCTCTCCATCCCTCTGAACCAAGTCATCTGGCGTTTTGCAAACTGATGTATGGCTATCAGCAGCTGGGAAAACATCTCCTCCCGGCTTAAAGCGCCAGTCAGATACAGCGTGACGAATTTGTATTCAAGTCCGTAATAGATAAGATCCTCCGGTGCTATTCCTGAGTCGAGCAGACTCTTGACCTCCTCTATCATTCCCTCATGATCTATGCGGTGACGCAGACGGCTTTCGATGCGCGCCCTTCGGCTTTCGCGGTCGATCTCCACTCCTATGATAAGCGATTGCGAGGGATTTCCGTCGCATCTGCCACCCTCGGCCTCGGGATGCATGGCATACCACCGCTGGATCTCTATGGCCCTGATGGCGCGTTGCGGCGTGTCGACGTCGGTAATGTTGTGGAGTGTCTTCATCGACGCCAGTATTTCTGTCAGCTCATCAAGTGTCTTTCCTGCGAGACTTTCACGCAATACCGGATCAGGAGGCACTTCGGGGAGTCGGAGGCCTTTTATAAGGCTCTCCACATATAGTCCTGTGCCACCGCATACAATTGGCCTGCGCCCTCGTGAAAGTATATCTGATTCGGCAGTGGAGGCGTCACGCACGAATTCAAAGAGATTGTATTTGTAGCCGGCCGGAACGACATCGAGCAGATGCACAGGCACGTCGCCGTATTCAGCTGCGTCCTTTCCCGTGCCTATATCCATGCCGCGGTATACTTGCCGGGAGTCTGCGCTTATGATCTCGCCGCCGATTCGACGTGCCAGACTGACGGCTCTTGCCGTCTTGCCTGATGCTGTAGGGCCGGTGATGACTATGGTGGAGGGGTTCATGCGTTGCCGGTGATATGCTTTTTCCAGAACCGACGCAAACGATAAAATGGCTTGTCGGCATTGAATTCATTGACTGAAAGCCAGTTGTTGTCATTATAGTCGATCTGCCATTTGTGTACGTCGCGCAGCCTGAATGTCGGCTGGTAGTGCTTTATCCTGTAGCGCCGTCGTCCCTGGCTGTCGTAGGTTTTCCACGCCATGGCCATCGTGTGCAGACGGTAGACTTCGGCCGACAGCAGTTTTGCCGTCTGACGTGTGTCGATCAGACGGCCCATCTGGTATATTGAGGCAAATATCAGCTCAGGTCTTGTAAGGGCGAGTGAGGCTGCCTCTTTTTCTGACAAAAAGCAGATGAAATGGAATATATTGCAGTCGGCGTTGCCGTTGTCAGTGACATACATCGGACGGATCTCCGCATCAATTCCCATCATATCCCTGAAAACAGAGTGAGCTTCATCAAGCCCGATCTTTTGGCGGTGGGGGATTATAAGTGAGGCGGGAGTGTCGTAGCAAGTGTCGGCAAAGTTGATGTTCATGTCAGGATCCGCCTGTGGGGGACGGATCACGATGGTATTGTCGGCGATTATGATGAACCGTATAAGTGTGGAACGCCTCATCTGCTGTCCGCTTCCTTCGAAATGTTCCTCATAATAGTTGCAGAGTCCCATATAGCGGACAGCCATTACCACTATGGTGATGACGAACACCGCCAGAGGAGTCCAGAAGAAAACCAGCCGGTCAGGCTCATTGAGATTTACGTTTACGTAGGCGAGGAAATAGTAGACCCATCCGACGAGAGTCACCAATGCCGAAACGTTCAGAAGCATTCGTGTCTGATAATTGCCCTCCTGTGAGAAGAGATTGCCGAGAAATCCCCGCTCGGCAGGAAATCCGTTGCGTATCTTGCAGTCACGGCAGAATCTCAGCTTGCCCCCTCTGACGACTGCGAAGAGGGTGACTGCGACTGTGACAGGGCCGATGACCAGAACGGTGATAAACGGTATCTCTGTGTTGATGGTGTCTCCCTCGAAGATCGTCTCAATCAGGTGGCGAGAATACAGTGTCAGCACTACGACCATCACCACGGCCGTCCAGAAAAAAATCCTGGTGGCCAGAAACGGAAGGATGTAGCATGAAGGCAATTTCTTCCGCCGGTTGGCTTTGACAAGCATGAAAAAGCCCATCTGTATCATTATGGCCACTACCGGCACTGCGGCCGGCGGCATCCACAGCGACAACACCACGAGCAGCGATATGGCTCCGGCCACCATGACCCAGTTGAGCCACAGTCTGAATATGCCGTCGAGATTTTCGTGCCGGAGATTTATCGCCATTTTGGTTATGAGTCGGTTTCTGTCAGTCTGTTTACTTCATGTTGCGGTCGAAGTAGTCGAGCATTCTGGCGAATACCACCGTCTGCGCTCCGCAACCGTTTATCGAGTGATCCATGTTGGGGAAGAACAGCACGTCGCACCAGCGACCCGCGCCTTCCATGGCGGCAACATATTCCACGGTGTTGGAGAAATGTACATTGTCGTCGGCTGTGCCGTGCATCACCAGCAGCGGGCACTTTACATCCTTAACAAAATTAAGCGGCGCAGAGTTGAAATAGCCATCGGCATTTTCCTGCGGAGTGAGCATATAGCGTTCGGCATACACGGTGTCGTAATAGCGCCAGTCTGTCACGGGAGCCACAGCCACGGCGGCCGCATAGGGCGCGTCGGGTCGCGATGCGGCCATCAGAGTCTCATATCCTCCGAAGCTCCATCCGTGGATACCTATGCGGCGCGGATCGACAAACGGTTGTGAGGCAGCCCAGCGGGCGGCATTGACCTGATCGATGGATTCATAGTGGCCGAGATTGCGGTATACGACATCCTGGAATGCCCTGCCGCGTCCGCCTGTGCCGCGTCCGTCCACGCATACGATAATATATCCGCGTGTAGTATAGTATGTCATCCAGCCGATGTTCCACTCGTTGAGCACCTGCTGGGATCCCGGGCCGCTGTACTGGTACATTACCACGGGATATTTTTTAGCCGGATCAAACGATGCAGGTTTGAGGATATATCCGTTGAGTGTGACTCCGTCGCTCTGCATGGTGAAGAATTCGCGGTGAGGCTCCATGCCGTAGCGGGCCTTGATGTCGGCGTTGTCCTCAAGCACTTTGATGTCCTTGTCGGCTGATGTGCGCAGGGTGTAGACAGGAGGAGTGGTCACGTCGGTAAACCGCACGGTATAGAAAGCCATGTCGGGGCTGAAGGATGCTGAGGCTGACCCTTCGGCTGGAGTGAGGTCGGTGATGCGTCCCTTGGCGTCGATGCGGCTTACCACACGGTTGATGGCGCCGGTGCGGGTCGACTGGAAGTAGTGGCATGCCCTATTCTGATCGTAACCGTAGTAGGCCGTGATATCGAAATCGCCGGATGTTATGGCCCCGAGGAGCGCCCCGGTGTAGGCGTAGCGGTAAAGATGGTCGTAGCCTGTGCGCGACGAGGTGATGACGAAGAAATCGGGATACCATTTGATGTCTTCGTAAACAGCAGGCGACAGCCATGCGCTGTGCTCTTCGGTAAGTATCGGTTTCACGACTGTCGATCTTGGATTGACAGCATATAGTTCCATGCGTGACTGGGCGCGGTTGAGTGTCGCCACCATCAGCCGGTCGGAAGAGTATGCGAATTCTATGCGGGGAATGTATTCTATGCGGCTGTCGGGGAGGGTGATTTCCTTTGTATTCCGGTTGTCGATATCGTAGGCGTGGATGCTTACAGTTGAGTTCTTTTCACCTGCCACCGGATATTTGTAGGTGAACTGGCCCGGATAGAGTGCATATGCCTTGTCGGGATGGCAATAGCCTTCGTAGAGGGGGAAAGAGAAAAGCCTGACGTCAGCCTCGCGGTATTTCAGATAGCAGAGCATACGGCTGTCGGGCGCCCATGTCATGGATGATGACGTGGTGAATTCCTCTTCATATGTCCAGTCGGGGACACCGTTGATCACTTCATTCTTGGCTCCATCGGTCGTTACGGCGACTTCGGTCCAGTAGTCGAGTTTGCGCAGGTAGATGTTGCCTTGGTCGACAAACGCCACCATGCGGCCGTCGGGCGAGAACATGGGAGCCTGCTGACGTGGATGGTCGGTCGACAGCGGCTTGAGGATGCGGGAATGCAGGTCGTAAATATAGTAGCAGGCGGTGAATGACCGGCGGTAGATGTAGGAAATCTCGTTCCATACCATTATCTTGCTGCCGTCGGGGCTCATCCTGAAGCCGTCGATGCGGTCGGTGGTGTTTTCGCGTGTGTTGGCCAGATCAAGCACGGTCTCCAGCTCTTTGGCCGTGCGCGTATCGTACTTGACGATTTTCTTGCCGTCGGTCGAAAGCTGGAGGTAGAATGCTCCGTCGGAAGTGTAGGTGAAAGAGCGCGGTGATGTGCAGTAGTGTTCCGGTCCGAGATAGCGGTCGATGTTTTTGAATTCGGCTACGCCTGCAGCCGATGCTGACAGTGTCAGTGCGGCTGCCATAGCGGTCATGATGGTGCGGAGTGTCATTTGTATGTGGTTCTTGTTTGTTTACATTTTGGTTGGTAAATGACAGCGGTTTACCATAGCGAAAGCTGTCTGTCGTCGTCGGCCGGAGGATTTTTTTTAGGGGGTTCCTTATAGCCGAAGTCATCGTCGTTCTTCTCCGGTTTTCCCTGGCGGGGGGGCGGGGTGGACATAAACCAGTCGTCGGAATCCATCAGCTCGTCTATGGCGCTGAAGCGTTTCGGTGCCTGGACGTTTTCATCCCGTTTGCGGCGTCCGCGTTTCTGTCGGGCTTTTTTCTCTTTCTGGATCGGTTTGTCGGCAATGCGTTGCAGCTCATTGTCGGGGGTCGGTATGACGTCGGGTATCTCGGTGAGTTCGAGGTGCGACATGTCGTAAACATCCTTCTTGGCCAGGCGGTCAGCCTCGCGGAGAGCATCGGCGAGTTTTAGGTTGAGATTGTGGATGATGTCGTCGCGCTGTTGCAGATCCGAGGTCAGCTTCTTTATGGTGCGGTTTGACTCTTCGAGATCTTTATCAAGCTTTCCGGCACGCCGCTCAGCTTCCGCTGCCGAATCGGCAAGAGCTGAGATGCGGTTGCCGAGCTGGGCTTCGGCCTGCTCTTTTTCAGCCGTCATGCTTTCAATTTTTTCACGGATTGCCGACATTTGGGCATTCTCTTCGCGCAGCTGTTCAAGCTCTTCGATCATCTGGGAGGTAGCTTGCGGGTCGACGGCGCCCTCACCGAGGCCGGCTACACGCAATTTGTTGAGCATGCTCCGGTTTTCAAGTGAAAGTTGCTCTTTCTCGGCCTCAAGAGTGCTTACCTGCATCTCAAGATCACGCACCCGCTCGGTAAGTGCTCGTTTCTGGCGCTGGTTGCTCAGCTTCTCGCCTTTCGACTCTTCACGGCTTTGCTCAAGCTGCTCTTTCTGACGGCGGAGAGTCTCCACTTCCTCCATAAGCCCTCGGCGAGTCTGCTCCCATTCCTGCAGACCCATGTCGTGGGCCCGCTTAATGGCCTGGCGCATGCGTCCGGCGATATCGGCGCTGATATGTTCAAGCATATATTGTTTCTGCGCGTCGGTGTCGAGGCAGCGGCTGACAAATTCGGGCTGTATGGAATTGAAGAGCTCCACCACTGCCGTGAGCATGTCGGCCGGCAGACTGTCGTCGGCCGGACAGGGGATATTGCATTCGCCGGCGACCTCCGGTTCTCCCGGTTGGTCGGGCGATGCAGCCGATAGTCCATCATCCTGTGTGAAGTCGGCTATATCATCATCGTCGTCGGCATGAATGCCGAGTGATCTTCTTATTATTTTTATTATGGACATTACAATGTTGATTTCAGTTTTACTGACCTTCGTGTGGCACCTGTGGCAGTGCCACCACTCCTATGCCTTTTTTGCCGTTAATACCGATCTGCAGCGGCGACGGGAAAGTGACCACTCTTACGAAATCGGTTTCGAGGTCGGCAGGCATCGCATTGAGAAGATCCACGTTGAAGAATCCGTTGCCCGATGCCGGGTCGATAGTGAAATACCCGACCCCGAATGAGGTGAGATTCTGGAAGAAATGCGTGCCCTGGCTCGGCTCGACACGATAGTTGCCGACAGCCGACTCCACGATCAGACGGGCTGATGCTATCTGAGGCCACTTCACCGGTATGCCCAGGGCGGTGTCGCTCGATCCCCACCGGCCGGGGCCGATGAGTATGTAATTGTCGCCGTCCGCCGTCATCTGACGGTTGATTTTTTCCACCTCGCGGGCGATCAGCGGGTTGTTTGACGAGGAGAATCCTTCGGGTCTTACATAGACGATCTTTCTGACGTTGTCGATAGTCCCGTGGCCCAGGGCTGTGTCTGACCGCATGATCAGCTGATCGTCGGGAAGTTCGAGAAGATGCTCGTCGACGAGCTCTTTGCGGTCTACTATCGGACGTATCTGCAGCCAGTAAAGATGTCCTTTCGAGCTTTGTCCCGAACGGTCGATAGTTCCAGCGAACTCAATCTCCACCGGACGGCACATCTCGCGCTGGCCGGTGGTCAGCATGAAGTCGAGGGCTTCGGCCAGAGGATACGCATGGTGTTTGAGTATATTGTTGAATGTGACCACTCTTCGTCCCTCGCCGGCATCGTTGTCGCGAAGCACGTTGTCGCGGTAGTCGTAGACCGAGGTCATCCACCGCAGAGCTCCTGTCGGAGCGATGTCCTGTACTGATTTTTTGACGATGTTGAAGCCGTCGTCGACGCTGAAATCCACCGGTTTGTCTCCTGTGGCAAGCACGTACATGCGTGTCTGCGTGTCGCGCAGTGCGAGGGTCAGTTCCGAGGTCTGGAGCACAGCCTCAGGGTGACGTGGCGAGAACCGGAGCCCGACTCCGCCGTCGACAATGTATTTGCCGAGACCCACGGCAAGTTCGGCCACTCCGTCCTCTGGACGTTCGTGACCTATGGGATAATAGTTGAGCGAGCGGCCGACGCCTGAAAATGACGGGAAATAGTAACCTCCGGCTTCCTCGCCGACGACTTCCTGAATGATGACAGCCATCTTCTCCTGGTCGATCACGTTGGATGTGGCTGTCATATAGGCTTTTGAATCAGCATAGAAGACCGATGCATAGACCGCCTTGATGGCGTCGGAGAGCATCTTCAGCATCTCATAACGGTCGGCGACGCGGGGCACCATATATGTCGAATAGATGCCTGCAAACGGCTGGTAGTGAGAGTCTTCAAGCAGACTTGAGCTTCTGATGGCCAAAGGCCGGTCGACCACTTCGAAAAGCGCGAAAAAGTCCTCGATAAGGCGTTCGGGCAGACGGGCCTGAAGGAAGAATTTCAGTATCGTCTCGTCGGGCGCATCGCTCAGAGCCAGCGGATACAGGCCGTTTGTGGCCATGAATTCGTCGAATATATCTGTGCAGAGCACCACTGTGCGCGGTATGCTGATCGTGATCCCGTCGAGATTGTCGCAAATCGGGTTTTTCTTGATGATCTGGTCGATGAATGCCAGGCCACGTCCCTTGCCTCCGAGCGATCCTTCGCCGATACGGGCGAAGTTGGAGTAGTGGTCAAACCGATCCTTTCGGAAAACGGCTACGACACCACGGTTCTTCATCTTGCGGTATTTCACGATGAGATCGAAGAAGAGCCGCCTTACGGCCGGCACCTCGTCGAGCGAATAGAAACGGTGGCTCTTGACCACGTCGGCTATAGGGAAGAGCGCACGCGAATAGAGCCATCGTGAAATGTCGTCGGTCGAGGCGTGGTGGAGGAGCACTTCCGAGGGAATATCGGAGATGCGGTATTGAAGATCCTTGAGCGAGCGTATGCGCATTATCTCACGGCCAGTATGTGGATCGCGCAGCACGAGATCGCCGAAGCCGAACTTCTCTTTGATAGCCGCCCCAAGATCAACCGGCAGTTTCTTGGAATTCTTGTCGATGAACACGCAGCCGAGCTGCATCACAGGATCGGCATTGTCGGAATCGGAAGATTCTACGATGATAGGCAGATGCGGATCGTGCTGGCGCAGGAAGCTGGCGAGCTTGAGTCCGGCATGTATGTCCTTCGCGCCCTCGCGTTTGAAGGAAACATCACTGATTACTCCGAGCAGATTCCTGCCGAAGCGTCGGTAGATGTCCATAGCCTCCTCGAAATCGCGCGCGAGCATCACTTTCGGACGTCCGCGCATCCGCAGCATCTGTTCATGCTTGTTGAGAGCTTCGGTGGAGGATTCAAACGACTGTTTGAGAAGATTCTTGTACACTGTCGGCAACACCGACGAATAGAACCTCACGGAGTCCTCGACAAGCAGTATCAGCTGTACGCCTACCTCGTTGATGTCTTTCTCCGCATTGAGTTTGTCTTCGAGTAGTTTGATTATGGCAAGAAGCAGGTCGACATTGCCGAGCCAGCTGAATACATAGTCGACGCACCCGAGATCTTCATTGGCCAGCCGTCGCGAAACCTCTTTTGAGAACGGCGTGAGCACCACGATAGGCATGTGGGCCTTCATCTCCTTGATGATGCGCGCTCCGGCAAAAGTCTCGCTGACATCCATGCCCGGCATCATGATGACGAGGTCGAAATGCTTGTGGTGCATCATCTCCACGGCTTCCTCGGCAGTCGCCACCTGAGTGATGCGCGGCGGTGAGCTGAGGTTGAGGGCCACGTATTCGAAATAGAGCTGTTCCTCTATTCGTCCGTCCTCTTCCATCATGAAGGCATCGTAGGGCGATGCGACCAGAAGCACGTTGAATATGCGCTTCTGCATGAGGTTATGGAAAGCTGTGTCCTTGAGATACAGTTGGCTAAGAGCGTCCTCGTTCATCTTGTGCTGAATGTGATGGATCAGTCGGCGTCGATGGCCGGCTTGTCGTCGGGATCGTTTACGAATTCGTGGGGAGCGTAATTCCATCCGGCAGCGTCGAGCATAGGCTTCAGGGCGCGCACGCGGTTGCGGAAGTCAGTGTAGTCGCGTTTTTCCTGCGGTGTCCAGGCCGCCTCGGCCACAGCCGAAAGGCGCGGCATAATCAGGTACTCAAGAAATTCGGGAGTTATGACATATTCGCTCCAGAAATTGGCCTGCACGCCGAGGTATTTGTCGGCGAGATCGGCCGGAACATCTTTCATCGGCACGTAGTTGTAGACCGTCTCAAGGTTTTCGGTGCCGGCGCCTTGTGAAACGGGCTCTGTCGCGAGTTTCGACTGCTTGCGGTTGATATAGTAGGGTATCTGCGGAGTGAGGATTGCGTTCATACCGCGGCGTGCGGCTTCCATGGCTGCCTGTTCGGCAGGCTTCTGACCGATCCAGGCCATGATGGTTATATCGTCGGGAAGCATATCGGTGTTGCCGTGAAGCACTTCGTTCCAGAATATCAGGTGGCGCTGGTCGGCAGCGGGCTTGGCGTCCATATGGGCTGCGATCTGGCGGTAGAAGTTGAGCTGAAGGTCACGGAAGTTGCCGGAGCCGATGGAGTCGAGTTGCGCGCGGCATTGTGCGTTGTTCTCCCACTTGTCGGTCGGGCATTCGTCGCCGCCCAGATGCAGGTAGGGGAATGGGAAGAGAGGTATGAGCTCGTCGATTATGTCGGTAGCCATCTTGACTGCCGCAGGATTGCTGACGTTCATCACGTCGGGCGACACGCCCTGATAGCGCCACACCTCGTGGGGCTGGTCGGGATCACAGGCGAGAATGTCGGGGTAGGAAGCGACAGCAGCCTGAGTATGACCGGGTATGTCGATTTCCGGCACCACCTCGATGAAGCGGTCCTTGGCGTATGCTACGATCTCGCGGATGTCGTCCTGGGTGTAGTAGCCGTCGTAGTCGAGAGTGTCGGGTTCGAGCGATTGCCATCCGAGGCTCCTGCTTTTGCGTTTGGCTCCGACTTCCGTCAGCTTCGGATATTTCTTTATCTCGATGCGCCAGCCCTGATCCTCGGTGAGATGCCAGTGGAAACGGTTCATTTTATGGGCGGCCATCATGTCAAGCACTTTCTTCACCTCATCCTTGCCGAAGAAGTGGCGCCCTTCGTCGAGCATGAATCCGCGCCATCCGAAGCGGGGCTCGTCGACAATGGTCACACACGGTATTGAGGCGCTGCTGCGCGACACTTCGTAAGGCATAAGCTGGCGCAGTGTCTGAAGCGCATAGAAGAATCCGGCCGGGCGTGAGGCTTCTATGTCGATTCCTTCCGGTGTTACTTGCAGTCTGTAAGCCTCAGCGCCCATCGACTTGTCGACTGAGAGATTGATCAGGGCTTTTGAGCCTTTGTCGAATTTCACTCCGGCAGCTTTTTCGAAGGCGGGTATGAACTGAGTGAATACGGCGTCGATGCTGTCGCCGGAATAGGGGGCGGCAGAGTATCCGACCGTTTGCGGAAGCAGAAGAGCGCCGTCGGCGACTTCAAGCTGCGACGGAAGTGGAATTATTGCAGGCGCTTTCTGGGCTCCGGCGCTGATGCAAAGGGCTACGGTAGCGGCTAAGGCTACGAATCGACTGTGTAATCTCATTTCGCAGAGGCTGTTTGTTCAAGGTTAATAATGATGCGAAGTTACAAATTTTCACTTGCTTTACCAAGAAAAAAGGGCACCAATAGCCGTAGGTGGCTGCAGGTGTCCTTTTGGGGTGCGTAGAAGGTGTTGCAATGCGGCACCCTCAGCCTACAAGTTCGGCGAACAGACGCTCGAAAGTGGTGTCGAAATCTGTAGTCAGTCCGGGATGCGGACGTGATGTCTGGACACACGCGCTTTTGGCCGCGGTCAGCCACCTGAACCGTTCTTCAACCGGATACGCCGCAATTGGGCCGGCCTCAGCTTCGCCGCGGCAGATCCGTTCGAAGCCATGAAGCTGATCCAGCGCCGGACATAGATCGGCATCCGGCGCAATAGCGGCCAGTCTGGCATCGTCTATGCGCAGACGCATCTGCAGGCGACGGTGGCGCTTGCACATCATCAGCAGTCCGACATTGATGAACTCCTCGCGCTCTATGCGTGGCACCAGTCGCACCACGGCATATTCATATACGGCTTTTTCGTGCATCGACAGCTTGTTTAACGAATGTTTCGGAGGCTTCGAGCCGCCTTATAAGAAAATCCCTGTAGACCTGGCGCACTTCGTCGGGCGACATCTCGCGCCCCTCCTCGATAAGCCATTCCTGAGGGACGGCACCGACAATCTCGGTGATGACCGCCGGGGTGATGCGGCTTTTCATCAGCCGGTCAGTCTCTGTCAGAAGAGATGCTTTGTGGAGCAGCGCGTGATATCTGACGTAGGGGAACGGGCTGACGGCGGCCTTGTCGAAGTCGCGCCAGGAATGGTGGAAATAGAGCGATGCGCCGTGGTCAATAAGCCATGTCTCGCCGTGCCAGAGGAGCATGTTGGTGTTTTTGACCGTGCGGTCGATATTGGTCAGAAATGCGTCAGTCCATACTATCGCGGATGCTTCTTCGGCTCCGATCGGATTGACGTAGGGGTCGAGCGTGACGGCTCCCGACAGGAAATGGATGCCCAGATTGAGGCCGCGGCTTGCCTTGAGCAGATCCTGCACCTCTTCGTCGGGCTCCGTCTGGCCGAATTCCTCGCCGAGGTGAAGCAATACCTGCTCGGGAACCCTGAGGCCGGCCTGTCGGGCTATCTCGCCCCCTATAAGCTCGGCCACGAGCGCTTTGGCGCCATGACCGGCGCCGCGCATTTTCACTACATACTTGAAGTCATCGTCAGCCTCCGCGAGAAGGGGTAGCGAACCCCCTTCGCGCAGAGGCTGGATGTAGCGGGTGACTTCCTGGCTGCGCAGGTCGATGCTCATTCGTTGAGATGGTGGATCGTATCGACGAGCTGATCGCCCAGTCCGATGGTATAGCCCTGGCTTACGAACACGATGCGGTTGAACGTGTCGGCGATGATGAAGATCGGGCGCTCGCCGGCGGGGAGCTTGAGGTTTTCGATGATCTCGGAGGCTATCTTTCCGTCGTTGTCTATACCGTAGCTGACCGTAGAGGGGAGAGCGGGGAGCAGGGAAGAGTCGAAACGCTCTGCGTCCTGCTTGTCCTTGAAGAGGAGCACCATGCCGCGACCCCATTTCTCGAACTCGGGGCCTACGGCCGCTATGTCGCGGAGGGCGTGGTTTGTGGGCTCGTGGTTGGGCGTGAGCAGTCCGATCACGTAGTAACCGCGTCCGGTAGTGGCTAGCACCGATTTTTCGGCTCCCGACTTGAGGTCGGTGTAGATGTTCTCGGAGTTGAAGTTGCCGATCACCTGCACTCCCTTGTTGTCCTGGCGCATCACGAGCGTGTCGCTGACGGTCTGGCCCGGGACTATGTCGAAGAACTGAGTGCGCGCAAGCACTCCGCCGTCGGCCATGCGCTGGCCGCTGACAAGCATGTACTGGCCCTCGTCGAGCTGCTGGCCGTCGCGGAAAATGCTGCTCCAGGTGCCGTCCTCGGGGAATCCGAGCAGCTGCGGCTCGCCGTCGACGATCTTCGAGAGTGTAAACTGCGTGTAGTATTTCGGATCGTCGATGCGGCCGGTCTTGGTAAAGTCGAGTTTCAGTGTGCCTTGAGCTGTTGCGGGAACGGTTGCCTCTGCTGCGCCGAAAACGGCGTCGGTCCAGCGGCCGTCGGGATCGGCCCACTGTGTCTTGCCGGTGACCGGATCGATGCGGGCCGGTATGCCGAGGCTGCGCGCTTTGGCCACGAAGTAGATGTCGCGCGAGGCTGCGTTGGTGGCTTTCGAGCGGTCGACGGCTTCGGGGCTCATGCGGATGTTGCCGGGATACCAGTCGGGAAGTATGGTGATCTCTTTGGCGGTCTGGCTGACAAGGGCGGCAGGGTTGGCGCGCAGACGTGCTGCGTCGGCTTCGCTGACGGTGGATCTGAAGTAAGAACGGAACGGTGTCAGCGCCTCGTTGTCGATGCGCGGGGAGAGAATGTAGTCGGCATAAAGGGGCGAGTCTGATGCCGGTGCGGTGATATGATCTTCAAGGATGCTCAGAGGCACGTCGCTGCGGTCCTTGACGCTCAGCGATTCGACAAGCGTCAGCGCCCGCTGGCGGTCGGCGGCAGGCACGGAAGCGAGGAACTGTTCGATGTTCTTGTGGTTGCCGCGGGCGTCGATCATCACCGGGGCCACGCGGGCCGGATCGAGCCCGAGACGGCGACCGAGCTCCTCACCGCGCTCGCGGGTGAAGAATGTTGCGGTGTAGGCTCCTCGGAGAGAGTCCTCATACACTTTGCGACGCTCGTTTTCAGCCGCCTGCTCCGGAGTGACATCGACAGGCTTGTTGGATGCCACGGGAGGAATTATGTCGAGCTCCACGACTCCGGTATAGGAGGGTGACAGATTGAGAGTGACGGGCACATTGCTGTGGCGGCCTACGGAGCCTTTGGCGATACCGAACTTCTTGCCGTCGGTAGCCCACACTACTACATCGCCTATGCCTCCCGAGAGCGATGCATGGCCTCTGGAGTCAGCGGTCTTGGTGGCTATGGGGTAGAATTCGCCATAGTTGTAAAGCCTGAAGCTGACCCTGGCGCCGGGTACGGGTCGTCCATCGGCGTCGACTACGCTGACGCCGATAGTGTCGACCGGAGCATAGTTGGTCGTTACGTTGATGTTTGTGTAGCCGTCGGGGGTGGCGAGCACCTCTTCGGGACCGTCGTAGGCTCCGAATGCGTAGGTGTTCATCAGCATGCCGCGCGATGCCGGGGCGTTGAACCATCCGAGGTTGAGCACGGGCTCCGGCTCGCAGGCGCCGAGGAAATACCATTTGCCGTCGGCCCACGCCTCTACCCAGGCGTGGTTGTCGTCGGTATGCGCCCAGCGCGGGGTGTAGATCTGGCGTGCGGGAATGCCTACCGCGCGGAGAGCCCCGACGGTGAACGTCGACTCCTCGCCGCAGCGTCCGATGGCCGACGATACGGTGGCCAGAGGTGAATGCGTGCGGCTGTCGGATGGCTGATAGGTAGCCTTCTCATGGCACCAGTGGTTCACTTCGAGTATGGCGTCCTTCATCGAGAGGCCTTTGACGCGGTCTTTCAGTTCGGCGTAAAATTCGGGCCGGTGGTTGTCGAGGGCCTCGTTGTTGATGCGCAGCGGCAGCACGAAGTGGCGCCATTCACGGTCGGGAATCGTTTTGCCCCAAGGCATTTCCTGACGTGCGCGCAGGGTGGCGTCGACGTTGGAGAGGAAGAATTCTCCCGAATTGTCGGCCATGTCGGGCAGAGGCATGTAGGCGTAGAGAAATTCGAGCGCCTCGCGTTGCTGCGGTGTGAGCTGGCGGTCAAAAACGGCGAAATATGCCGGATTGCCCACCTTTTCCTGCCGCTCGCGGAAGTCGGACTTCACGCGCGGAGTGGCTATCTGCTGGGCCGTGGCTGCGGCCATTCCGGCCGAGAGCAGGGCGGCTATGGCTATATGTCGTATTTTCATTTGCTGATGGCTTTTATGATTTCGGCCACGATTTCGGCCGAAGTGGTTTTTCGCGAATATTCATCTGTGCCGGGGGCTCCCATGCTGACCCCGGGCTTGCGGTAGATCATACGGCTCGATATGGTATGACGGGCCGATGCGTGCACTTCGTGTGTGCCCGACAGGCGCAGTATCTCGGCTGCGTTCTGGGGGCTGACGCCGCCGCCGGCGAGGATGACGAGCCGTCCGGCGGCTCTGTCGACGAGCTGACGGAGCATTGCAGCTCCCTCAAGCGCCGAGGCTGCCTGACCCGACGTCAGCAGGCGGTTGCAGCCCAGGGCGATTATCTGGTCGAGAGCTTCGAACGGGTCGCGGCAGAGGTCGAACGCACGGTGGAAAGTGACGTTCATCCCCGCAGCGGCCTCCATCATCTTCCGGCAGGCCGGGAGGTCGATGTCGCCCTCGGGCGTCAGAGCGCCGATGACTACGCCGTGGGCGCCGGCCTCGCGGGCCGCTGCGATGTCGTCGGTCATGGCCTCGACCTCCTGGGGCGTGTAGAGGAAGTCGCCTCCTCTCGGGCGGATCAGGACGTGTACTTTCACTTCGGGCACTTCCAGTGCCTGACGCAGGAAGCCTGTCGACGGGGTGATGCCGCCGTCGGCGAGGGCGGAGCACAGCTCCACGCGCTGGGCGCCTCCGCGGGCGGCTGCGTGTACGCTCTCAATGTCGCCGGCGCACACTTCCAGCAGGTTTTTATGGCAGTTGTGGTCAGTCATATGCTGCGGGTCATTTTGTTTCGATCTCGATGATGTAGTCGATGGTCCCTTCGGGAATCTCGGGCAGAGTGACGATGACGCCTCCGTCCTTTATCTTTGAGTGTTTGAGAGGCGTTTTGGTGGCAAATTCCTTAACGCTTCTGATCTTGCCGGAGGCGGGGATCGTGAGCTGGTCGCCGTCGGGGTGGAACACGTGGACGTAGAGTTTGTCGCCCTTGCGTGTCGATGTGCCCCACGGCTGCTGGGGAAAGTCGCCGGCGCGCACGCCATAGACCGTCTCTCCGTTGGCGCGGAGCCATTCGCCCATCCCTTTCAGGCGGTCGAGCGATGCTGCGGGGAGCTCGCCGTCGGGCTGCGGGCCTATGTTGAGTAGCAGGTTGGCGCCCTTGCCGCGCGCGTTGACAAGCAGCTCTATGAGTTCAGCCACGCTCTTGTAGTTCTGGTCCATTATCTTGTAGCCCCACATGCCGTTCATCGTTGCGCATGTCTCCAGAGGAAGCTGCGAGATATCCTGTCCGGAAAGGCCGTGTTCGTTCTGGCCGGGCAGATCGCGCTCGAAGATCTGGAAGTCTTCGCCGGGATAGGGGGTCTCGTGGTGGTTGTTGGCGATCATTGTCGACGGCTGCAGCTTGTGGATAAGCGCATATTGCTCAGGCAACTGCCAGTCGAACGACGGATTCTTGTCCTGATCCCACTTTCCGTCAAACCATATGGCCCCGATCTTACCGTAATTGGTGAGAAGTTCGGTGAGCTGGGCGTTCATGAACTTGTAGTACGACGGCCAGTTGCGGAGCGTGGAGTCGCGGCCGGTCTTCAGGCCTGTGCGCCCCGACGGATAGTCGGGACGGGTCCAGTCGATATGCGAATAGTAGAGATGGAGTTTCAGTCCCTGTTTCTCGCATTCGTCGGCGAGCTCCTTGAGCACGTCGCGTTTGAACGGTGTGGCGTCGACGATATTGTAGTCGCTCTGTTTGGTGCCGAACATCGAGAACCCGTCGTGATGACGTGTGGTGAATGTGATGTATCTCGCGCCGGCATCCTTGAATGCCTTCACCCATTCGGAGGCATCGAATTCGGCGGGATAGAACGCTTTGGCCGATTTGGCATATTCCTCTGCGCTCGCGCCATAGTTGAGATACCATTCGCCCTGTCCGAAGAGGCTGTAGATGCCCCAGTGAAGGAATATTCCGAAGCCGTTGTCGGCAAATTCCTGCTGTGCGGCCACGATTTCGGGCGACGGCGTGTAGGGAGCTGTGTTGGTCTCTGCCGCGAGATTGCCGGCAGTCAGCGCCGCTGCGATGGCGGCGCCCATTAATTTTCTCATTATGATATAATATTTAAGGATTTACTGAGGGGATAAAAGCGAAGAAACCGCCAGTCGTTGTCTGGCTGGAGGCTTCTTCGTCTGTTTGTTTGCTGTGGTCAGAAGGGGAGGTCGCTGTCGGAGCCGCCGTCGGGAGCGATCGGTGCCGGCGGAAAATCGGGGCCCTGCGCCATAGGCTGCTGCATGGGCTGCTGTCCGGCAGTCTCTGCTTTCCATCCGCGGATGCTGGTGTACCAGCGGCCATTGTATTCGCGGCTCTCGATGTCGAAGCTCAGGGTGACGTCGTCGCCCACGTTGAGCTGATAGCGGTCGGCATTGTCGCCGAAGAAGTCGAAATGCACCTTCTTGGGATATGTCTCCTGTGTCTCAAGCACATATTCGTGTTTCTTCCAGTTGTTTCCCGCCTTCGAAGTGCCCGATACGGCACCGAGGTCAAGGATGATTTTTCCTTTGATTTCCATTATCGGATTTATGATTGTTTGTGTTGTTTGATCTGTCGCTGACGACAATGTTATCTCTGCAAATTTACGCAATAATCCCGACTCGGCAAAAATCCCGCCTCCACTTTCGGCAATTTTCTTTGCAGCATTCTCTGTGGTGGCTTGGGAAGCCATGAATCAGGCAGCCACAAAATGCGGGTGATACAGAAAATACAAGGTCTAATCTTGATTTTTGCCGGTTTGAAGGGCAAATATCTCTTTCTGACGCTCAATTTCTGCGGTTAATTCTTCCTTTGTCGGGAGATATGTCAGATATCTGACTGCCCTCCTCATACCAATCACGTTCGTCTACATTCTTTATTCTCATCAGCCGTTCATAATGCGACCAGGATAAATTGGAGGGAAGCATTTTGCCAACTCCAATTCGGCAGACACTGTCTGCCCTTTCATGGTCAGGCCGTTTTTTTTTGTCTTAAATTATTACTGTCCGCTAAACTATAAATCAGTGAGTCCAACATCTTGAAAGGGAGAAGTTGGACTTACTATTAATGTATGACAAGCCCCTCTCAGACAATTTCATGATCGGGAGGCGGCGATTCGGAGGCCTCGGCGAGCATTATATTCAGGTCTGCGTCGGGTTTGTTGAGGAACTTTTCGAGATTGAGGTAATACATCAGAACAATTCGCACGATTGTGGCGAGACCGGAGAAGCTCCATCGCCTTTTTAGCTTGCTTTGCAAGACGGAAAGCAACAGATTTGCGATGAGTGTAACCCAGATCTGGATTTTGATGGCGTTTGCGCT
>ERZ825324.1953-NODE-1953-length-23139-cov-2.995365_pt1 | contig 23139 bp, 14 predicted proteins | sample MGYA00519859_ERZ825324 | MGnify/ENA primary metagenome ERZ825324 (study PRJEB31778, sample SAMEA3449198) | human gut metagenome | biome: human gut; feature: human-associated habitat; material: faeces | place: United Kingdom | collected 2010/2012 ... | reverse complement strand
GTAGAGTATGCATTATATAATTCTGAATAATCTAGTCCCTCCAATACTGTGTTTAGCAATCTAACAGAATCAGTTTCTGGTATCATAATTTCTAGATCTATTGGCAATACTAATTGTTGATTAGTATTGTATAAACTGAATATGTTTATTTTCCCATATAATCGGCTAGTTGCTTTTGCAACAGCCTCATTTTTTTATTTAATTGTTCTAAACTCATATCCTTGACTTTGTAAATATTCAATTATTCTTGGAAGAGCTTTTACAGTTTCTTCTTTTCCATAAGTATCATGCATTAATAAAACAACACTATCTGCATTAGGTCCTAAAGCTTCTACACTTTCTTTAGTACATTGTACTAATTGATCTGCATTTTTCTTTGGACCTTCAGCATCTTTATCTAAGGCATTCCAGTCTACATTGTAATATCCGTCTTGTTCCATAGCCTCTTTCATAGCTGTACGCCCATCCCATGACCAATATCCACCAGGTAATCTAATAACTCTTGTTGTAAAGTCTTTTCCTAGTACCTCTTTCATTGAATTTTCATTTTTTTGAAGGTCAGATACAATATTATTTACATTCATAACTTTATTAGGATATAAGTATGAATAATTATGACTATATGTATGATTTCCTATTGCATGTCCTCTAGCAACCTCCTTTTTTAGTAATGCTTTTGCTGTTGGTTGTTACCTGTGTGACAGGAATACCGGTAAAAGCAGAAGAAGCAACACCGTCGACAGAAGACAATCTGAATCTGGATGTCATTTATGTCATCGACGGAAGTGGTTCCATGGAGCGGGCAGACCCGGAATACATGGCACCGACTGCCGGAAAGCTCTTTACAGAACTGTGTGCATCCAGTGCAGAGGGCACAAGAGCCGGTTATGTATATTATTCCCATGTTATTCTTGACAGTGTGGGACTTACCGATCTGAGCACCGGAAAAGATACACTCAAAAAAGGCATGGAAGCGATCAAATATGATATCAATAATGATACCGATATCGCACTGGGACTTACAGAAGCCGTAAAACTTCTGAAAGAGGGAAAGGCTTTTAATTCCGGACGAAATCCGATGGTCGTTCTGCTCAGCGACGGAAGAACAGATCTTCCAAAAGGACCACGTACAGTAGAAGAATCCCAGAAAGAACTGAGCAAGACTCTCAAAGAGGCAGTATCTCTGAACCTTCCGGTATATACCATCGGACTGAATTATGATGGTTCTCTGGATTCCGCTACAATGAACGATATTGCCGAGAAGACAGGCGGTAAATTCTATGAAACAAAATCTTCAGATCAGCTGAATGGTATTATTGAAGACATTTATAATGACCACACAAAGGGCGGCAGTGCGGAACTTCCTTCCCAGTATGATTCCAAAACAGGAAGATATACAACAAACTTTACTGTTGACAATGCAAGCGTTTACGCGGCTAATATTGTAATTCTTACAGAAAAAGGTGTGTCAGATCCGAAGATCATCGATCCTTCCGGAAAAGAAGTACCTCAGGATGAAGAACACAATATCACGGTATCTTCTGATAAACGTTATATGACCATTAAGGTTAAGAATCCGCAGAAAGGTGAATGGACTGTAAGTGTGGCAGGCGACGCAAAGGATTCGATCAAGATCAATCTGCTGACCACATTTGATATGAACCTTACTCTGGATGTGGATAAATCTTCACCGAAAACAGGTGATGATATCAATATGACAGCACTTCTGAAATGCGGAGATCAGATAATTTCAGATGATGATCTTCTGTATGGTGCAACTGCTACCTGTATTATCACAGATGCCAGTGGAAAAGAACAGCAGATCCCTATGGATACAGACAGCTACAGGTTCAAATACACCATGAAGGCAGAGAAGCCGGGTGATTATACAGTAAAAGTAGTTCTTAATGGAAGAAATGAAAGTTTCTCAAAAGAAACAACCCCATACAAGATGATCATAAAAAGTACTCCGTTATCTGTAAAAAGCGGAGATGTGAAAAAAGTATCACTGTTGGGAAAACCATTCGGAAAGACCAAGGAAATTCCTCTGGACGAGATCACTACATACGACGCAACATCCAAGATTAACTGTGATATTGAAGAAGACAGTGAAATAAATGCGAAGGTTTCCTTTAATCCAGATACCAAAACATTCCAGATCGTTCCGTTAAAAAATGGTAGTCAGGATGTAAATCTCCGTATTGCGGATGAATATGGACAGAGCGCACGATTTACAATGCGGGTAAACGTAAAATCCGTATGGACGATCGTTATCGGAGTACTGGTATTGATCCTTGCAGTGATCGCTGCAATTTTCTTCATTCTCCGTGCAATGAAACCGAAATTCCGTGATCTGCTCACTATGCAGCTCACATTGCCGCCTGCTCTTCAGAGCCTGACACCAGGCAGCGTATCTATGACTTTGCCGGGCAAAAAATCCGAAGTGTTGTTAGGGACTGTGATCAATGAGGATCAGGTAGCGAGAAATACATATAATGAAGTGTTTATGCGTACAGGCCTTCAGGCTCTGGTACAGAATATCAAGCTGAAAGCATTAAAAGATGGAATTGAAGTCTGTGTGCTTCCAAAGACAACAGGCATGATCCAGATTGATAATCAGAAGATCGACACTGAAAAGGGTGTAAAAAAATCTGTCAGAAAAGGCGACAGAATTTCCATTCAGTATGTCAGCCCATCTGAGCAGGGTGGAAGTGTGCTGACATTGATCGTCGGAAAAGAACAGAAAATGTCCGGATCTATTTATGGATCTGGAGGAAGTGATTTTGATATCAGCCATACTGGTAGTCCATATGGTGGCCAGAGAGGAAATGGTTTCGGTGGAGGAAACGGTTTCGGAAGTGGAAATGGTTTCGGAGACGGAAACGGTTTCGGAGGCGGAAATGGCTTTGGCGGAGGAAACAGCCAGGGAGGAAATGGCTTCGGAAGTGGAAACGGCTTCGGAGGAGGAAATGACTTCGGCGGAGGAAACAGCCAGGGAGGAAACAACTTCGGAAGTGGAAATGGTTTCGGAAGCGGAAATGACTTCGGCGGAGGAAACGGCCAGGAAGGAAACGGTTTCGGAGGCGGAAACAACCAGGGAGGAAACGACTTCGGAAGTGGCAGCTTTGGTGGCGACAGCCAGGGAAATACCCAGCCGGGAGGAAACGGCGGATTTAACTTTGGCGGTTCCGGAAGTGACGGAAGCGGAGATGACTTTTTCTGATCGCAGTTATTTTTTATAAACGGTATAAAATAATCCTTAAACGGAGGACATGTTATGGCAAAAGAAAAAAGAACGATCAGCTTACTGGAGCAGGCACTGAGCCTTGGCCAGAATGGCGGTATTTATTACGCAGGCGCACGAGTTGCGCCTGAGGAAAAACAGGCAGTGCTGTTTGTAGGACTTGGAGGAAGTGGTGCGGATGCACTGATCCGCATTAAGGATCAGATCACCAATAGAATGATCCTTCCTACTGATGAAAGTAACACACCTGTTGCGGACACACCGAAAAATATTGGATTTCTGGAAATTGATACCGATAAGAAAACCAAAAATCTTGCATATGGTACCGCACATTTTGACAGACGTGGAACAGAGTTCTGTGATATTTCTGTGGATGCGGTAGACAAGGTTATCGAGAATGTCCTGAAACAGAAAGACAATGGTGTAGAATACTGGCAGTGGTTTGATAAAGATGTAAATGCTATTGCAGGTGCGGATGGTGCAGGTGGAATCCGCCAGATCGGACGTATGCTTCTGGCAAATAACATCTTAAAAGTAGTTGCAGATATTAAGGGCAAGATCAGCAGTCTTATCAGCAATACACAGATCAATGATATCCGAATCATCTTATTCAGCGGTATTTCCGGTGGTACCGGTGCAGGTACATTTCTGGATATGGCCTATATTTTAAGAAAAGTGGCTAAAGAATCCATACCAAATGTAAATATCCTGGGCTATCTGATCATGACAGATGTCAATGAGTTAAATGGTGGTGCAGATACATCTTTGCGTGCAAACGGTTTTGCCTGCCTGAAAGAACTGGATTACTGGATGAACTCCAGTGAGCATATGGAACGTTACCATCAGAAATTTCCTGGCTATGAATTAAATGAATTTGCAGCACCATTTGATTTCTGCCATCTTCTGGATGCTTCAGATATCCACGGTCACCAGTTCAGTTACAAAAAGATCCTGCGTTCTGTTGCGGAGAATATTTTTGCTTACGTTGCGGGAGAAGCCGGTGGCGGTGATGGTGGTAATACCGCAATGACACAGATGTACAATAACATTCAGGGATATATGACCGCACTGGAGACAAGAGCTCCGTATCCGGCATGCTATAAATACCTGTCCGTTGGTGCCGCAAAGATTGAAATTCCTTATACAGAGATTTCAACGTTGGTTGCTGCACGTGTATTTGAACGTCTGGATCAGGGAATGTTCAGAAATCGTCCAACGCAGGAAGAATTTAATGTCACAGTATATCGTGATCTGGAAATGACAGAAGATAATATCCGAAGTCTGCTGTACAGAGAGGTTATTCCGAGACCGGCACTGCAGCAGTTTGACTATAAGGATATCTGGCCAAATAACACACCGTATAATGCCGCTTATAACTGGCTTGCGGATTTTCAGCGTGCGGTAGTAAAACAATCCGGAAATCTTCCAAGCTATCTGGAAGGAAAACTGAAAAATTACATTAAATCAAATCTTCAGAATAAGAAAACAGGTCCTGTATATCTGAGATACTTTGTGAAATCAGAGGAAAGTTATTCTCTCTATCATATGCTGGAAGGATTTAAGAATTACTGCAATGAACTGAAAGGCCAGTGTGCAGGCCAGTCCCAGAGAATGAAGGAAGAAATGCAGCAGATGTATGTCATGGGAACGAATGCGGGATTTGGAAAGAAAAAACAGGCTGCAAAAGATTATCTGGATTCTGTTGAAAGATGGTACAGAAATGAAGAATCTGCATTTTTAAATGAAGAGATCGTAAAAGTTATTGAGATTCTTCAGGGACGGTTGAAATTATACTATGATAATATTCTGAAACCTCTGACAGATACACTGTTTGAGCTTCCAAAGATATTCCATGACAATGTGGAGATCATCAAGGCACAGGAAGCTGTTGTGCAGGAAGATACGGATGTTCTGATCCGCCCATTGCAGTTTGAACATACGAAGCAGATGGAATTCAATGCGGCGGTTCTTGCGGCAGAAAATTCTTTCCTTGGAAGTCTGGCAGAAAATATCCACAAGTGGATCGGCAGAGATATTGACAACGTTGATGAGAACATTGCAGGAACTGTAGATGTTCCAGGATTTATTTCCGGATTTATTTCTGAGCATTTCAGCAAACTTCTTACGATCAACATGGAAAATATTATGTCTACGAAACTGAAATCAGGACAGAGCCTGAACCAATATATCGGTGACTGCATCGATCATCTTCTTGACAAGTCCTATGCCATGTATAAAAAAAGTGCACAGTTTGATGGAAAGACAGATGAATTTTCCATTCTGTCCATTCCAAGTGACTGCCCGGTAATCTATCAGACCGCAGTGGCACATATTAGAGCAAAAAATTTAAGTACAAAAGTCATTATCAAGCAGAGTGATGAGAGAAGCAGATTTTATATTGTCAAGGTTGCCAGCGGATTTCCACTGTATTCCAATGATTTCCTTGAAAAGATGGAAGAGGCATATGAGGAACAGATGCTTGGTAAAGCAGGAATGGGTAAACATCTGATCAGAGAGTGGCGTGATTATCTGCCGTCTCCGTATGTAGAACCTTCCTGGCATGGAATTTATACCTGTGAACGGACCAGAAAAAATAATAAAAAATACAGAGAACTTTTTGATGAAGCAGTAAAGCTGGACCTGATCACAGAACATAATGGAAATATTGTCCTCAAAAAAGCCAATGAAAAAGTTGCCGCATCTGTAAGCAAGGCCAATTTAAATGCGCCGACAATTCTTAAGAAGATCGAGCAGCTGACAAAGATCAAGATGGCAGTATGGGATTCCGGAGAAGAGCTGGTTCTGAAACCATTTGGTACGTATCTGCGCAGCATCGGAAATTCCGAAAACAATCAGGTACAGGGAAATAAGCTGGAAAGAGAAAAAGATAATATCCGTGAAAATATCCTGAGATATCCGCAGGTAATGAGACAGCTGGAACGAGAATGCCAGCTTGCAGAAAAGATCCAGCAGCTGGAAGATGAACTTTATTATCCGAAATATTATGCATACGCAAAAGTAGCTCATATGATCTATGAAAATGAGATCATGGATGTGGTATATAAAAGATCAGACATGGATCCGATGCCGATCACGCTGATGGTTGGACAGGAAATGGCTCCGGACTACCGGGAATATCAGGTGTATCGGAAACTCTGTAAACTTCTGGATAAGAAGATGCGTGCAGAAATTGATACACAGTATACAAATCTGAGAGCGCGTATCAAAGACAGTATGGGACAGAGAGAGGAACATTATAAAGAAATCCGGGAGCAGTATATTCCGGAATATAAGGAACAGGTAGAAACGGTACGTCAGGAACTCTATAATGCAGGACCGGATGAAAAAGCAGAATGTATCAATAAACTGGATTTTTATCAGGGAATCATTGAGGAAATGACCAGAATGCTTCCAATAGACGAGCAGTCAAAGCTGAGTGACCACCATCAGGAGTGGGATCATCATGATATTCATCGGACAGAAGAACAGCAGCCTGTAAATCATCAGGCAGAGCCGCCGAGATATCTGGATCCAACAACCTATCAGCCGATCGCACAGCCACAGCCAGGCCAGCTTGTTTTTGATACGAAGGTGCACCAGCAGGTTATGTATCAGCCGGAAGTGCCGAGATATCTGGACCCGATGACCTATCAGCCGATCGCACAGCCACAGCCGGGCCAGCTTGTTTTTGATACGAAGATGCGCCAGCAGGTTATGTATCAGCCGGAAGTGCCGAGATATCTGGATCCGATGACCTATCAGCCGATCGCACAGCCGCAGCCAGGTCAGCAGGTTTTTGATACAAAAATGCAGCAGATGATCGTATATTATCCTGCAGGAGCCGGAATGCCGGGAAGCCAGCCAGGCTATCCGGGAGGAACCGGAATGCCAGGAATGCCGGGAGGTCAGCCAGGTTATCCAGGAGGAACCGGAATGCCGGGAATGCCAGGAAGCCAGCCAGGCTATCCGGGAGGAAATGGAATGCCAGGAATGCCGGGAAGCCAGCCAGGCTATCCGGGAGGAAACGGAATGCCAGGAATGCCGGGAGGTCAGCCAGGTTATCCAGGAGGAATCGGAATGCCGGGAATGCCGGGAAGTCAGCCGGGCTATCCTCAGGGAGGAAATGGAATGCCAGGAAGCCAGCCGGTTTCTCAGTCGGGAGATGCCGGAATGCCATCATGGGGAAATCCTTCCGGAGAAGATCCAAATAATAATATCTGAGAAGAGAAAGGAGATCCGGCTTAGGCCGGATTTCCTTGAAATATAACATAAGTGGGAGGAGACTTGAATGGAAGAAAGTCTGTATCAGGCAGAAAAAAATACAGAAGTGATCGAAAAAAAACTGGAGAGTATTCTTAATGATGCAGAAGAACAGAAAACTTTTAACAGCCAGAACTTTGTATCTCTGAAAACACTGGTGTTTATCTGGGTGATAGGAAGCGAGACAAGCTGCAGAAAAGCAGAGCTGCTTTTTAAAGAGGAAATAAAAAAGATCGTATCGGATATCAGAACTGTCCAGATCATCAGTGACTGGGAAAGAACAACAGGAGAAGAGGCATTTCATGCTTTTGCAGGCAGGATCAATCAGGCATCGCAGGATTATCTGGATGTCCGATTTGACAAAATCCTGATATGTCCGGTATTTCTTATGGACTGTCTGTGTCAGAGAGAAGATGAACAGAGAGTGGCGGATTCCTGGATCATGATGCAGACAGAAATGAGAAAACGCCAGATTTCTGTGGAATGGCATCCGTTTCTGATGGTGGAAAGTTATAATGTAGATCTCACAAAATATAAAGTACAGATGCTGCGCCGCCAAATGGACCGGATCATGGAAAACGGCCGCAAAAATTATCTGGAATGCTGCTGTCCATGCTGCGTACTTTCTGATGTCAATGAGAACGGACATAAGATCAATCTGGAACAGAAGATCAAAACGATAATCATGCTTATGATATTTCAGGATACAGACTGTGAAGATAAAGAAAAAACCCAGGGTGTTCTTCTTCCGGTCAGGAGTAATGAAAAAGAATATTTTTTTACGGCAAGAGCCATTTCTGTATGTGAACCGGTAAAATCTCTTACACTGAATCGCTTACTGGCAGTACATGAATATTATAAAAGTGCCGGCAGAAGGCGGACTACAGCATTTGATAAAATGAAGTACGAGTATTTTGAAAGTGCATCCTGGAAAAAGCGAATGGAAAAAATACCTCATGGACCAGATGGAAAAATATGTACATCACCAATATACAGTGTGATTCCTGGCAATGATATGCAGAAACTGGAAAAACGGCTGAAAAAGTTTGCCAACGATTATTATCTTCATCCCATTAAGGCTACAGCAGAGGTGGTACAGGAATGGTGGGATTCGTTTGTTGATGAATATCTGCTGGAACTCAATGGGGCAGTAAATCATCTTGGCATTCTGGAAGAAAGATCACAGAAGATCCTGGAAAACAGTCCGGTGATTGATGTACGTCAGGGGATGTTTTATCCGGACATGAGACAGTCCTGTGAACAGTGGCTTGCAGGAGAGATCCGTCAGGCTCCAAGGAAGATCATTGCAGAAGGACTGGCGCCGGAGAAAGAAAACATGAAAAGGTTCCGCCAGAAAAAGAAAGTGCTGGATGATGTCTTTCAATCTATGGAGCAGGCTGTCAGCAACCAGGAAAAAAGACTGGGACAGACAGAACTTCTTTTTAACACCGGCGGAGGATTTGTGGCAGATGCACAGGAAGAAGCCAGACGATGGATGGAAGAATATAATAATAATCATCCCCATGAAGTGATCCATATATTTCATAAATATCAGAAGATCATAGCAGGCTTTTTTAAGGATCATGAAAAAGATCAGAAAAACAGAACCGGAAATGATCTGCTGGAGATCTGTAACCGGATCGTTGCGGGAAGTCTTGAAAACCGTGAAGAATATATGAAGGTACGCCTGACAAATCTTGTACAGGGAGATTCCACACAGTTTTTTAAAAAACTGGAAGAGAACTGGAAATTTCCTGTGAGACTTATCGGAGGATTTCAGGCAAGCAGTCATCAGACATTATTTGTGATGGGAAATGAAGAAAATCTCCTGTGCCGCTGTCTGCGGAATCAGCCCACTTATGATATCAGTTTTAAAGGCTGCCCTCAGGATGACCGTATCGAGATCGTCCGTATTTCCGGGCGTTTTGCAGAGAACCGCATATACTCTGAGTAACAAAGGAGAAAGTAATGGTAATAGCATTAAAAGACTTAAAAGGAAGACAGATGGATTATGGCCGGTTCCGCTTCTCATGGACAATATCTGAAAATGAAGAAAATGCATATTTCGTGTGGATTTATAAAGAGAATGTGAGTATTCCGGTAATGATCAGTTATTCGCAGTGCATCAATCATTGCATGGAAGTCTCTTTTCAGTCGGATAATCTGGATATGGAAAGTATCAACAGTACACGTTTTCTTATATTTGTGACAGACTCCAGAAGAGAACTTTCCGGAAGAGAGATCATGGCACTTGCGTCACAGGAACAGTATCTTATAAATGTATACTGTGGAATTGCCACAGTGAAATGGAACTGGGTTTGTACAAATGCAGGGTACACTTTACTGCTTCAGAGTGACAAAGAAATCCCGGAGGGACTATTGTATTATGAATATTTCTGGGGAGGAACGATCCTGAGGTTTGAAATTCCAAATGAGATCCGCGCGGGAATCAATGAATACAGAAATCTTTATTTCCCGGAACTGCCGGGATTGCCACAGGTGCAGACAAAAGAAAAAAATATAAAACTGAGTGGAGAAGCGATTCAGATACCACGTTCGAAACAGGACACAGGAGGAAAATTTTCACTGTTTTCGATTTTTCATAAAAAATAAAAGGAGCAGGAGGCAGATATGAGTTATTATCCGATAAAATGTATACAGTGCCTGCGTCCCATCAGAGAAGCAGAACGATGCGTGAAGCTTACGAAGGATGAGATCAGGTCAGATAATTTTGAGGGAATCCGGCAGTCTGATGATATTCAGCTTAATGACAGAAAATCTGGAGCAAATAAATTTGTGCTGAAAGAGAAGCATATTGAAATTCAGTACAAAAGTCTTGCACAGCTTCGAAGTGAGAGCGTGATCACAAATGAAGAGGTGTATCCGGTAACCATTTCTCCGGAGTATGCAGTCAGTGATGAGTGCAGAAATACAGAACTGGTGCAGGCTGTAGAGGTGAAAGATCTGGAGATCGGTGAGGAAAAGGTAAGTGGAATCGTGAGAAAGTTCTACTGTCCGCATTGTCATTCACAGTTGATCCCTCAGGCAGGAAAAATGCCGATGTACCTGGTGAGCCTTATGGGACCCAGCTCCGCAGGAAAAACAGTATATCTTACAGTTTTACACATGATGTTGAGCGGAGGAAATTTTGGACTTCCGCAAGGCTTTGTTCATTTTGAGACTCTGGGAGTTACAGGAAGGGAATATGAACAGTTTGCTTCACACATAAGAAGAGAGAACAGACTTCCGGCGACAACACAGGAGGACAGAAAAACTCCGTATCTTCTTCAGGCAGATTATACCGCAATGCCAGGATCTGCACAGTCTAATAAGAAATGTATTCTGGGTCTGATTGATATGCGAGGCGAGATGTTCAACGGAGAACGAAATGAGGATCTTTCCAATATCAATGTTCCCCAGTTTAAGGAGTCGGATGGATTTATCATGATGGTTGATCCGGAGACTCTGGAGGGTGTGTACAATCGGCTTCCGGAACAGTATATGAACCGTGATATCGATCAGCTGGAAGAAGCGATTTCCGGCATGAAAACATCAATCCTGGATTGTGTTACCGGAGATATGGGACAGATTCAGAGGCCAAGTGTTGTTGCACTGACCAAAACTGATCTTCTGTACAAAAATTACCAGCAGCTGGGAATTCCGCTGAATCAGCCAGTGATCGCACCGAGATTTCAGATGATTCCGGATTCTAATCTGGAGGATACTTATTTTAATCCTATGAATCAGTCTACCAGAGCGTGTATCCAGTATCTTTCCAGAGGATTATCAAATTTCCTGGATCAGACATTTTTCAGTCCATATTATATTTCTGTATCCGCTCTGGGAGCAGCTGTAAAGGTAAGCGGAGATAATCTTGATAATTTCCGTCTGATCCATCCGATCCGTGTGGAAGAACCGTTGCTTTATCTTCTGATGAGACTGAATTTTGTACCTCCTTTCTTCAGAGGAGAATTTTATGATGCACCACAGAGGGTGGTTAATGAATGGGGAAGAAATTTTGCGGAAAACTGGGATGAGCAGATTCCGGAACCGCCAAAAAAACATTCCTGGTTTCATAGACGTTAGGAGGAAACAGCATGATAGGACAACATATATATTCCCGATGTACAGAAGGATATTTTTCACGTTCCGGTTCAAAGGGAGACAGTACGACAGTCACCATCAGCAGAGATATGTTTGCCAGAGAAGATCAGGCGAAGCTTGTAGCCAGAGAATGTGAAGCAGTAGGAACACTGGAGGATATCCGGCCTGTTCCTTCGGAGATCACCGGAACATATCGAGGCGTTCTGAAGATCAAGAGGCTGAATCAGCAGCTTACAGTAGTAAGTCGTGCATACAGACTGAAAGCAGAAGGAAATATGTCCGGTGAAAGAAGTTCCGGCGAGTTCCGTGATTTTACATACAGCAGCAGTTACATTCTGGCAGAGGAAGATAAGGGACGCTTTTTACGAGAACCGGAATATGCACTCAATCTGCAGAATTTTGAACCTTATCCATCGGTACAGGCGCGAATTGAAGAGTCAAAAAGAAATGGTGCCCGTGGGCGTATCGAAGCAAATCCGGAGTATTCCCTGTTTAAAAATCCACAGAAAAAAACGGAAATTTCTGTTTTTGAACGTGCAGGTTTTACACAGGAACTTTTTATTGATTATATCAGCAGCATTGTCCAGAGAGTTGGATATATGGATTACAGGGGCCATGAGAATGACAAAGTTCTGGTTGTACTGCCAGATCAGTTCCGCCCTGCATGGAATGCAGCCGGTGGAAATGGTTATGCTGAGCAGATCATTGCGGCAACTTTGAAAGTTCTGCCGGATTTCATCAGTCAGAATATCAGTGCAGTATCCTGCGGAGGAGCAAATCCGGAGGCTTCTGTCCTGAAGGGGTATCAGCTGATATTTATGGAAAGTGGATTTGCAAAAGAATGGGTAAACAGTGAATATTCTATCATTGACCTTCAGAACAAAAAAAGTTATGTGAGTGGAGATCTGGATACATCCTATGGCAGATTCATATGGGATACCCTGCAGAAGGAAGAAGAAAAAGCGGAATTTAACAGGCAATACATTCAGTTTTTCGGACAGGAACGGGTTTATGAAAATGCGAATACACCGGAAATGTTTAACCTTATATTTGGACTGAATGATAATCGGAAGCAGAATTTTGCAGACAAAAGATCCAGAGAACAGCTTATACTTGGAGTATCCTACTATATAGCAGGATACTGGACAGAATATGCTGCATCGATATTCAGGGAAATGCTCAGCTGCGAAGCACAGGACCCGGGATATTCGGATAACATAAAGAAGGATCTCATAGAACTGGTCCAGCAGAATATCTATCCTGAAAACTGTCAGGATGAGATCATGGTATGCCTGATACAGGATCTGGCATCTGACCAGACAGATGAAGTTCTTGCACAGCTTCTGAGGGAGCTTCTTGAGAGCGAAAATGCTCTGGCAGAAGAGAAATTCCTGGATTTTCTGAAGAATGTCAGAGAGCAGACAGAGGCAGAATGGTACAAAAAAGATTTCCTCAGAACGTTTTTGATCGAAATATGTGAAGATGATCAGATTTCCCATTCCAGTCCGGTGAAAGCAAATATTTTTGCACTGTTGAAGGACTGGTACAGAAAGTGTGTGAGCACAGATGAATGGGAGTATACTTCACAGCTGATGGGAGCATTAAGCCGTCCGTTAAATTATTCTGAGATCACAGATGAAAACATGGAAGAAATTTATGGAAATCTGTTTTTTCAGCTGTTTTATGGAAACGGCAATCTGCGTAAACAGGCGCATGGTCTTTTAAGCCAGGAAGAGAAGAAACTGAAAAAAACTCCAGGACAGGAACACAGATCCGATGTGCTGTGGAATTGTTTTAAAGAGCAGTGCAGTTCAAAAGAAACGGTTCTGAATACAGAAGCAGTATGGCACCTGATCTATTTTGCCACATTCAGAGACCGACAGTTCCTGAACGTAGAATGGAGACCTCTGTTTGAATACATCGTTGCGGAGCTGGGAGAAAAATGCGAGGCAATGGTATTCCATGAAACAGGAAAGTATTTGCACGAATGGCTGATGCATGTGCCGGCAAAAAAGGCGATCATACAGGAAGCGATTTGTGTATCGGAATGTGCAAAAATCTATAATTGCCGGAAACTAGGCGGATATTCGGATATGGAAGAGATCCAGCAGGCACTTTCTGACCTGGCAGATTGTCCGGAACCTTATGTATCCATGATTCTGTACGAGTTATATGCGCATGCGGAAGATGACAGAAAGGGACTCCTTCTGGAACAGCTGACAGTAGAACAGCGATGGGCGATCATTACAGAGTGGTTTATCCATGGTGGACAGGAAATGGTTCTTTCCGAATATGTCCTTGCTAATCTGGATCAGACAGCAGTATTTTTAAGCGGTGTGAAAGAAAATCAGTGGCTGAATGAACAGACATACAGTGTGATCGTAAATGCATATTTCAATATGCTGAGACATCAGTGCCAAAAAAAGCAGGGAAATAATGAACTTGCTGCCTGGTGTGAAGTATTTCAGGATGAGGTTTTAAATTATAAGAAGATATTTGGTGAGAATTCAGGAATTGAGCGGAAGCTGAAGAATAAATTTTTATCTCTGATCGCAAAGATGAATGCAACACAGGTGTTCGGATTAAATGCAGCGCAGGTTGGCTTCCTTAAAAATATGATCCAGGAATGTGATCGCCGGAAGATTTTCCCGAAAGACTGGAAGCGTCTTAATGTTCTGTGGTGCATTTATTACAGTCAGGATATGGAAAATCTGGAAAAAATGCAGAATATAATCCTGAAAAGCCAGGATATCTCAGCGTATCTGACGCCAGTTGATGAAAGACTTAAGAGAGAAGAACGGCCAGAGTATCGTTACTTTTTTGCCCTGCTCCAGGAGCAGCTGATCATGATGATGGAAGGAAAAAAAGACTTTAATCTGGAGAATGTGCTGCGGAAGATTTATGGTACAGAGTATACGCCTGTCCAGGCTGTTCGTGCAGCTCTGGAATTACTGCTTTATACAGAAAGGCTTCAGCTTTTTGAAGCAGATGCCATAAGAAATGCAGCCGGCAATGGAATTTTACGTCTGGCAGCAAGAGAACCCGAAGCTTTTGCAAACAATGATGTTGCGGCATCTTACCAGCTTTTGAAGGAGGATACTGCCAGAGAACTTAATCTTGGAAGATTTTTGAACCGTCTTGACGATGAGTGGAAGAGTATTTACTGCAAGAGATACGGTGGAAGAGTGTCCAGGAGAGAGTACCGGGAATCTTATGACAGACCGGAGCAGAGAAGACCATATCCGGGTTCGGCAAGGACACGGTATGAGCTCGATGAAGATGAAGAAATGGATGAAGAGGATGAGAGTTCACCGATAATTCTGATCATAGCGGCTGTAGTCGCACTTCTGGTCGGCGTTGCCATATCTCTGGTACTTTGTCTTCTGGTTCCTGACAAGATTACCATGGCTATCAGTATTGGACTGATCCTGGTTGGAATCACAGGTGATATTGTTATCATTATCCATAACATTATTGCGTCAAAAAGAAGAGAGAGATAAAGAACTGTATATTCGATACAGATAAAAAAAGGAGGAAGAGTATGGCAAAGTTCTGCAGATTTTGTGGAAGAAAACTGCGGACCGGATCAGAGCGATTCTGTCCGGGCTGTGGCTCAGATCTGCTTGGCGGAAATAACCAGGCCTCCCAGGATAATGGAAATGGATGGGGGCAGCCATCCGATGACCAGGGAATCTGGGGACGCCAGGCTGCAAGCAGTCAGGGATACTGGAGACCACCGCAGGGAAGTAGCCAGGGAAATCAAAACCGGCAGCCAGAAAATGTTCAGAATAACTGGACCCCACAGCCGGAAAATGTTCAGAATAGCTGGACTTCACAACCGGAAAATAATCAGAATAACTGGGGTACACAGGCAGAAAATAATCAGAATAACTGGGGTACACAGCTGGAAAGTACTCAGAATAACCGTAGCCAACAGTCACCGGAAGGCCAGGAAATACATAATCAGTCTTCCCAAAGCAGACCCCGGAACCATAAACTCCGGCAGATCAATGTACAGGGAAACTGGAATCAGCAGAGAAATCCGGGTCCGTCAGGAGTGGATCAGAACAGCCCGAACCAGCAGATGGCAGACACGGGAATCAATACTTCGCAGCCAACAAAAAGCCAGACAAATAAAAAACCTGTAAAAACAAAGAATACATCAAATGCAGGTGTCAGCGTAAGCAGCGGATCCAGTGGATTTTATCTTTTTGATTTCCTTACAAGGATGTTTCGAAAGTCCAATATTTCCGTAATCATTTATCTGATCCTGAATGTGGCACTTGTCTGCGGATTTACGGTGTTGTTTGTACCAGACAATATTCCGCTTGGAATTGTGATCGGAATTGTTTTATATCTTGTATCTGTTACGATCGCACTGTCACCGATCGGAGAATGGTACCTTCGTTTTCAGACAAGATGTAAAAAACTGAAACGTGCAGAGGATATCAACCGTCTGGAACCGATATTCCGGGAAGTTTATGCGAAAGCAAAACAGAAAGATCCTTCTCTGAATTCCAGCATTCAGCTGTATATCACAGATGATGACAGTCCGAACGCTTTTGCAACGGGACGAAAGACAGTATGTGTTACAAGAGGCCTTCTGAATATGCCGGATGAGCAGATCCGGGCGACACTGGGACATGAATTCGGACATCTTGCACATAAAGATACAGATCTTATCCTGCTGATCTCGGTTGGTAATATGTTTGTAAATATGCTTGTTACATTCTTTAATATCGGCCTTTGGTTCTTTGATATCATTACTACGATCATGTGTCTGTTTATGGGTGGCGAAGATGGTTTTATTACGCATTTATTTATGATCTTTTCAAGATTTCTCGCTGTAATAACAGTGAATCTTCTTCTCAGGATATGGACAGGTCTTGGAACACTGCTTGTCATGAAATCCAGCCGTGGAAATGAGTTTGAGGCCGATGAGTTTGCATTTCAGCTTGGATATGGAGACCAGCTGTGTGCATTACTTGATTATTTCAGTACACATGAGCAGAAAGCTTCCGGGCTGTTTGCCGCACTGGCAAGCTCACATCCGGACAGCCACGACAGAATTGCCAGACTTCAGCAGTTAGGGGCAGGATATTACCGTTAATAAACGGATACAGCAAAAAGAAAAGGACGTAAAGGAGGCTGGTATGAAATGAGAGAGAATAAAGTAACAAACATTCTGTTTATTGTGTTTACTGTAATGGCACTTGCAGGTACTGCAAGTCTGGTAAAAACCGCGATCGCCCCAAAGGAGAACATGCAGGAAACAGAGCAGAAAGTTATTCCGGAAAAACCGACAGGAGAGCCGGTACCTGCGCAGGCAGGCAATGACAAAAAGAAAGATACGGCAGATAAAAAGAAACAGCAGCCATCAGATAAGCAGGGAAAAAATGATCCTGATGCTGCAGTGCAGAAGAAACCTGAGGGAAAGAATCCGGCAGATTCCAACGGCCAGGGAGAACCAGTGAATGAACCGGAGAACCCGGATCAGGGAACACCAGGTGATGAAACAGCAGCGCCAGATGGTCAGGAAACAAACAATGATGAAAGCGCGGATAATGTCACAGATGATGGTAATTCTGAGGATTCACAAGTGACCGAAGAAAGTGATGAAAGCGGAGCGGATGACGCCGGAGCCGCAGAATCGGATTCCGGGGAGGAAGAAAACTCAGAGGAAACTACTTCTGATGGAAACGCATAACAGGCAGAGGAATAAACTATGAAATGTCCAAGATGCAGAAAAAACATACCGGATGACAGCATCTTTTGTCCGGAATGTGGAGTAAAGATAAGACAGACAGGTTTTCCCCAAAGTGGTGGGAATTATGCGGCTCCACAAAAAAAGAAGTTTCCTGTTGCTGTAGCAGTTGCGGCAGTGGCAGGCGTTGCTGTGATCGCAGGCGGAGCAGTATATGCAGTAAAAACAGACAGGATCGCTTTGCCCGGCGCGCTTTCAGCGAAGCAGAAACAGCTGGATGATATGTCCGTAGCAGAAGCGGCGAAAAAGTCAGAAGTGACAAAAAATGCAAAGACGCCAGAACCTACATTGATTCCAACATCGGTGAGTACGTCGACACCTTCACCTGAACCAACAAACACCCCAGTACCGACCAACACCCCTGTTCCGACACCGACAGAAGCTCCGGATACAGAAAAACAGATACATACTTATGAAGTTGTCATAGAAGACTGTACCTGGACGCAGGCATTTGACCGGTGCAGACAAAAAGGTGGATATCTTGTAAGGATCAATACCCAGGAGGAATATGCAGCAATCATAAATCTTCTCCAGTCAAATACGAACTATGCGAAAAAACAGTTCTATATAAGTGGAAGGCGTGAGATGGATCAGTATGAATACTACTGGGCAGACAATGATAATAAACTGTTCGGAGAAGCACTGAATTCCGGTGCAAGCTGGACGGCTCATACAACTTCCTGCTGGTTTGCCGGTGAACCGAGCTTTTATGGTGACGGAGTAGAAGAACATGTACTGGATCTCTTATCCAATGATGGAGGCTGGTATATGAATGATGTGCCGGATGATATTTTAAGTGTTGTTCCATCTTTTTCAGGTAAAATAGGATATATATGTGAATATGAATAGCAGAAAAAAAAGATTCGCAGCGATTTTGCTGGCAGGTATCACTTTCATCTGTACATCCGGGATTACCCATGTGCAGGTGAAAGCAGACCCGGTACAGGAAGAAAACGTTGAAGAGAAAATACAGCAGATGTCTCTGGCAGAAAAAATAGCACAGCTTTTTTTTATCACCCCGGAAACTCTGGCAGGGAATGCAGTCAGCGCAGGAGATACAACAAGAGGAGCCTATGAGGCTTATCCGGTGGGAGGAATAATTCTGATGTCTGCCAATATTGAAAGTTATGATCAGGTAAAAAATCTGATCGCAGGCTATCAGCAGATGTCACAGGAGACAGGTGGAGTACCGATCTTTGTGGGAGTAGACGAAGAAGGCGGTATTGTAAGCCGGATTGCAAAAAGTGGAATTATGGAAACACCGGTATATGATTCCATGCAGGCGATCGGACAGACTGGAGACAGCCTGAAAGCGTATGAGACCGGATGTCAGATTGGCAGTTATTTAAGTGAACTGGGATTTAATGTAGACTTCGCTCCGGTTGCGGATGTACTGACAAATCCGCAGAATACAGTAATAGGCAGCCGTTCTTTTGGAAGTGACCCTTCAATCGATGGGGCTATGGTAGCTTCAGAGGTAAAAGGGCTGCATACGAAAGGAATGCTGTCTACCCTGAAACATTTTCCGGGACATGGGGATACTTATGAAGACAGTCATGAAGGAAAATCCTATGTCTATAAAACAAGGGAAGAACTGGAAAACTGTGAGTGGATTCCATTTAAGAAAGGTATAGAAGCAGGCTCTGATTTTGTGATGATGGGACATATTTCCTGCCCGGGTATCACAGGAGATGACACGCCTGCAAGTCTGTCTTATACCATATGTACAGAAATTCTGAGAGATCAGCTGGGATTTCAGGGGCTGGTCATTACGGATGCAATGAATATGGGAGCAGTTGCCAATGAGTATGCATCAGGAGATGCCGCTGTAAGAGCGGTACAGGCGGGCGCAGATATGATCCTGATGCCTGCTGATTTTTCGGCGGCATATGCGGGTGTCAGAAATGCTGTGCAGAATGGAACAATAACAGAAGAAAGAATCAACGAATCTGTCAGACGTATTCTGGCAGTAAAAAACAAAATAAACACAGCGGAATAAATATCCGATTGACCCAGAACAGCAGAGCAGTTATGTGCTTATGAGCAGACAGTGAAGGTAAATTGCGAATATCCGCTTGATATGTTAGGAGGAAGAGTATGAGATGTCCTAATTGCAATTGCGACGTTCCGGAAGGAAGTCTTTTCTGTCCGGAATGTGGACAAAAGCTTGAAGGTGTAAATGGCAGTCAGGCAGAAAATTCCGGAGAAACATATAATGATCAGCAGCAGGATGCGGAAGATGTATATGGAGATCAGCAGCGGAATAAAGAGGATACATACAATGATCGGTCTGAGGATACGGAAGATTCTCTTTGGGATCAGCCTCAGAATTCTTCAGATATTTATGGAACCTCACCTCGAAATTATGGAAATCCTTATGGGAATCAGTCTCAGAATCAGGGAGGCTTCTATGGAAATCCTTCTCAGAATCAGAATTTTGGAGGTTCCTATGGAAATCAGTCCCAGAATTTCGGCGGGCCCTATCCGGGGCAGCAAAATGGCGGGAATACATACTGGAGACAGCCTCAGTCTCAGAATAATGGACCGGAGCGAATGGCAGCAGGGAATCATTTTGATAACAGCATGCAGGGTGGAAGAAAAAACAAGAATCCGCTCATTATCATAATTGCGGTTGTTGCCATTGTGGCTTCTGTAGGTGGCGCAGCATTTTTTGCACTGAGAAGCAGGGCGAAGGATGAGACCATACAGAAAGTTGCGGACAGTTCGGATTACAGTATTGGAAATACAGATGTTTCGGGGAGTGATACAGAAGCTGAATCAGTTGAGAAGGATGCTGAAGAGTCACCGGTGACGGAAGAAGAAGTAGCAGTAACGCCGGAACCAACAGCAACGCCAAAACCGACATCTACACCGAAACCTACTCCTACGCCTGATGCTTATCCTGCGTCAGCAATAACAGCTTCTCTTGTGAGTGAATCTTCTGTAGATTTCAGCAGTATCCATGAAGCATATATAGAATCTGCAAGTGCAACATCAGAGATCAAACAGGCAAGCGGAGTTTCCAATGATCCGTTGCTTGCATTTGACAATAATACCGATACGAACTGGGAAGAAGGTGTTGACGGGTCAGGAATCGGGGAGAGCATTACAGCAAATTTCAAATATGAAAATGAAAAAGTGAGATGTATTGCTCTTAAACTTGGAAACTGGAAATCTGGTAAATATTATTATGGAAATAACAGACCTTCAAAGTTAACGATCACACTGGATGATCTTTCGTTTCAGATGGATTTTCCGGATTCCTGGGAAGAATTTTATGTAATGCTGAATCATCCGTTTAAGGCATCTTCCATACAGGTAAGGATTGATGATGTGCATAAAGGTACCAGCTGGGATGACACATGTATTACAGATATCCGTGTACTGGTAGAATGATGAAACAGGCTGAGGAAAAATATGAAGAAAAATAAAACAATCGTTATACAGATCATTGTGCTGAGCATTCTGATCCTTATACTGATCGTCTGTGGGGTGAGTATCTTTGGCAGACAGAGTAAAATCGGAGCAGAAGAGACAACAGAAAAAACGGAGCCAACGGAGGTACCAGTTCCGACCGTGACTCCGACAGAAACACCAGAAGAACCGTCCCCAACACCAACGGAGGCTCCGGAAGAAAAAAAAGAAGCTGCTACACAGACCGGGGAGGTGGCAGGACCGCCACTGGCACCGGAGACAACGCCAACACTTCAGACAGAAGAGAACGGTGCACTTACACCCGGAGAAACAAGTGCGGGAATTACAGATCTGGCAGTGAAGGAAATTGTAGATCCGTCACAGATTTCCGCAACGGATCTGGATAAATATTTTCAGGCATATGAGATCGTGGAGGGCGATGAGATCTACAACCGTATCATCGGGAAATCTTACTATGCCAATGATTATGTCGCATTATCGGATCTTCGTTATCTGAAAGTCCTCCACTATAATTTTGAGGGACAGGTACAGGTTGGAGAATTGATCGTAAATGCTCAGATTGTAGATGATTTTCTCAGTGCATTCAAGCAGTTGTATGAAAACCAATATCAGATCCAGGAGATGGTCCTGATCGACAATTACTGGGCAGGAGATGGTGACAGCAGCGATTACAACTCCATAGAACACAATAATACTTCCGCATTCTGTTTCCGAAACGCCACAGGTAGCGGAAATCTGTCAAAACATGCGTATGGACGGGCTATCGATATTAATTCCCAGCAAAATCCATATGTAACATATAACAACGGCTATGGTAGCTGTGCACACGGAAATGCCCAGCAGTATCTGGATCGATCCAGCGGTCTGCCTCATGTGATCACCCATGATGACATCTGTTATCAGATCTTTACACAGCTTGGCTTCACCTGGGGAGGAGACTGGGGTAATCCAAAAGACTTCCAGCATTTTGAGAAAAGTGCAAATTAGTCTGAAAAAACAGAGAAAAATTTTGGATTGAGATGCTGTGAAAAATATGTTACACTGATTTTATGACTTTTTTTAGAGATAAGATGGATACTGGGAGGAATAGAGAATGGGCAGAATCGCCATTGTGACAGACAGCAACAGCGGTATCACACAGGCACAGGCAGAACAGCTTGGCGTTTATGTGATTCCGATGCCGTTTTATATTAATGAAAAAATGTATCTTGAAGGTGTAACTCTCACACAGGAAGAGTTTTATGAGAAGCTTAAGAAGGATGAACCGATCTCCACATCTCAGCCAAGTCCGGCTGATCTCTGTGATCTGTGGGACAAGCTTCTGAGAGATTATGAGGAAATCGTTCATATTCCGATGTCAAGCGGATTGAGTGCATCCTGTTCTACTGCAATGGGACTGGCTATTGATTATAATGGTCGTGTTCAGGTAGTGGACAATCAGCGGATTTCCGTAACACAGAGACAGTCTGTAATGGATGCTAAGATGCTTGCCGAGGCAGGAAAAAGTGCCGCAGAGATCAAAAAGATCCTTACAGATCAGAAACTCGATTCCAGTATTTATATCACACTTGACACCCTGAAATATCTGAAAAAAGGTGGAAGAGTCAGCTCAGTGACAGCCCTGGCAGCAGATGTCCTGAATATTAAACCAGTCATGCATTTCAGTACAGGAACACTTGATACTTATCAGAAATGCCGTGGTATGAAGAAAGCACGCAAGGTCATGATCGATGCGATGAAACATGAACTGGAAACTAATTTCCGTGAAGAATACGAGGCAGGAAATGTATATCTGATGGCGGCTTCCAGCAGCACTGATGAAGTAACGGCAGAATGGATGGCTCAGATTAAAGAAAGCTTTCCGGGAATGGATGTTATGTGTGATAAACTTTCCTTTGGTCTGTCCTGTCATATCGGTCCGGATGGGCTGGGAATCGGCTGTACCTGCAAACCTGTAGAATAAACGAAACATATGGAAAAATCGTTGTGAAAAGTCGCAGTAAATATTTAATACATTAATGCGGTGCAAATTTACAGCGATTTTTTATTGATTGCTGTCGTCTTAAAACCATGATATTATCAAAGAAGCTGAAATTATTTATGAAGGTTTGAGCAAAATATATGGATGGGGGAAAGGGTAATTTATGGAGCAACATCATCATGAAAGAAGTACGTTTTCCGGGAAACTGGGATTTGTATTGTCGGCTGCCGGAGCATCGGTTGGCCTGGGAAATATCTGGAGGTTTCCATATCTGGCAGCCAAGTATGGCGGAGGAATTTTTCTGCTGATCTATATTATTCTGGCAATGACATTTGGATATTCCATGATCAT
>ERZ825324.1945-NODE-1945-length-23200-cov-14.524347_pt1 | contig 23200 bp, 18 predicted proteins | sample MGYA00519859_ERZ825324 | MGnify/ENA primary metagenome ERZ825324 (study PRJEB31778, sample SAMEA3449198) | human gut metagenome | biome: human gut; feature: human-associated habitat; material: faeces | place: United Kingdom | collected 2010/2012 ... | reverse complement strand
CATCCGCATATTCTTTTCGCCGTGGGCCGTGGCCCTGACGACGTGTATTATTATAACGGCTGGCAGAAGAAATGTCAAGCGATTTTTTGAGAAAAATGCTGCTTTTTTCAATGAAAAATGCGGTCCTCCGCTTTTCGACGAAAGACCGCATTTTATGAAAGAATTACCAGAGGTTGACGACCTCGTTGTACAGGCCCTCGTAGCTCTTGGCGGAGTTGGACCAGCTGAAGTCGCACTCCATGGCGCGCTTGACCAGCACGGGCCAGCCGTCCTTCTGCCAATAGCCTTCCTTGGCGCGCCAGCAGGCCTCATACAACTCATGGGCGTTGTAGTTGGCAAAGGTAAAGCCGTTGCCGTAGCCGTCGCCGGAGTCGCGGATAGAGTCCTTCAGGCCGCCGGTCTCGCGGATGACGGGGATCGTGCCGTAGCGGCAGGAGACCATCTGGGCCAGGCCGCAGGGCTCGGAGCGGGACGGCATCAGGAAGATGTCGGCACCGGCGTAGATCTGCTGTGCCAGCTTGCCGTTGAAGCCGATGTAGACACCGACGCGGCCCGGGTTGCGTGCGCACAGCTCGTTGAAGAAGTTCTCATACTGGGCCTCGCCGGAGCCGAGGATGACCAGCTCGATGCCCTGCTGCAGCAGACCCTCGGCGATGGCCTGAACCAGGTCAACGCCCTTGTGGCCAACCAGACGGGTGACCATGGCCATGACCGGGCTGCCGTCCTTATGCAGGCCGAACTCGTCCTGCAGGGCCTCTTTGCAGACAGCCTTGCCCTCCTGGAAGGTCTCGGCGTCGTAGTTTTTGGCAATGTCAGGGTCGGTGGCAGGGTTAAAGACATCGACGTCAATACCGTTCAGAATGCCGCACAACTTATACTGCTTCTGGCGCAGCAAGCCGTCCAGACCGTGGCTGAACCACGGGTCGAGGATCTCCTGCGCGTAGGTCGGGCTGACGGTGGTGACCTTGTCTGCGCACTCGATGGCGCCCTTCATGAAGTTGGCGCAGCCGTCATACTCCACAACATGGGCGTCACGTGCGCCGATGCCGCAGGTATCCTCGAGAATATCCAGACCATACTTGCCCTGGTAGGCAATGTTGTGGATCGTGAACACCGTCTTGATGCGGCTGAACTTATCCAGATGGCGGTAGTACAGGTTCAGGTAGACGGGCGTCAGTGCGGTCTGCCAGTCATTGCAGTTGATGATGTCCGGCTCAAAGTCGGTGTAGAACAGCATCTCCAGAATGGCGCGGGAGAAGAACGCGAAACGCTCGCCGTCGTCATAGAAGCCGTACAGGCCGCTGCGCTTGAAGTAATACTCGTTGTCGATAAAGTAAAAGACAACGCCGTCGCGCTCGGCCTTGAACAGGCCGCAGTACTGGCTGCGCCAGCCCACGGGCACGCTGAAGTTGGTGACATAGGTCAGCGTATCCTTGAATTTCAGGTCGCCGTACAGCGGCATAACGACGCGGGCGTCGATGCCGTCGCGGACCAGCGCCTTGGGCAGAGCGCCCGCAACATCGGCCAGGCCGCCGGACTTGGCAAAGGGTGCAGCCTCGCTGGCTGCGTACAGGATTTTCATAAGCACCTCCGTGCGAGTTTCACAAAATGAGGGCGAGGGAAAGTCTGGCTCTCCCCCGCCCTCTCATCAAAGTCGTCTCCGGGGAGAGGGAGTTCGACCTCTATGAGCGTTATGTCTCCCCTGTGTCAGCGTTTTGCTGGCGGGGTATTTTATACGCTGTGGCCCTTGGCGACGAACACCGGGAAGGTGTCGGTGCCGGTCAGCTTCTTGTCCTCGGTGATGTGGACGTTCTTGTCGGTGACGACGTACTCCACATTGCAGTTCGGCTCAACAACAGTATCCTGCATCAGGACGCAGTTCTTGACAACAGCGCCCTTCTTGATCTTGCAGCCGCGGAACAGCACGCTGTTCTCAACGGAGCCCTCGATGACGCAGCCGTCAGCCAGCAGGCTATTCTTGACAGAGCTGCCCTCCAGGTAGCGGGTCGGGTTATCGTCACGAATCTTCGTGTAGATGGGCGCGGGTCCGAACAGGGCGTCCATGCTGCCTTCCTGGAGCAGACGCATATTCTCGTCGAAGTAGCTCTTCATGTCGGAGACGCGGGCGACATAGCCGTCGAACCGGTAGGCATGGACGTTCAGCAGCTTGAGGTTGCGGGCCAGGATGTCGCGCTCGAAGTAGACGAGGCCGCGGACGGAGGCATCGTGGATCAGGTGGATCAGGCTCTCGCGCTCAATGACATAGATGTTCATGGCGAGGTTCTGCTCACCGATGCGGTAGTCGTTGGACAGAATCTCAACAACGCGGTCATTGTCATCCAGACGGATGGTGTAGTTATCACTGCGGGCACCCTCGGGGATGGCGGCGCGGTTGTAAACCATCGTGACGTCAGCGCCGGACTTGACATGAGCATCGATCAGCTTATTGAAGTCGAAGTTCATGGCAATGTAGGAGTCAGACAGGATAACGTAGCGCTCCTTCTGCGCCTCGAGCCAGTTGAGGATGCTGTCCAGTGCGTCCACACGGCCGGAGTACAGCTTGACGCTGCGCTCGGCAAAGGGCGGGACGATATTCAGGCCGCCGCGCTTACGGGTCAGGTCCCACTCACGGCCTGCGCCCAGGTGATCCATCAGAGAGTGGTAGTTTTTACGCACGATGACGGACACGTTGTCGATGCCGGCGTTGGCCATGCTGGACAGCGTGAAGTCGATCAGGCGGTAACGTCCGCCGAACGGGATGGAGGCCATGGAGCGCTCCGCCACCAGTTCGGGAACGAGGTTATCATACGTATTGGCGAAAATGACGCCGAGAGCATTCACATTGCTGTTTACCATTGTTCCTCACCATCCTTTACATCGCTGGAGACCATTGCCTTGGGGCCAACCACTGCGCCCTTGCCGATGACGACGCCGGAGCCGACGGTGGCGACATCGCCGGGCTCGGCAATGTTCAGGCCGCCCTCGGGCATAGCGCCGACGGTTGCGCCCTCCTCGATCGTGACGTTCTCGGCCACGATGCAGTGCTTGACGGACGCACCGGCCTTGATGACCGTGCCGCCCATAACGACGGCTGCTTCGACCGTAGCGCCCTTCTCAACGACTGCGCCGGGGAACAGGATGGAATTATTGACCGTACCGTTGACCTTGCAGCCCTCGGAGATCATCGAGTTGGAGATGGTGGCGTCGCTGCCGATCTGCTGGCAGGGACGGCCCGTGTTGCGGGAGTAGATCTTCCAGTTCTCATCGAACAGGTTGATGCCGGAATGCTTCGGGTCCAGGACCTCCATGTTGGCCTGCCACAGGCTGGAGATCGTGCCGACGTCCTTCCAGTAGCCGCTGAAGTGGTACGCATACATACGGCGGCCATCCTTCAGCAGGTTGGGAATGACGTTCTTGCCAAAGTCGTTCTCGGAGTTGGGGTCAGCCTCGTCCTCGCTCAGGTATTTCTTCAGGATGTCCCAGTTGAAGATGTAGATGCCCATGGATGCCAGGTTGGACTTGGGCTCCTTCGGCTTTTCCTGAAAGGCGTTGATGCGGTCATCCTCATCGGTGACCATCAGGCCGAAGCGGGATGCCTCGCTCCATGGCACCTCCATGACGGCGACGGAGAACTCTGCGTTCTTCTCCTTATGGAAGCGCAGGAAGTCAGAGTAATCCTGCTTGCAGATCTGGTCGCCGGACAGGATGATGACATACTTGGGGTCATAGCGGTCAATGAAGGACAGGTTCTGATAGATGGCGTTGGCCGTGCCCTTGTACCAGTCAGAGCCGGAGGCCTGCTGGTACGGCGGCAGAACGTGAACACCGCCGTGCAGGCGGTCAAGGTCCCACGGCTGGCCGTTGCCGATGTACTCGTTCAGGACGAGGGGCTGATACTGGGTCAGGATGCCCACCGTGTCAATGTCAGAATTGACACAGTTGGACAGCGGGAAGTCGATGATACGATACTTTCCGCCAAACGGAACTGCCGGCTTGGCGAGCTTCTGGGTCAGCGCGTACAGACGCGAGCCCTGGCCGCCTGCCAGGATCATTGCGATCATTTCTTTAGCCATAAGATTTCTCCCCTTAAAATTTCGGCAGAATGCCGTTTTTAACATATATCCAAAGACGGCTTACACCGTCGTTTTGGCCTTGGGCGGACGTCCGCGGCGCTTAGGAGCCGCCTCGGTCCCGGCGTCTGCGGCGGGGGCCGCAGTCTTGGCAGTGGTTTTTGCCGTCTTTTTGGCGGCGGGCTTGGCGGGCTTTTCCGCTGCCTTGTCCTCCGTCTTGGCGGCGCGCGGCTTGCGGGCAGCGGGCACGCTCAGGTAGAGGGTGGACAGCGGCGGCAGCGTCAGCGAAATATGCTGGTCGAAGCCGTGCATCGGGCCCTTCTTCGCCTTGACCGTGCCGTTGGTCACGCCGGAGCCGCCGTACTTCTTATCGTCGGAGTTGAGGATCTCCTTGTAGCTGCCGGGGTTCGGCACGCCCATCTGGTACTCCTTGCGCAGCACCGGGTTGAAGTTGCAGACGACAAGCACCATCTTGCCCGCAGCGTCGCGGCGCAGGAACGCGATGACGCTCTGCTTGCTGTCGTCGGGCACGATCCACTGGAAGCCCTCCCAGCTGTAATCGACCTGCCACAGGGCGGGCGTGTCACGGTAGAAGTGGTTCAGATCCCTGACGTAGCTTTGCAGCTCACGGTGCTTATCGTAGCCGAGCAGCATCCAGTCGAGCGGCTTCTTCTCGTCCCACTCGATAAACTGGCCGAAGTCCTGGCCCATAAAGAGCAGCTTTTTGCCGGGGTGGGCCATCATGTAGCCGAAGAAGGTGCGCAGGTTCGAGAATTTTTCCTCATAATCGCCGGGCATCTTGTTCAGCAGGCTGCACTTGCCGTGGACGACCTCGTCGTGGCTGATGGGCAGCACGAAGTTCTCACTGAACGCATAGAAGAAGCTGAACGTGACCTTGCCGTGGTTGCCGGCGCGGAAGAGCGGGTCGGTTTTCATGTAGCTGAGCATGTCGTTCATCCAGCCCATGTTCCACTTGAAATTGAAGCCCAAGCCCCCGTCGGACGCAGGCTTTGTGACCAGCGGCCAGGCGGTGGATTCCTCGGCGATCATCATTTTATGCGGATAGCGGCCCAGAATAGCCGTGTTCAGCTTCTGCAGGAAGGCGATGGCCTCGAGATTTTCCTTGCCGCCGTTGACGTTCTGCTCCCACTCGCCGTCCTTGCGGTTGTAGTCGAGATAGAGCATACTGGCGACAGCATCGACGCGCAGACCGTCCACATGATAGCGGTCCACCCAGAACATGGCGCTGGAGATCAGGAAGCTCTCGACCTCCTTCATGCCGTAGTTAAAGACCATCGTGCCCCATTCCTTGTGCTCACCGCGGCGGGGGTTGGGGTCCTCATAGCAGGGGGCGCCGTCGAACATATACAGGCCGTAGCCATCCTTCGGGAAGTGGGCCGGGACCCAGTCCAGAATGACGCCGATGCCCGCCTGATGCAGCTTGTCGACGAAGGCCATGAAGTCCTTCGGCGTGCCGTAGCGGCTTGTCGGGGCAAAATAGCCCGTGACCTGATAGCCCCAGCTGCCGTCGAAGGGATACTCGGTGATGGGCAGCAGCTCCACGTGGGTGTAGCCCATTTCCTTTATGTACGGGATCAGCTCGTCGGCCAGCTCGGCATAGTTGTAGGGCACGCCGTTTTCGGGGTCCTTCATCTTCCAGCTGCCGGCCTGCAGCTCGTAAATGGACATCGGGCTGTTGATGACATCCCGCTTTTCCTCGTCACTGACCCAGGCGGCATCCCCCCAGGTGTAGCCCTCAATATCATAGACCTTGCTGCCGTTGGACGGGCGGGTCTCGGTATGGAAGGCATACGGGTCAGCCTTATAGACCAGCTCATCCGCCGGGGTGGTGATGCAGTATTTATAGACATCAAATTGTTTGATGCCGGGAACGAAGCGCTCCCAGATACCGTCCGTCACCTTTTCCATGGGGTGCTCGCCGGGCGTCCAGCTGTTGAAGTCACCCACAATGGAAACGGCCTTGGCGTGCGGTGCCCAGACACGGAACACTGCGCCGGCCTCGCCGTTTTCCTCGCACAGATGCGCACCGAAGTAGCGATAGGCCTCCTGATTGTTGCCCTGCTTGAACAGATAAATGGGCAGATCGGAGCTTTTGGGCGTCTCTTTGCGCTGTTTCAACGTAATCTCCCCTTTTGAGCGGTGCTGTAGTGGATACAGTACACCGACTCTATATAATCTCTGTCTCTATATTACCTGTTTCTTACGGGAAATGCAAGGTCTTTTGTGTAATATTCTGCTAAAATTTTCGTATGTTACCCATTCGTTTTGTACAAGTTCGACATAAATCGGGCGTTTTTTCGGACAAATGTACAAAAAAAGTCCCCTGCAAGGTTCTTTTTACACTTTGCAGGGGATTTGTGCAATCCGGAAATTATTTTCAGGTCCCGTAGATGTAGTACGGGTTCTCGCCGCTGTAGACGCTGCGGCGGTTCCAGACCGTGTGGGTGGCCAGATATTCGGCCCAGGCATGGTAGCCCGCGGCATTGAAGTGGACGCCGTCCTTCGTGGCGTAGTCGTCGATCTGGCTGCCGTCGGCGGGGTTGGTCAGGGCCTCGCGGATGTTGATATAGTAGCAGCCCTTGCGCAGCGCCATGTTGGCCAGCAGGTCGTTGAGCGTGGCAATGCGGGTGTTGTCCAGACCGGGCTTGGAGGCGACCACATCCTCCTGTACGCCGGGAATGGACTGGATATAAATCGTCACGCCGGGGTTCAGCTGCTCACGCAGCATATCAATGAGGCGCTCGTAGTAGGCGATAAAGCTGTCCTCACTGCCCTGCACGACGAGGTTGTTCGTGCCGACAAGGATATAGAGATAATCCGGCTGGCTGGCGGCAATGGTTTCCATCGGAGTCTCGTTCGCACCGGTGACGGCGTTCTTGACGCTGACATTGTTGACAAAGGTCTGCACGCCCGCGCTGACGTAGGTGGCGTAGTGGGCATTGTGGTAGCCCGTATCGTAGATGCCAAGGCCAGACGCGATGCTGTCGCCCGCGAAGGTGACGGTGTTGAAATAGTCGTTCGTCACGGTGCCCAGCATCGGGACGGCCACCATACGGTGATCGGTGTTGCGGTACTCGGTGTCGATCGTGGCCGCGACGGCCTCGGACTTGTCCCACGCGGCGGTATCGACGCCCGGCAGGATGCGCTGCGGCTCGGCAATGTCTGCCGGTGCTGCCGAGGGGGCCTCGGTGGGCGCGGCAGCGGATGCGGCCTGCTCCGGCGTAGCGGATTCCGCCGGGGAAGTCTGAGCCGGGGCACTCTGCCGGGTGGACCAGAAGTAGCCCACGCCGATGCAGAGCACCGCCAAAACAACGATGAGGATCAGGAACAGTCTGCGCTTGCGGCGCCTGCCTGCGACCTCATTGCGGTAGGTATAAAAATCAGCCATAAAAGCTCCTATTCTTTACGCAATCAAGCATGTATAGCTATTATACGCCGGAACCGCACCGGGTACAAGTGGCCACAGCAAATTTTACAGACCGAAAAAGGGACGTTTGCAAAAATTAGCTTGACGCTTTTCTCCTGTACCCCTATAATAAGAGTAAGAATAGACGTGACCAATCATCACAGAACGGAGGTTCTGCCCCATGGCATGGATGATCGTATCCGACAGCTCCTGCGAGATCCGCGAGCTGGAAAACCCGGCACCGGGCGTGCAGTTTGCCCTTGTACCGTTTAAAATCCGCGTTGGTGAACGCGAGTATGTTGACCTTGCCACGCTGAACACCCAGCAGATGCTGCAGGCCATGACCGACTACAACGGTGCCAGCACCACCGCCTGCCCAAGCCCCGAGGAATGGGCCGAATATTTTTTGCAGGCGGACAACGTGTTTGCCTTCACCATCAGCAGCAACCTGTCCGGCAGCTACAATGCCGCCATGGCCGCGCGCGAGATGGTGCTGGAGGAGCACCCCGAAAAGAAAATTTTTGTGCTGGACACGCTGAGCTGCTCCGGTGCGCTGGCCGGTGCCGCCGAGCTGGCCAACAAGCTGATCGGCGAGGATCAGGCATTTGACGACATCTGCTTTGCGCTGAAAAAGTTTGCCGATAGCACCCACATCCTGTTTGCACTGGCGAGCTTTGACAATCTGGCCAAGAATGGCCGTGTCAACAGGGTAGTCGGTTTTATCGCAGGCCGCCTGAACATGCGCGTTCTGGGCCGCCGCACGCCGGACGGCAAGATCGACTTTTACTTCAAGACCCGCGGCGAGACCCGCGTGCTGGCAAAGATTCTGGAGCAGATGGACGAGGACAAATACGATGGTGTCCATCCGGTGCTCATCAGCGAGTGCGGCAATCAGAACGCCGCCCAGCTTTTGCATCACGGCATTGAGGCCAAGTGGCCCGGCGCTCCGGTGAAGATCGTGCCCTGCTCCGGCTTGTGCAGCTTCTACGCGCAGGATCAGGGCATCATTATCACGTATTGAGACCAAAATCAAAATGACCGCCAGACGTTTTCCTCGTCTGGCGGTCATTTTCATAAAGCACTATTTGCCGCAGCCTCCACCATGATATGCTTGAGTTGCTCTGGTGTCAGAATTGCGTTCACTTTGCGGTGAATCATGCGGTGGCAGTTTGCACAAAGGCAGACCAGGTCTGTCTCCGGGTTCACCTTCACTTCCTCGTCCAGAGAAGACAACGGAACTAAATGGTGAACCTCGATAAAGTTTTTGCCCAGTGCACCGTAGGTCTTTTCAAAATCAAAACCGCAGACACTGCATTTACAGCCATGAATCCGAATCGCTGCTGCGCGGTTCTGTGGGCTGCGCTCGTAACGGGTGACGTAATACTCCGTCTTCTTCCCATCCGGATACATCACACGAGTTTCTTCAACACCTACGTTTGGCTCGACACGTTTTGCCACCCACGGCCATGCCTTTTCCACTCTCCACATCATCCACAAGAAAGATTGTGCGTCAATCAGCTCCACATCCTCGAAATATCTTTCCAAAAGCACTTCAATCTGTCTGGCAATGTCTATTATCGTCTGATAATTTTCCCATGTACATTCGTTCAAGCACGAGATCGATATTTCCAGCTTCGGAAAACTAATATTCCGGTAATGATCCTTTTTGACCGTCACATAGCGTTCACGGTCTTTGAGAAAAAACAGGTAAGCAATCACAGAGAACGGGTCATAAATTCGTTTAGTGGACAATAATATTACCAGCTCATGAAAGCAGTCTTCCTCGTCACTAACATTTCCCCGGAACAGTCGTTTCAAAATCCACGCCGTCTTTTGGCAGTCATTCGTAAAGACTTCTGATGTCAACATATAGCTGGGCAACGAAACAAGATTTTCGCGTTCTTCCTCTACAACAACTGAAAAGGTATTCAGTACGCACTTTACAATTTCAGAATCTGTCTTATCATTCCAGCCATTCAACTGCAATTTCTTATGTGCTTCCGTCCAAACCTGTCTCTTGTAGCCTTCTTCATGATACCAGTCGCCCGAGTGGAAGGATACCTCTGTCGAGTCGTCTCCTGTGCCCTTTTGATTTGCCACTGCAATTGCCGTAAGCTGAGACAAACGTTCCTCAAAAAGGCTCTCACTTATTATAGTATTCATTAGTATTCATTTCATTTGCCTATCACTTTATTCCGGCAGCCGCTCCTTCACGAAATCCAGGAACGCCTGAGCGGCGGGGGCAAGGTTCTCGCCGCAGGCGAGACCGATCTCCATCATCTGGTGGGGATTCATCGGGCGCTCCACGACGCCGGGATAGCCGTCCTGGTGGTTGATGGCGTTGTTTACGCTGATACCCAAGCCCGCCGACACCATGGCATAGGTCGCCGTGATGTCCATCGTGGAATAGCGTGCGTCGGGGCGGGCCTTCAGCTTGTCAAAAATCAGGGTGATGTCGGTCTCCATGCCCGGGTAGCTGTCGATGAACGGCTCGGTCTTCAGGCTTTCCACCGGGAAGGACTCGCGGTCCGCCAGCGGGTGGTTTTTGGGCAGCAGGACCATCAGCTCGTCCTGACGGATGGGCAGCCAGACCGGCAGCGAGTCACGGTGGCTGATGAGGCAGAAATCCGTGCGGTGATCCAGCAGCATCTCGGCCAGCTCGCTGCTGGTGCCGTTGACGATCTTGATGACCACGCCGGGGTGCCGTGTGCGGAACGCCGCCATCATCCGGGTGACCCACTCATAGTAGCAGTTATACGCCGTACCGATGACAATGGTGCCGCAGTCTGCGCCGCGCACCTTGGCTGCGGTCTGTTCCAGCCGCTCCTGCGCAAACAGCAGCTCACGCACCGACGGCAGCAGCTGGCGGCATTCCGCGGTGGGCTGCACGCCGCTTTTGGCGCGGTGCAGCAAGGCAAAGCCCAGCTCCTTTTCCAGCGTTGCCACACTGCGGCTGATGCCGGAGACCGTAAACCCCATCTCCTCCGCCGCCGCACGCAGGCTGCCGCGGTCGATTGCCTTTAATAAGATCTGCCAGCGTTCTGTATCCATCTTGTACCTCTTATTGCTATATTTGCAATTTTGTAAAAATTGTGTTACGTTTTCATCAATCATAAGACAGAACGCCGAATTTGTCAAGAGCAGGAGAACGGAAATTAAAAAAGCCTCCCCCGGTTACGAGGGAGGTGCCCCGCAGAGCCGGAGCTTGGGGTTCATCACTCTTTTATATTCCGCTCCTGCTTGCGCTTCATGCGCTCAAGCAGAGCTGCCTTCTGCTTGTCCCATTTGGCATCGTACTCCGGGGTAGCCGGGTCGATGCAGCGGGCAAAGCTCCAATGCAGGCCGTCGCGGCGGCTCAGCTTAAAGCGCAGATACCAGTGCCCGCAGTAGGGGCAGGCTGCTCTGGTAAAGTAGCCCGTGTTGCCGCGCTTGAGCCAGACCTCGTCGTTTTGCAGCGGCGCGCCGCACTCAGGGCAGCGTGCCTGATACAGCTCGGGCACGCTGCGGTAGTCGTCGTGTTCCATGCGGTTCATGAACAGCTGCACATCGCGGCCCGTGTTCTCGGCACCGAGCAGCGCCTCGGTCAGCAGCTCCTCCTCCGTCGGATAGGTCGCGAGGCCCTCGGCCAGCGGGAGCTTGCGGCAGACCCTGGCCGTATAGAGCGCGTCGTCCAGTGCGTTGTGGAACGGTTCTTCCTTGGGGATGCCCAGACGGTCCACAACGCTTTCCAGGGTCAGGCCCTCTCCCTCCTTGCGGGGGTAAGCCTGCAGGAAGATGCGCTGCAGGTCGTACCAGCGGTTCGGCCAGTTTTCATCCAGCCCGACGAGGAACAGGTTTTGCTTTAAAACCGGCACGTCGTCCAGGCCCCACTCGGCCAGCTCGGCATCGTCGCCCGCCCAGTCAAGAAATTTCTGCAGGCCCTCCTTCATCGGCAGGCCCGCGTCCAGGTCGCCCTGGGACAGACCCGTGACCTTGGCGATATGATGCTGCAATTTGCGGAAAATGTGCGGCTTGAGGTTGACCTCAAACGTATCCAGCACGTCGCCGCGGTCATTGATGCGGGCCGCGCCGATCTGAATGATTTCACCGCGCAGCGTCAGCTCCGTGCCGTGATAGAGGAAGGTTTTCGGCTGGTAGCCGATGTTCCATTCCAAATCGAAAACGATCAGATTCACAGGTCAGGTCTCCTCATTCAAAATAAACTTTTCCACCGCCAGGCCCACGCCGTCGTGGTCGTTATCGGCGGTCAGGTAGTTGGCCGCAGCCTTGACCGGCGGCTGGGCGTTGCCCATGGCCACGCCCATACCGGCCAGGCGTATCATCGGCAGGTCGTTCCAGCCGTCACCGCAGGCCATCAGATTGGCGGGGGTCAGGCCCTTGGCGCGCAGCAGAATTTCCAGCGAGGTATCCTTGCCGACGCCGAGGGGCATTGTTTCAATAAAGAAAGGTGCGCTGCGGCAGATGGACAGCTTGCCCGCAAACTCCTGCTGCATCAGCTCCTCAACGTGCGGCATGTCGGCGGGGTCGCCGGTCAGCAGCAGCTTGTTGATGGGGTAGGTCACCTCGGCGGGCAGGTTTTCCACTTTGCGCACGGGGATCTTGTTGATGCGGGCTTCCTCCAGCACGTAGGGGGCGTCGGGAACCTCGGTCACGATGCCGTTTTTATCGTAGGTCAGCGGCACGACGTTCCAATAGCGGCTGAACGTGCAGACCGGCTCGATCAGGTCTGCCGGGAAGGCATGCTGCACCAGCGTCTGTCCGGTCCGGCAGTCGATGATCTTGCCGCCGTTGTAACTCAAAATACAGCCGCCGTACTTTTCGAGCTCGAGCTCCCTGGCCAGCGGCTCAATGCCTACGGTGGGCCGTCCGCTGGCCAGCACGATGCAGACGCCGCGGCGGGCTGCCTCCTGCAATGCCGCCTTAGTGCGCGGCGTGATGACTTTTTCGGTGTTGGTCAGGGTGCCGTCAAGGTCCAGCGCCAAAACTTTATATTGCATGGTTATTCCCCCGGAATGCAGATTTGTGTATATTGTACTCTAAAATGGGGGATTATGCAAGCATCTTGCCTTCCCCTGTGGGGCTGCGCCCGCAGGCGCGTGTCGGAGCGCAACCGCCGTAGGCGGCTCTTAGCGCGTAGACTGAAGCCGGCCCTGCAGGGCCGGATGAGGGGTATGTTTGCCATTTTTACCCGTTGGCGGGATACCATGGCAGGGTCAGCCCTCATCAGTCAGTGGTCGGAGCCACTGACAGCTTCCCCCGCGGGGGAAGCCTTTTGTTTAAGATTAGCCATTTCTAACGTATTGACAAGCATTCTCACCTATGCTACACTATCCGAAGCAATAAGGGAGTAGTCAGCGCAGCGGTGGAGCAGCCGCCGTGCAGTTCTGCCAACACAATGAGCGTTTGCTCTGGCTTTACTTTAAACGACGAGACTTATCTGCCCGTTTTCACGGGTAGATAGGTCTTTTTTATTGTCTGCACCCTGCCAAAACGGAGGAGAAAATCATGACTTTATTCGACCTGATCCTGATTGCCGTCAGCCTCTCGATGGACGCATTCGCCGTCTCGATCTGCAAGGGGCTGTCCGTCCGCAAGGTAAGTCTGCAGCACGCTATGATCTGCGGCGTCTGGTTCGGCGGATTTCAGTTTTTGATGCCTGCACTGGGCTATTTTCTCGGTGACCGGTTTGCCGCGCTGCTGACGAAGTTCGGCCCGTGGATCGCGTTTGTGCTGCTGGCGCTCATCGGTGCGAACATGATCAAGGAGAGTTTTGGCGGCGACGAGCAGCTGGACGACGACTACTCCGCCAAAGCCATGCTGCCGCTGGCCATCGCCACCAGCATTGATGCGTTCGCCGTCGGCGTCAGCTTTGCAGCCATGCAGGTGGACATTCTGCCCGCTGCCGGGCTGATCGGCGTTATCACCTGCCTGCTGTCCGCCATCGGCGTCAAGGTCGGTGCCATGTTCGGCGACAAGTACCGTGCCCCCGCCGAGCGCATCGGCGGCATTGTGCTGATCCTGATCGGTGTCAAGACGCTGCTGACGGGGCTGGGCATTTTGTAAGTTTTGCATACCAATAAAAATGCACCGGGTTGTATGGAAAAGCTCCACACAATCCGGTGCGTTTTTTTGTAGGGGCGAACAATGTTCGCCCGTGGCCGTTTACGGCAGCTATACCGTAAACGGTTTGCAAGGCAAGGTTGGCGGGCGAACAATGTTCGCCCCTACGGTGTCAGCATAGTACTGCGCTTACCGCAAAATCAGCTGTCCGTTCCCATCCGCATCCACGGTCAGGGTGTCCCCTGCCGTGTGGGCGCCGCCGATGATTTCCTTCGCGATCATCGTTTCCACATGGGACTGGATGTACCGCTTCAAGGGGCGGGCACCGTAGATCGGGTCATAGCCGCCGTCGATGATGGCGTTCTTGGCCGCGTCGGTGACAACCAGTTTCAGCTGTTTGTCCTCCAGACGCTTGCGCAGGTCGGCCAGCATCAGGTCAACGATGGAGCCGATTTCGGTCTTGGTCAGGCTCTTGTAGTAGACAATGTCGTCCAGACGGTTCAGGAACTCGGGGCGGAACTGGCGCTTGAGCAGCTGGTCAATGGCGTTTCTGGCCTCGTCGGACAGCTCGTTGCTGCCGTTGGCGCGGCTCTTTTCAAGATCCTCCAAAATCAGGTCGGAGCCCAGGTTCGACGTCAGGATGATGACGGTGTTCTTGAAGTCCACCGTGCGGCCCTGGCTGTCGGTAATGCGGCCATCGTCCAGCACCTGCAGCAGGATGTTGAACACGTCCGGGTGGGCCTTTTCGACCTCATCGAACAGCACAACGCTGTAGGGGTGGCGGCGCACGGCCTCGGTCAGCTGGCCGCCCTCCTCATAGCCGACGTATCCCGGAGGCGCACCGATCAGACGCGAGACGCTGAATTTCTCCATATACTCGGTCATGTCGATACGGACCATGTTCTTCTCGTCGTCAAACAGGGCCTGCGCCAGCGCCTTGGCCAGCTCGGTCTTGCCGACGCCCGTGGGGCCGAGGAACAGGAAGCTGCCGATGGGGCGGTTCGGGTTCGCGATGCCGGCGCGGGAGCGCAGGATAGCGTCCGAGACCTTCTGCACGGCTTCGTCCTGGCCGATGACCCGCTGATGCAGCGTGTCCGGCAGACGGAGCAGTTTCTCGCGTTCGCCTTCGACGAGCTTGGAGACCGGGATGCCGGTCCAGCGGGCGACGATGTTCGCAATTTCTTCTTCCGTTACGCGGTCACGAAGCAGGCTGGATTCCTTCTTTGCCTCGGCCAGCTTTTCTTCTTCCTCCAACTGCTTTTGCAGGGTGGGCAGCTTGCCGTATTGCAGCTCACCGGCCTTGGCGTAGTCGCCGGTGCGGGTCGCCTTTTCGATTTCGGCCTTGGTGGATTCCACCTCGGCGCGCAGGCTCTGCACCTTGTTCACGGCGTTCTTCTCGTTCTCCCACTGCGCCTTCTTGCTGTTGAAGCTGTCGCGCAGCTCGGCCATCTCCTTTTCCAGCGTGGCCAAACGCTGCTTGGACAGTTCGTCGGTCTCTTTCTTTAAAGAGGCCTCCTCGATTTGCAGCTGGGTGATGCGGTGGTTCATCTCGTCCAACTCGGCGGGCATCGAATCCAGCTCGGTCTTGACCATAGCGCAAGCCTCATCGACGAGGTCGATGGCCTTATCGGGCAGGAAGCGATCCGTGATGTAACGGTCCGACAGCGTCGCGGCGGCGATCAGGGCGGCGTCCTGAATCTTGACGCCGTGGTAGACCTCGTAGCGCTCCTTCAGGCCGCGCAGGATCGAGATGGTGTCCTCGACAGTCGGTTCATTGACCATGACCGGCTGGAAACGACGCTCCAGCGCGGGGTCCTTCTCGATATACTCGCGGTACTCGTCCAGCGTGGTCGCGCCGATGCAGTGCAGCTCGCCGCGGGCCAGCATAGGCTTGAGCAGGTTGCCGGCGTCCATCGCGCCGTCGGTCTTGCCCGCGCCGACGATGGTGTGCAGCTCATCGATGAAGAGGATGATCTTGCCCTCGGACTTCTTGACCTCGTTGAGGACGCTCTTCAAGCGTTCCTCAAACTCGCCGCGGTATTTGGCACCTGCGACCAGCGCCCCCATGTCCAGACTGAACACGGTATGATCCTTCAGGTTTTCGGGCACATCTCCGCTTTCGATCCGCTGCGCCAGTCCCTCGGCGATAGCGGTCTTGCCGACACCGGCCTCACCGATCAGCACGGGGTTGTTCTTGCGTTTGCGGGACAGGATACGGATGACATTGCGAATTTCCGTATCGCGTCCAATCACAGGGTCAAGTTTATGCGCCTTTGCCATTTCGACAAGGTCCTGACCGTACTTTTTCAGGGCATTGTAGGTGTCCTCCGGGTTATCACTCGTGACCCTCTGATTGCCACGTACCGTACTCAGCTGCTTCATAAATTTTTCGGTTGTGATGCCGAAAGTCTTGAAGATTTCACTGGCAGCCTTGCCGGGCCGCTGCAAAATACCGAGGAATACATGCTCTACGCTGATGTATTCATCCTTCATCTGCTTGGCCTGCTGCTCGGCGGCGTTGAGGGCGCGGTCCAGATCGTTGGAGATGTAGATCTTCTCCGGGTCACGGCCCGAGCCGGTCACGCGGGGCAGCGCCTCGACCTTCTGCAAGGCCGCCTGGGCAAAGGCATTGGCGTCAATGCCAAGGGTCTGCAGCAGCTGCGGGATAAGCCCGTCCTGCTGCTGGGCAAGGGCGGCCAGCAGGTGCTCCTGCTCCACCGCGTTGTTGGAATATTCCACCGCGATGCGCTGTGCAGCCTGCAAAGCCTCACGGGTTTTCTGTGTCATTTGTTCGATGTTCATAGTGCGTACCTCCTTTAGTGCAGATAGCGCATTGTTCTGGCAGTCTCGCGCGTAAAGTGCTTGGATTTTGTAGTTCAAGAATCTGCTTTCGCAAATTCTGTGTGTTCATTTTTATTTAGCACTCTATCCGTTCGACTGCTAATATTGTAGCACATTCACATACTATGTCAATAGGAAAATTGCAAACAAATTGTGAACTTGCAGGAAAAATCATTGGTAAAAGTTGGAGAAACAGTCGGAGGGAAGTGTATAGTTAGATATTTTTCAAAACATCTATTGACAGCGGCAGGTGCATAGGAGTATAGTAAAGACGTAGACAGTTAGACGTTTATCTAATTGTTTATCAGGAAAGGAGTTGTTCTGTTTGGGAGATGCTTTCAAGGCGCTGGCCGACCCGACGCGGCGGCGCATTTTAGAACTGCTGGCACAGGGCGATCTGACCGCCGGGGAGATCGCCGCACATTTTGATATGACAAAGCCGTCCGTCAGTCACCATCTGAACATTTTAAGAAGTGCGGCGCTTATTACCGATGAGCGCCGCGGCCAGAACATTGTGTACAGTGTGAATCTGACCGTATTTCAGGAATTGATGAAGTGGTTTTATGACTGCGGACTTGTAAAGGGAGACGATAGCAATGAAAAAGAATAAACTGTTCTGGATTTTAACCGTGGTCTGCGTGCTGAATTTTGCCGCGCACCTGTATTTCTACCCCTCCCTGCCGGACATTGTGCCCACCCACTGGGGAGCAGACGGGCAGGTCAACGGCTGGGGGCCGAAATCCACGGTTTTGATTTTGGCCGCGCTGCCGTTTGCGATGTTGATTTTGTTTGAGGTCATCCGCAAAATCGACCCTAAGCACCAGAATTTTGAGAAGTTCGGCAAGGTATGGAACCTGTTCGTAGTGCTGTTCACCGTGATGATGGCCGCGTTCAGCTGGCTGAGTGAGTTGGCTGTTTTCGGTAAGCTGCCGGACAGCAGCAACCTCGTCAGCATTCTGGTCTGCGGCGGCATCGGCGTACTGTTCATCATCTTGGGCAATTTTATGCCGCAGATCAAGCAGAATTATACCTTCGGCTGCCGCACGCCCTGGGCGCTGAACGACGAGCACAACTGGCAGCGCACCCAGCGCATGGGCGGGTACACCTTTGTCGTTATGGGCATTGTCCTGTTGGTGCTTTCCTTCCTGGGCGGCCTGCTGGGCGACATTGCCACGCTGATCGTACTGCTGGCCGCCGTTTTGGGCGGCAGCGCGTGGATCTATTTGTATTCGTATCTGGTGTATATCGGGAAGATGAAGTGATTTCTGAAAATGCCATGTAGGGGCCGGGCATGCCCGGCCCTCGGCTTTCCCGCAAAAGGGCGTTTCCCGTCAGGTTGCGGGCCGCATATATGCGGCCCCTACAGCCTGCTTAAAGTGGAGGTGAATTTTATGTGGTTTTGGTGGTTTATGTTACTATGTGATATGCTAGTTCCCATTGTTATGGTTATTGTAGGAAGAATGATGTGGAAACACTGCCCAAAGCATATAAATAGTCTGGTTGGGTATAGGACAACTCGCTCCATGAAAAATATGGACACCTGGCAATTTGCCCACGACTACTGCGGAAAACTTTGGTGGAAAGTAGGATGGGTAACGACTATAGCATCCGCTTTGATACATATTCCGTTATACCATAGTGATGAGAATACGATTGGAATTGCAGGGCTGATTCTTGTGGCAATTCAATGTTTTATTATGGTTGCATCAATTTACCCGACAGAAAAAACCTTGAAAAAGCATTTTAATGACGACGGAACGCGTAAATAACTCCCCGTTTGCATGGGCGGTACAGATGCTGCCCGGAGAATGTTGCAGCTATGGGCAGGTGCACGGGAGGGATGAATCCCTCCCCTACCAACAACATGAACGAGAGTCCGTAGGGCGGCCAGACCTCTGGCCGCCGCGGAGGGGTCAAGACCCCTCCCTACAAAGCCAACCAGAAAAGGGGCACAGCCGTTAGGTTGCGGGCCGGGCATGCCCGGCCCCTACATCCTGCTTTACGGTTCGCAGAAAATCAAATAGCAAGTAGCCCGTGCTTCGATTTCGGAGCACGGGCTGCTGTTATGCCTTATTCAGTTCCTTTTCAATGAACGCGGGGACCTCGTCGGGCCGGATGCCCATGACGTAGGCGAACTCGCTGTGCAGGGCGTTCTGGGCGTTGCGCAGGGCGCTGTCCTCATAGGCGGAAAGCTGCTTACCCTTGGCACGGCGCAGGGTGCGCTCGGTGTAGATGTCGCGCACCATCGCAATCAGCTCATGCAGGCTGCCGCTTTTCAGCGCCTCCCGGTAGGTCTCCCGGCGCACCTCCGGGTCCGGGTCATGGGTCGGGGCCGGCTCGCGCAGCAGGCTCAGCAGCTCGTCGCGGGTGGGCATAGCGCGCATCTTCTGCAAAAGCGGAGTGCTGTCGCAGGGAACGCAGATTTTCATGCTGGCATCAAAAACAGGCCGCAGGATAAAACATTCGTGGGGCTGGCCGCCCAGCGTAAGGCGTTTTTTCTCCGCAATCGTGCAGACGCCGCTGGTGCCGTAGCTGACCGTATCCCCTGTGTTGAACATGACGCATACTCCTTTTTTGCTCACAAAGCCTTCTCTTTCACAGATAAGTATACGCCTTTTCGTCGAAAATTGTCATAGGCAATTTGGACAAAAATAGCCCGGCGCAATTCTGTACAAAATGTACAGAATTACGCCGGGTAGTGTGTTTTTATCGAACTGTAGGGGGCGGCGTCCTCGACGCCCCGGGCGGTTTACGGCAGCCGCAGCCGAGCAGAGCCCCTCCGGCCATCGCTGACGCTCGGCCACCTCCCCTGTAAGGGGAGGCTTGCCGGGCGGGCTGCGCCGCCTGCCTTCTTATTTATACAGCTCCACCAGATTCAGCAAAATCTCGACGCCCTGGTCCATCTTCTCGGCGGTGATGCACTCGCAGGGGCCGTGGAAGTTGAAGCCGCCGGTGCCGAGGTTCGGGCAGGGCAGGCCCATATAGCTCAGGGTCGCGCCGTCGGTGCCGCCGCGGACCGGGGTCTCGATGGGTTCAAGGCCCGCCGCGCGGATGGCCTTGCGGGCGTTCTCGACCAGATGGAAGTGGGGCTGAATTTTCTCCAACATATTATAATAGCTGTCCTTGATGTCCAGCTCCACCGTGCCCGCACCGTAGCGGTCATTCAGGCAGGCGGCAATATGCTGCATCTGGGCCTTGCGGGCGGCAAACTTTGCGGCATCATGGTCGCGCACGATGTAGCCCAGGTGCGCGGTGGTCACGTCACCCTGCATACTCGTCAGGTGGAAGAAGCCCTCACGGCCCTCGGTGTGCTCGGGGCGGGAGAAGGCGGGCAGCGCGGCGTGGAACTCCATGGCCACGTTCTGCGCATTGATCATCGAGTTCTTGGCGCTGCCGGGGTGGACGCTGAAGCCGTGTACGGTCACGACGGCAGCGGCAGCATTGAAGTTCTCATAGCTGATCTCGCCGACGTCCTCGCCGTCAACGGTGTAGGCGTAGGCCGCGCCGAAGCCCTCGACGTCAAACAGGCTCGCGCCCTCGCCGATCTCCTCATCGGGGGTGAAGCCGATGCAGAGCTTGCCGTGGGGGCGATTTTCGGCAATGATGCGCTCCAGCGCGGTCATGATCTCGGCCACACCGGCCTTATCGTCCGCGCCCAGCAGCGTCGAGCCGTCGGTGGTGATGAGAGTCTGGCCCTTCATCTCGCGCAGGAACGGGAACACCTTGGGGTCCAGCACCGTGCCGGTGGCGGGCAGCGTGACAGCCTCGCCGTCGTAGTTTTCGTGGATCTGCGGCCGGACGTTCTCACCGCTGGCGTCGTCCGCCGTGTCCATGTGGGCGATAAGGCCCAGCGGCGCGGCGCTCTCCTGCCCCTGGGTGGCGGGCAGCGTGGCGTAGACATAGCAGTGCTCGTCCACATGGGCATCGGTCAGGCCCAGCTCCTTCAGCTCCTCAACGAGGATCTTCGCCAGGTCAAACTGGCGCAGCGTGCTGGGGTGGGTGCCGCTGTTGGGGTCAGAGGTCGTGTGGACCTTTACATATTTTAAAAGACGTTCGTAGGCGCGCATGGGCGTGTCCTCCTTGTAAAAAGCATTTTGCTGTGATTTCTTAGCTATTATACCACAAAAAGCAGCAATTTCCACCCCTGTGCCCTTTTCAAGCAGCGATTTTTGTGCTAAAATGAATAAGATTATAAAGGATCACTGTGCCTTTTGCGCAGCCTATTATAAGGAGGATATTATGGCAGACAGCATTTTTAAGGATAAGACTCTTCTCATCACCGGCGGCACGGGCAGCTTCGGGCATACGGTGCTCAAGCATTTCCTGTCCACCGACATCGGCGAGATCCGCATCTTCTCCCGCGATGAGAAGAAGCAGGACGACATGCGCCACGAGCTGCAGGCCAACCACCCGCAGTATGCCGGCAAGGTCAAGTTCTACATCGGCGACGTGCGCAACCCGCAGTCCATCCGGGATGCCATGCCCGGCGTCAACTACATCTTCCACGCGGCAGCGCTGAAACAGGTGCCCTCCTGCGAGTTCTTCCCGATGCAGGCCGTGCAGACGAACATCATCGGCACGGACAATGTCCTGCACGCCGCCATTGACGCGGGCGTGGAGCGCGTCGTCTGCCTGTCCACCGACAAGGCCGCCTATCCCATCAACGCCATGGGCATCTCCAAGGCGATGATGGAGCACGTCATCTATGCCAACGCCCGCGTGGCCGCCGAGCGCGGCGGCACGACGATCTGCTGCACCCGCTACGGGAATGTGATGTGCTCGCGCGGATCGGTCATCCCTCTGTGGATCGACCAGATACGCAACGGCAACCCCATCACGCTCACCGAGCCGTCGATGACCCGCTTTATAATGAGTCTCGACGAGGCGGTCGACCTCGTGCTCTTCGCTTTCGAGCATGGCCACAACGGCGACATCCTCGTGCAGAAGGCGCCGGCATGCACCATCGGCACCCAGGCCGAGGCCGTCTGCGAGCTCTTCGGCGGACGGAAAGAGGATATAAAGGTTATCGGAATTCGTCACGGCGAGAAGATGTATGAGACCCTGCTCACAAACGAGGAGTGCGCCAAGGCTGAGGATATGGGCGATTTCTACCGCGTCCCCGCCGACAACCGCGGGCTCAACTACGACAAATTCTTCAAGGAGGGGGACGAGACCCGCAACACTCTCACCGAGTTCAACTCAAACAATACCCGCCAGCTCAACGTCGAGGAAACTAAAGCCAAAATAGCTTCCCTCGAATATATTCGGAGAGAACTCAGCGGCGAGGGCAACTTCGTCCAGTAATTTTTACAGACAGGAGAACAGGAGAAACAGGAGTATAGCAGAACGGCTTATCGGACAATCGGGCGATAGATACGGGTTTTCAGCGCGATTCTGAATTTGTCACCGCCGTAATTGATAAGATAGCCATAATCGAGACCTGTAGCCACAAGATAATTGACCAGCTGGGCCTCATGAATAGGATTAAGTTCCCTGACCGCCTTAAGCTCAAGAATTATACTTTTTTCAACAAGTATATCTGCCCGAAAATCGCCTACTTGTTCTCCTTTATACCAGACAGGAATGGCTACCTCTTTTTCCGCATAAATTCCTCTGTTTCTTAATTCTATCATCAGTGCATTCTGATATACTGACTCAAGATAGCCATACCCAAGATTAAGACGCACCTCATAAGCGGCATCTTTGATTATTTTCAGCAAATATGTCGTTTCCATACGCAAATATACAGATTATCTCCTGTTTCTACTGTTCTCCTGTCTAAAAACATCCCATACAAACATGAAGATACTTGTTACCGGCGCTAAAGGATTTGTAGGAAAGAATCTTTGCGCTCAGCTGAACAACATAAAGGAGGGGAAGGCGAGGAACTACCCTGTCGAGATCAACGAGGTGTTTAAGTATGACCTCGATTCGACACCCGAGGAACTTGACCGCTACTGCCGTGAGGCCGACTTCGTGTTCAACCTCGCCGGAGTCAACCGCCCCGAGAATCCGGAGGATTTCCGAAAGGGAAACTTCGGCTTCGCCTCCACCCTGCTCGACACGCTCAAAAAGCATGGAAACCGGTGCCCGGTGATGCTCAGCAGCTCAATTCAGGCCACTCTGATAGGCCGTTATGCCGGGCATCCCTACGGCGAGAGCAAGAAGGCAGGCGAAGAGCTCTTCTTCAGCTACGCTGCTGAAACCGGAGCGAAGGTGCTTGTCTACCGCTTCCCGAATCTCTTCGGCAAATGGTGCCGGCCAAACTACAATTCGGCTGTGGCAACGTTCTGCAACAACATCGCCAACGGCCTGCCGATACAGGTCAACGACCCCTCGGTCGAGCTTGAGCTGCTCTATATCGACGATCTCGTCGACGAGATGATTCTCGCCCTGCAGGGGAAGGAGCATCACTGCGAGTTCAACGGTGTCGAGGCCGTTGGACGCGCGGATGGCCGCTACTGTTATGTGCCGGTCACATTCCATGCAACTCTCGGCGAGATTGTCGACCTGCTGCATCGCTTCTCGGAAATGCCGCAGACGCTGATGATCCCCGAAATTCCCGCCGACAGCTTCGCCAAGCGCCTCTTCTCGACATATCTCAGCTACCTGCCTGCCGACAAGGCGGTCTTCGACCTGAAAATGAACTGCGACCAGCGCGGATCGTTCACCGAACTGGTGCATACTCCCAACTGCGGTCAGGTGAGCATCAACATCTCCAGGCCCGGAATCACCAAGGGGCAGCACTGGCACAACTCGAAGTGGGAACAGTTCATTGTCGTCAAAGGGCACGGACTTATAC
>ERZ825324.1938-NODE-1938-length-23269-cov-6.535453_pt1 | contig 23269 bp, 35 predicted proteins | sample MGYA00519859_ERZ825324 | MGnify/ENA primary metagenome ERZ825324 (study PRJEB31778, sample SAMEA3449198) | human gut metagenome | biome: human gut; feature: human-associated habitat; material: faeces | place: United Kingdom | collected 2010/2012 ... | reverse complement strand
CCACCTGTTCCATTTATTGTTAATGTTCCATCTTCATTTACTGTTACTCTGCTATTTTGTGCAACATTAAAATCTAGCAAGTTACTATTTACTACATCCATTTTTACACAGCCCATTCCAGGAGGAGAATAAGGTGTTATCGCCGAACCTCTCTCTAGTTTTATTTTTGCAGTCAAATCTGTTTCGTTTGTTCTGAATCTTATGTAAGCTGTTTGAGTAGGAGTAGTAAATATATATTTACCTGTATAGTTTGATGCCCCTATCATTTTCAGCCAGTTTTTATCTTTATCATAAGCATGCACTATAAAAGAACCATTTATATTATCTGAAAGTGCATATGTAGTATTTTCCTCAACTGCAAGATAATTTTTTGAACGAGTATTTTTTGCATTACCATAATTTTGTCCAGTGTTATTCGTTAATGACCCTGATTCTAATTCGCCATCAAATAAATTCACATTACTTCCTACTGTTTCAATCTCTTGAGGATATTTTAGATTAGGTGATGGTATTCCTCCTGTGTAAGGTTCGTATGTCATATCTTCATTATTTATTGTTATTATTACATTTGTGTAATCTACATAATCACCAGCGACTCCTGTTCCATCAAAATTAGCATAAAACCATACTCCTAAATATTCTTGTCCTGTTTCTAAGTTTGGTATAACAAATGATATTTCTTTTTCGCTAACGTTTGTATTGTCTTTTAACACTCTATTTGTTCCATTACTGTTGCATAACCCTATTGAATATTTTCCCTTTAAATTTGAGTTAGATTTAAACATTGCTTTCATTCGTACTGTTTTCCCTACAAAATTTGATAAATTTATTGTTGCATATAATCCGAAAATATGGTCGGAAGCAGTTATATCTATATCAGCAAATAATCTCACACCTGTAGGGATGGTTTTTGCAATCATTCCATAACGTCCATAGCCTTTTAATGTATTATCAAATAGCTGTCTGCCGTCTGTTGTTGTTTGCCTAAGTCCACCCTTAATTTTCCAATCGAAATCCAAATTAGAACTATCTTCAACATGAATATTGTTTCCGCTTACTGTTCCGTGATGGTAGTTGATCTTTGAGTTGTTTATTTTCAACTTGTAGTCGTTCTAACTCTTCCGCATTATTGTTTATTGTCTCTTTTGTTTTTTCGAAATTTTTGTTTAAATAAGCTTCTACGTCGAATGAATCCGTATTACTTTCCGGTTGTTCATGTATATTAAAATTTTCTATCTTTTTTACTGACATATATACCCTCCTAAACATCACTTGCTTCTTTAAATTGTTCTAATGTTTTTAAATACTTATAGCATTCTTCTATAGTTTCATTTTCCGAATATTCTTTTTGCACAAAACTTGTTTCTATAAATATATTCATACTTTTATTTTCATTTGTGCTATTGTAATATTCTTTTTCTTTTTCTCTTTGCTGTTCGGATATATAAGAAGCAACTTCTATAATATTACAGTTATTTGTTATTTTGTTTATGCTTACTATTCTATGATAATTTGTAATTATTCCATTATATAATTCTACTTGCTTTTTTAGCGCCATTTTTTCCTCCTATCTATAGCCTACAACTCTATATATTTTTAATCCGTTTGTTGTATCAGTTCCTGAAGTAGAACCATAATAAGCACTTCCTGCCGCTTTTACATTTAATGCGGTTCCACTTATTAAAATTCTCAACCATTTCAAGAACATAGTACCATTATCATTATATTGTAAATCCGTTCCTAACGTTGAAAGTTTTCCGTCAGGTGAATATATCTTTGTTGAACCATACAAAGTTCCATTCCAATGTGGATAAAAATAAAATATCTCTAAATATGTAAAATTAGCTGCTGTTTCATTTAGAGTTATTGTTCCTGTTGTTCCTGACGAATTGTCATATAATGTTGTAACTTCAAGTATATTGGCCCACTTTGACCAATTACCACCGTTAACTGCTCTTCGACTATAAATTCTACTTGTAGCTGTACTATAAAAAACTTGCCATATCCAATTACTTTGTTGATTCCATGTATCTCCATTCATAACTTGTGTACTTAAAAATCCGTACGGATTTGCGTATGGTGGATTTTTAGTACTTGAATTTACTTGATAAATTCCTGTTGTTAAGGCTGTATCAAAATCAACAGCAACACCCATATACGCTTTAACAAGTCGTGAATTTATATATGCTTTTCCATTTACTTTAAATTTATCCTTGTTCCACTGAATGATTGGCAATCCTTGCGAAACTCTTTGAGAATAAGTTATTGTATTGATTTTATCTGATATTGTTAATACAAAGTCATAAGAATTAGTATAAGTAAAACTTGTTCCTAAACTTATAGAAGATCTTGAATAGGCATTGCCACTATTAGTTGGAGTTATTGTTGTTGTTCCTTCTGTATAAGAACTATCTGTACTTAATTTCCACTTATAACTTACTGTTAATGTGTTTGTTACACTTCCAAACGAACCATTGAACCAATTTCCTGAATATTTAAGATTAATTTGTCCTGTCGTTGGCGAAGGTCTTGAAAACGTTGCGTTTACAGTTGGAACAATATAGTTTTTTACTGTAGGTGATAACTTAACTGTTGTTGAATATCCTCTACTGTCTGTTACAACTATTGTAAATGTACTTGTTTTAACTGGTAAATACGTTTTTGTTATACTTGCTCCAGTTCCTACATTTGTTCCATTTACTGTTACACTTTTTATACTTCCCGCATTTTTTTGTAAAGTTGTTGATATTACTAAACTTCCTATAGAAGCATTTAAAACCATTATTTTATTGTTTCCCGTCAATGCTATTGTTTTTGAATTAGTATCTGTTAAAGTTGTTGTAAGGGTTGGCTTAGATACACTTTCTACTGCATTTGCAACAAATGATGTTGACGAAGAGCCTATTACAGTGTTTCCACTATATGTAGTGCAAGATATTGTACCTGTTCCACTTTTACTGTTAGGTATCATTTTATAAAAATCATTTGGCAATGCAAAATTAACACTTGTTGCAGATGTTTTTGTTGCTATTGTGCCACTTAATGTTCCAAACTGATATGTTAACGTATGTGTAAAAGATGCACTTGCTCTATTAATTACAATAGTTGTATTTGAACCGATATTTCCACTGCTACAACTTATTGAACTTGTACGCGGAATTGTTGCCAAAATTGAAGAAGTACTACAACTACCACTTCCAATTCTTGAAGTATCAGTGTCCCACGTTCCTGTAACGACTAATTTTTTTGTTCCATCTGCGCTGTGTCCTATATTTCCATTCCAAGTTGCCAACGTAATTGTTTTTGCTTGTCCTGAACTAAATGCTAGATTAGAAATACCATAAGTCATAGCTGGATATCCATCTATTGACATTGTTCCATAAGTTTCACTGTTTGTAAAAGCATAATATGAACTTCCATCAAATGTTAAATACATTTTTACTGTAACATTTGAATAATTTTCTGCTATATTTTGTGAATTTACCGTTATAGATTGCCATAGTGTGTAATGTTCACCATAGCTGCCACTCATATTTCCCATTTTTTCCTCCTATTCTAGCCAAAAAGTACCTGTCCATGCTTCTCCATTTTCATCATTATAATCTTCAAATCTTGTATGCTTTCCTACAACTAGATATTTTTTAACTGTCATATTTTTAGATTTTACAATTGTTTCTCCTGTTTTCTCATCATATCCTGCAAATAATAAACTTTCTTCACTACTTCCTGTTGCATCATTTATTTCAAGTCCAGCCTCATTTAATTTTGATTTAGTTTTTGCATTTGTTTTTTCTATTGTTAGACCATCTTCATCAAAAGTATAGCCTGTCGAAGTCTTGATTTTCGTTACACCGTTTTGTTGAATTTCTTTAGATATATCTATTGCATAATTGGTATCCGTTTGTATTGTTTCGACCGATTTTGATATTGTTTCAACATCTGATTTTTGCGCACAATCATTTATTTTTCCAATCACATCTTGATAATTATTATTTATATTAGTTTCATTGCTTTGCACTTTATTACTTATACTGTCTAAAGTTTGTGTATGCTCTGTTATTTTTTGAGAGTTTTCTGTTGTTTCTTGTGCTAACTGAGTTAATTTTAAGGTTTCTTCATCTATTTGACTTTGAATTTTTCTATTTATAAGTTTCTGATTTTGTTTTCTTGTTGTTGTTTCTTGTTTTTGTTTTATTGCTATTTTGCTTTTTATATCTGCTATAAATCGCTTATTTAATGTCATTTCGCCTTGATAAATTACCTTTTTTCCATCAATATTAATCATATCTCCAATATCAATAGCTGGGTTTATTATTGTAGTTCCTTCAAAACTATAAAAAACTAACTCTTTCATAGCATCATATATTTTTTGAATATCATCTTGTTCACTAATAAATAAATTTTCTTGCCTGATCCAAAGAGTATCTTTTGTTTCATCTCCGACCTTAAATGTTTCAGTTCCATTTTCATATGCAACTCTTGATATTTGATGTTCTTCTCCCCATTTGTAAGTTTTAAAAAGTCTTTGAGGAATTGTTTCTGCATCTTCTCCAAGCTTTTTTATTTGAATTTTACCAGTTCTTCCAGCACAACAAATTCCTCCAGCTTTTTCTGCTATATAACTCATATATTCTCTTGCTTTTATTTGGTTATCATAAGTATATATTTTTTTGTCTGAATTAAGAAAAGAGCTTGTTTCTAATTCAAGCCCCTTTTTTTCACATATATTTGCTGCTATTTCACTAAGAGTTGCATAGCCTTTATCTTTTATCAATTCACTAGCATCATAATATCCATCATCTGCATCTAATTTTATAATATTATCTACTGCTTTTATGTTTATTACATTATTGTCTTCATCGTTATAGTCATCTACATTATAAATTCCGTATTGGCATCATCTCAAAACTATCATCATGTTTTGCTAAACTTTTTACTTGTAATTTATTTAGATCGCATACTAGCATTTTATTTAACTCTGCAACTGTTATAGCATGATTTACTAAAACTCCGTATTCTATTCGTATTGTCTTAGCACTTGTTATTCCAGAACTTTTATGTATTTTCATCTCTATGTATTGACTCGGAACACTTCCTAGTTCTAATTTTTCATCAAACAATTCTCCACCATGTTTAAAATCTAGTAAATATTTTGGATTTAATAATACATCATCTATATAAATATTAGTAACTGTTAGTGCGTTGCTTTTATATATTGTTTTTATTGCTTTGTCTGTTAATCCCTTATACATCATTTACCTCCAAGACAATTTGTTTTTGGGCATCTGTTAATTCTTTTTGCATTAAATTAAATGATGTTTTCCATTTTGTTTTTTCTGTTGCCGTTCCTTTTTCTGTTTTTATCATTTCAACTTTTCTTTTTGAAACTCTGAATTGTGCATTCTCTAGAAAACCACCCTTTACAACTGGAACTTTGACATCTAGTATAAATGGATTTTTAAATGTCTTTTGGCATAATTCTTCGGCTTCTTCCTCTGTATTAAAATCCCATGACATAGAAAGCTTTAACATTCCTACTGCAATGGGATTATCAATTAAAGAACCATCATCATTTGATGTATAACTATCTTTATCGGTATCTTCTATATCTGCACTATATGTACTTGGTGTTGGCAGATTTTCTGTCTTTCCATGTTCTCTCCATATCATAATTTTATCCTCCTATTAAAGCTTCTATATCTTTGCCTGTTCTTCTTGTTTTATCTCTTAAGTCATCTAACAATATTTGTCCTAATTTTTTATCTCCTACATTTACTGTTAGATATATTGGTCTATCAGTATTGTTTGAAAAATTAAAACCTGTCAAAGCATCTTCAAATCTTTCTGCTAAACTTGAAGATTGTACATTTACCGGCTTGATTCGAGATGTAGTTGTATCTATTTGGGTTAAAGGCTCCGTATTTATTGTATAAGACATTGTACCTGCTAAATTTTCTATTTCATTTTTTACTTTGCTAGTATTATCTTTTATTCCTTTAACCATCAAGTCAATCATATCTGGCATGTATGTATGGAAATTGCTTAACGGTCCAACATCGGGCTCTGTAAAGTGTAAATAGTCTTTTATTTTATTTGCAACTGAACTTACTGCACTTGTCACTTTATGAATGTTATTTTTTATTCCAGAGGCCATATTATCTGCCAGGTCTTTTCCCCAAGCTGATGCGTTTTTTCCCAAGTTACTAAAAGTATTTTTAATTGAATCAGACATACTTGACAAGTTTTTATCAGTTTTAATATCATTCCAGCTATCTGTTATTTTTGTTTTAATATCATCAAATTGTTCTCTAGCTTTTTCCTTTATATTTGAAAAAGTATTAAATATCACTGTTGCCATTCCTGCTTTGCTTGGATCGTTTTTAATGTTATTCCATGTTTCTGTTACCTTATTTTTAATGGTATCAAATTTTTCTTTGGCCTTTTCATTTATGTTATTCCAAGTATTTGTAACATTTCCTTTTATTTCTTCCCACTTTTCATTCGTTTTACTTTTCACATTTTCCCAAGTATCAAATATATTTTCTTTTATTTCTTTAAACTTAGTTTTTACGTTTTTGCAAAATTCTTCAAATATTCTAGCAACATTTTTCCAAATACCTGTTAAGCCATTTTTTAAGCCTTCTATAATAAAGTGCCCCTGTTCTTCCATGACTGTTGATGGTGAATGTATTCCAAATGCATTTTTGAATCCATTTATAAATGGTTCAAATATATTATCATTAATCCATTGCCCTATTCCTGCTATCGCATCTACAATTCCATTAAATATTCCTCTTGTAATATCTCCTCCACACTCTTCTATTTTATCATTGAAATAATCTCCAATACCATTAAAAGCATCACTTATTAGTGTTCCTAAAAAAAGTGAAAAACCTCCAAAAGCAGCACCAAGACCTCTAAAAAACGCTTGTACAATTCCACTCCAATCTATATTTTTGATGAAATCTTCAACATCTCTAGCAATTTGTTGCCAATCTATTTCTTCTAAAGCAGTATCTATACTGTCAAATATTCCTTTTATCCCATCTCCTAAAGTTTTTCCAGCTGTTGCCCAATCTATGTTGTTAAAAAATCCATTTATACTATCTCCAATTGCTTTTCCAAACTGTTTCCAATCAAATGTTGTTACAAAATTGTAAGCAAAATAAATTGCTGTATTTATTCCTTGTGCGAATGTATTTCCAACTTGATTCCAGTTTGTTGTTTTTATAAATCCATTTAGGAATTGTGCAATATTTGTTGCTATATTTCTTACTGTATTTTGTATTTTTGTCCAATCTATGCTGTTCATTGCATCATTTAGTTTTTGTCCAATTGTTTCTCCAACTTCATACCAGTTGCCATTCTTTATTGCATCAATTATTGAATTAGGCGTATTTTCCATTTTTGATAAATCTATATTAGGCGTACTTGAACTGCCTCCACTATTTTTGCTATCAGAAACATTATTAATTTCATTATGTACACTTGATAAAGATTTATTTGCTTGTTTTGCACTAGAAGAAGCACTTTTCATTGATGAAGCTGTAGCTTTTGCAAAAATATTTACTCCTGTCAATGCATATGCAACACTTTGAATTGCTCTCATTAACTGATATACTAAATTTGTTACAAATTGAATAACTGGTGCTAATGCACTTCCCATAGCATATTTCATATACTCTATATTAGCACTTAACTGTTTAGCTCCTGCATTTTGGCTTGATAACCAACTTTGAGCAGAATTACTTAACACAGAATATATTCCACGCAAACTAAATAACGCTGTAGCATATTTAATAACATGCCCCAATCCATTTTTTAGTCCTGAGCTCATTTTATTTACCTGATTTTTTATGTTTGCTAAAGGGGTAGATATTTTTTCAATTACTGGTTTAGTCTTTTTAGCTTCTAAAAATAGCTTTGAAAAGAAATTTCCTCCACCCGATTTTTCTATTTTTTCTTTTTGATTATATAATCTATCTAATTCCACTTCTGCTTTTGCAATATCTTCATCACTTAATTCAATTTTACCTTTTTGAGCATTTTTTATTTTAGTTTCTAATTTATCTATTTTTAAATCAATTAATCTTAATTGATTTTCGCTTTTTCCTAAGTCAAATTGATCATCACTCTTAAAAGCTTTGCCGCTAAATACATTGTTAAAACTTTGCTTTACAGCCTGTATAGTAAGTTTTATTTGTTCTGCTTCTTGTTTAAATACATCCAAAAAACTACCCAATCTGTTTTGAGTAGTTGATGTTTGCTCTATTTCTTGCCTTGTTTGTTTTACTTTGTAAACAATGCCATCTAAGTCTTTTACACTTCCAGCAAATCCTGTTATTTTTGAAAAATGTGCATTTTCTTTTATTTCTCTTAATTTAACCTTAGCACTGTCTAATAAAGCGTTATATCTAATTACTTCATTATTTAATTTGTCACTTTGTTTTTCTAATCCAACAAAATTTGGATCTTGATATAATTTTAACTGTGTAAATTGATTTATCCTTTTAGGTGCTGCATCTGGCATTTTTTTTGTTACTTCTTGTTTTTTTTCATCTTCCATTTTATTTAAAGCACTATTCGTTAAATTTAATTTCAATTCTCGTTCACTTATTTTTTTTTGTAAACTATCTATTTCTTTCTGAATTTGACTTATTTGTTTTTTTGCTTCATCATTGTTTACTCTTATTTTTATATTATTGTTTTCTAAACTTTTTCTCATTTCTTGTGATTTCTTTTTAACAAAAACTCCAGCTTGATTTACTTTTCTTGAAAATTCTTTCATATCCATTTTTGAAAATGCTTCTTGTGATTGTTTCATTGCTTGTTTTATAGCTGGTAAGAACTTTTGAAACTCTTTTAATGCTTCCTCAACTTTTGCAGTTACAACTATTTCTATTTCTTCCACCGTCATAAGATATTCCTCCTTTCTGTATTTTTGCATAAAAAAACACCTACCTAAGTAAGTGTTTCTTAATTATTTTGTTTTTTAGTTGCTCTTAATGGTGCTCCGACATTGTCCCTGAAGCTTCCCAACAGTATCTTTATTGTATCTAGGAACCATCCAATCATACATAACCCAAAAGTAAATGTATATAATAATCCTTTTCCTATATTTCCAACATAATATTGATGTAAACCAAACCATCCTCCAAATATGCACATTATTAATGCTGTATCTTTATTTTTATCTGATGTCATTGTTTGATAATGAGCCATATATATCTCCTCCTTTTTTATTTATGTGAAAATTATATTATAAACTATTTGAAAATATTGTCGAAAACTGTCGAAAATTTATTTTTTTTATATTTTTTTAACCTTTAAACAACATTCTTTGTTCTTCTAAAGTTTGAACTTCTTCTTGCGACTCAAAAAGTTCTTTGTAATTATCTCTAATAAGGATTACTTTTGCATTTTGGTTCATACAATCACCTGCTATTAGCTTGTTTGTTGCTGCTTCTTGTAAATTTATTGCATCTATTAAATCATCATTTTTCTTTGCCAAATTAGCCTGGCAATAGTTTTTTATTTCAGAATATCTACAATTCCAAAACTCATGTGGTTTCATTCCCCAATAATATGCAAACATTTCTAATGCATTTATTAGTTCAACTACATTTTTTGAATTTTTTATTTTTATATTTATATCTTTTAAATTTCTGATATAATTTGTTCCGTCATTTTGTTTACAGCTACTTCTGCTGACTTTCGAATTAATTCGTTCATATTCATTGTTGACAACGGATTTGATGTCATTTCTTTTAGTTCCTTCTTTGACATCTTCTTTTTGAAAAAACCCTCTTCATTCAACGCCTCTGCTACTTTTCCATATAAATCATTAATTGTTATTCCGTCTGCCCTACATTCATCCATAAAATCATATACTTCGCCAGATGTTGCAAATACACTTTTCCCATCCTCATCTTCTGCTAACTTAAATATTATTTTTGACAATGCTTCCATGTCTAGTTCTGAATATGCTTTTGTAAAAGCTTCTTCAAAATTTTTGTTTTTTAGTAGATTAGCTATGTCTACTATTTTTCTTGTTTTTAGTACTAAATTAATTGTTTTGTTTTTTGTTTCTATTATCATTTTTTCTCTCCTTTGCAAAAGAGAGAAGGCTCAAAGCCTCCCCTTAAAATTTTGTTGAATCTTCTTCAACTGGATATCCATCTGTTTCTACTACTTTTGAATTTTTAAATACTCTCATAGTATCTTTTATGAAATCCCCATCATTCATTTCTTGTCCTGCAATATCTATTGTGCATTTTACTGTTTGTACAAGTGGTTTACTTGCAACTGATGCTGTTGACTCTGGATATTTAACAAATAAATATATTTCTGTATCTGCATCTGCTATAACTCCCATTGCTTTATGTACTTCTTGTATAAACATCATTTCGATATCAACTGCTTCTGCTTTTCTTTTTCCCTTTGCCATCCTTTCTTCATCTAAATCTAATGCACTATATGTTTGCCCTTCTTTTAGTGTCTTTAATTGTCCTACTTTTTGAACATAACCAATTTTAGTTCTATTTCCTGTTAATGTTGTTGCATATGATACTTCTGCCTTCATTGCAACTTGTGGTGTTGTTGTTGCTGGTGTATCTGCCATTTCTAATTCCTCCTTATTATTTTATAAAATTAAAAGAGGTCGTTATTGAATTATAACGAACCTCAAATATTATTGTTATACCGTATTTTTGCAATATAGGATCATATACTGCTGGACTGGTATTTGTCCTTATAAAATTATATTCTTGAAGTTTTGTACTAACTTCATCTGTCATTTGCATAGCCTGACGTTGCTTTTCATTCCAACAAGTTATTGATATTTGAAATGTAGAACGAATTGGAAATGCGTTTTCTGTTTTATTTACAGATTTCAAAGTTGTATGTAATTCAAGACAAGGAAATTTACTTGTAGTTGTTGGATTTGTCAATATTTGTTTATATTTTAATGATTCTAGCTTTTCATATACTAAATCACTAAACTCTTTTATACTTAAATCTTTCATTTACACACCTCTTTCAACATTTCTTCTATTTTTTTCTTTGCAAATTCTACATTCTCTTCTCTATTTTGGAAACTAGCATCACCCATGAAGTGATTTGCCTTACTTCCATGAGCTATATAAAAATCTATTCCTTGAATATTTACAACTGGATATGATAATGCTTTTTCGACTTTACTTACTGGAATAAACCATTCTGTATAGCCACTTTGAATGAAGTGTTTGGTTTTTCCCACATGTTCCATCTCAGCATTGGCACCAGTTCCAAAGTATTCAAAAAATAAATATGAAACTCCATTAGACATAAATTTAGAAGGGTCTGCATAAACCCTTCCTTTTACCTCTTTTGTAGACATATCAATCATTTCAACTAATATACCATTTTCGTTGTGCCCTTTTTCTAGCTTTATAGCATAACCTCTAATGTTATTTAACACATCTTCTGTTATTTCTTTTGCTATTTGGGGCAATTTTTGAGCTATAGCACTTATATTTTTGAAATTATGTTTTACTTTTATATTACAATTGAAATTTATCATTCTTGCACCTTCTCACATATATATAAATAAGTACTTCCGATTTTATTTTTATCAGTTACTTTATATTGAGGCTTAAACTCCTCTAATTTTGAGATATCTTCAAATGATATTCCATTACCTTTTTGTATGTCATATTCATTTGTTGTTCTTCCTTTATAAGTGCTATAATCCACTTCACCAGTAGACTTTCTATCTAACTCATTGACGTCTTGTTGCATATTTAACCAAGCTATGCCTTTATATTTCCATACTTGGTCTGTTTCGCCGTGGTCTTCTATTTCTTCATATTTAGATATATATACTTTTGTTAAATCTCGTAATAACATTATTTAATCCTCCTTAAACCAGATTTTATAATGTCATTTCTTAATTTGTCTATAATATCTTCATATGATGTTGAAATAGAACCTTCATTTCTGCTTGTTAATCCTTCTGCACCTCTTGACAAATAGATCGCTTTTACAGCTTTTTTTATGTATGGAAATAACTTTTCATCATCTTTTTGCCTATTAGAAATATCAGAGGCAATAGAACTAACTTCCTCTAATATTTCTTTTAATACCTTGTCGTCACCTCTATAATTAGGTCCTAAATCATTTGTTATTTTATCTATATTATCGTCCATTTTCTATTGCCTCCCTGTTTATTCTTTTTCAGTTTTTGTTTCAGTCTTTTTTATTTCTTCTTTCTTAGCTTTAGGCTTAACTTCTTTTTCTTCTTTATTTACTTTTAGTCCTATAAATGTTGCCATCTTAGTACCTCCTATCCTTCGTATGAGCAGTATACACCAGCTAATTTGTTTTCATATACATGTCCATATAAGTTATTGTTTCTGTATTTAAATACATTGTCATCTCCACTTTGGTCTTGATCTGGTGTAAAGTATTTTATGTATTGGTCCATAGCTGTTACTGCTGCAGATTTTTCAACACATAAGAAGTTTATATCTTTTCCACCTTCTATTAATTCGTAATAGTCTGATGTTGAAGGATTTCCTGTTGGAGAATTTACTTTTGAATATGTTCCAGAATTTTCTGTGTAATATGTCTTTCCTGATACTACAGCTGTATCTTTTGACTTAATGTATGTGTCTTTTGCTTTTTGGTATCCATAATTTTCTTTTCCACTATTTAATGTTATTGCTGTATACATTCTTGTTTGTGGAACTTCAATTATTGTTGAAAATCTTTCTAGTACTTTTTTTGATTTAGTTGTATCTAAATCGTCAACCATTCCTTTTAGTGTTGGTGTTATAAATAAGATTCTATTTTCTGTTGAAACTTCATCCTCATCCATTTTATTTGTACATGCTCTTAATGCACTTACAACTCCTGCACCATCAGAAATTGTTTCTTTCTTTCTTGATATTCCATCTACTCCTGCTATTTTTGCTATTCTCGCTGCATCAGTTTCTGGAACAACTTTTGTTCTTACAAATTCTCCAGATAATCTTGCGAATGGCAATCCTAATGCTTCTTGATTGTCTAATCTGTCAATTCTTAAATCTTGACTTCTTTCTTTATCATATTTTACTGTTTCCCACTTAAAACTTGTTGAACCTTTTGTGTATCCTGAATTTCTGTCAAAGTCTCCTAAACCATCCATATCTAGTTTAGCTACTTTAATTTCTCCATTTAATCCTTTTTGTACTGTTGTTTCGTCTCCATCTAATATAGATGTTTTTGCTTCATTTTTATATACTTCATCTAGTTTTGGTAAGTATATTGTTGATAATTCAATATTATTCATTGTTTATTCTTCCTTTCTTACTTTAATCCCATTGCCTTTCTTATTGCTTCATCAGCACTTGACTTATTACCAGATGGGTCTGGATTGTATGGTGGCTTTTCTTTTGACCACTCATTTACTGCTTTCTCAACAATTCTGTCTTGAATTGCTTTTATAAGCTTTGTTTTTTCTTGTAATTGCTCTGCTGTCATATTTCCATAATCAAAAAGATTTAAAAATTCTGGGTCAAATGCTGTATCTTGTGTAGTTGCTATTTTAAAAGCTTCATCTTTTAAATCTCTAGCATTTAACTTTCTTTGAATTTCTTGGTTTGCTTCCTCTTGTTTCTTCAATTGATATTGAAGTTTTTGAGTTTCGTTCATTTGAGCTAACTTTTCAGCTTCTGACTTTTGTGTGTCTTGCTCTAATTTCCATTGTTCTTTTAATTTTGTTTCATGTGTTTGAATTGCTTTTTGAACTCTTCTATCAAATTCTGCTTGATATTCTTTGTTAGATAAAACATCATCAAAAGTTTGTGTTTGATTGTTTTGATTATTATCCGTTGCATTATTTGCCCCGTTTACATCAGTATTTGTGTTATTTGCGTTTTGGTTTTCGCCTTCCATATTTTCTCCTATCCCAATTTGTTCTTCTGCCCAAATTGTTACATTTAAAAATTCTGTTGTTCTTTATAGCCTGCAATCAGTAAAAAGGCATAAAAAATAGACGTACGTCTACGTCTAAAAATTTATAATTATAAAATGTTATTAACTTATTTATTATCTTTATTCTATTGCTTTCATATATCCATCAGCAAAATTATATTTAACTACCCAAATAATTGGTCTAAATATCGTAATTATAGTAAATACAATCCAATACCAAGTTGGCATTTGTAATTTAATGCTTAATATTAAAACTAACAACCACATATTTCCTACCTTCTTTCCATAATAAAAGAGTAAATACAATTTTGTATTTACTCTTTTATCTTTTTAACCATTGTTACTTCTACTCTTTGGCAAAAGCCTTCTGCTATTATATTAGACACATAATAATCTTCATCATCAATTTGGATTCTTTGTCCTACTTGAAAATTTAATATACTCATATCTTCAAAGCTTATATTTCTTATTTTAATTTTACTATTAATTATTTCGCCACCAGAAAAATCAATAACAACAGAATATCCATATAAAGTTGCTTCATATTTCTTATTATTAATATCTATATTAAAATCATAGCTTTCTTTTAATTTGACAACGCTATTGATTTTTTCTTTAGATAAATATGTCAATATTTTCATTTAAATATCCCCTCTACTTTTCTAATTCTTTTTCTAAATATTCTTCATATTCTTTCATTGTTTCTTTGTCATATTCCCAACCTTTTGGTTGTTTATTATATTTTTCTTTATATCTTTCTCTTAATTTATATGCTTTGTCAGATAATTTCATATTCCTTTAACAACCTTTCTCTAATTCTATTTAATGGCTTTATTTCTTTTATCAATTCTAAAGAGTATTTATTGTTTGTTATATCTGCAGTTAATATGTTTGATACTACTTCACTATACTTAATACTATGTTTTTTCCACTTAGAACTATCGTGATAAAAAGCACCTTTTATTTGATTATTTGTTACTGCTGAAAATATATCACTTATAGTCATGTTTTCTTCATAATTACTATCATTCATAAATAGATCTATATATCTATTTTTTTCTTTCATAATCTCAATATTTGCTAAATTTATTTGAGTTTCAATAAAATCATGATTATTCAATGTAATTTGTTTTCTATTATCTATCATATGTATAATTTCATGTGTTAAGCTTTCTTGTAAATCATAATATTTAAAATCTGAGTGATTTGGATTTACATATATTTTATCGTCGTCAACACTATATCGCATTGGAACATCTAAGTTGTTATTTATTTCTGCATTATTCTCTGTTAAATACTTATTGAACAATTTTTTTACATCAGAATTTAATTTTGTGTTATTCAATATTTTTCTTATTTCTTTGCTTATTTTAGGTATATCAAGATTATACTCTGTTTTTCCTTGTTTTGCAACTGGTGAAACATATCTTATCGTACTCCTGCACCAATGCCAATAGTACATTATTGGAGGTAAATTAATACCAGGTACCAGCCCATTTACCCTAACTGGCATAAGCTTAATATCTTTTTTACTATTTCCCCAATATCTATCAAACTTATTCTCTTTATTAATATAAAATCTCATCATATTCATTGATTGACACATCTCAGTACTATGTTCATCAGTTACTGCCCAAAATTCAACTTGTGCATTATCATCTGCATTTAATTTTATTCCTTGTACTTTTGCTAAATTGTTTAGTCCTATCGCTTGCAAATCCGCTGCACCTGAGATTTTATCATTATTTATATTAAGTTTTTGATTGTTTTGTCTGTTTATTATTGTTTGAAACTCACTAGAATCGATTTCTAGGTCTTTTTGTTGTTGTATGTTTAGAATTGCTTGTTTATATATTTGTTGTGCATTATATTGTATTGTTGTTTCAATATATTGTTTCCAAGTTAGTCCGACTATAGTTTGGTTGATCTAATAACGCAAGAAAGAAAGCCAACTCTAATATTGATGGCTTTTTATTTTTAGTTACTTCTTGTTGTCCTTGTTCATAGTAGTAGTTAGCATCTTCGTACATTATCTGGTTTTCTTGTTTTTCAAGTTTGTTTTGTTCTTCTATATATGCACTATAAATAAGCAATTCTAGTATTTCACTATTCTTTACTCTTGTTCTTTTATAAATATTGTTTGCTAGTACAGTAAAATAATTATTGCTTTTTAGTAGTCCTTGTTCTTTCCATTGCTCTATATATGTATTTACTCTTTTTTTAGTTTTATTATCAGCTATATTATAGATGTTTTCTGTTGTAAAGTTAAATGTGTCAAATAATTCTTGTAATCTATTTTGAGTTTGCTTGGTTGTCTTTTGATATATCGTTTTCAGTTTTTGCATCTGTTGGTCGTGGTACTTCCACATTTCCATTTGCATCACCTACTTTTCCGTTACTATCTTGTCCAAATTTAGTCATATTCTCTAGATTTTTTTGCATATTTTCTTCATTTTGTTTATCTATCTTTTCTAACTCCGAATTACTATCTAAGTCATCAGGTAACATATCAATAATCGATGCATCACTTAACAATCCCCTTAGTTTTAATGCTCTTGTTGTCTCCGTATCTTTGTCAGTTGGTAGATTTCTTTGTAAATCTATTTTTATACTTCTAAAATCATAAGATTTATGTTTTCTTTTATTTATTCTGTCTATAATTGTTTCCCATCTTCTTAATATCGCTTGTTTAAAGTGTTTATCTGCATCTGTTATCATTTGCTCTAATGCAAAGAATTTTCTATCTAATGCACTTGCATTATCTGCATTTGTAAATCCTAAATCTGTTATATTAGGTACTCCACTTATCATTGCTATTAAATCTATTAATGTCTTTTTATGATTTTCTAGTGCTGTGTCTTGTACTGATTTTTCGACCCAAGCAATATCTCCTGTATTATCTGGTGTATAAAATACTTGCATTTTTAATAATGCTTTATCTTCTTCTTCTCTTGCTTTATTAACTACTTGTTTGGGTTGCCCATTTTCATCTAATTCTGGATTTCCTTCTGAATCTAATTTTGTTGTCATCAAATCATTTTGTGGTGTAAATCCTGTTATCTTTAATTTTGCATCGTCATTGTATTGAAATGTATTTCTACTATTTTGTATTACTCTTTCATAAGCACAAATTAAAGAGACTACCAATTCAAAGCTTGATAGTCCCATTTCATTTTCTATTGCTATGCAAGGAAGCATATTCCATTTACTTTTTTCAAATTTTTGTTTATCTTCTTGTAATTTTGCATACTCATTTGGTGTTGGTGAATAATATCTTTTACCATTTATTGTTGTTAACTCTACTATTGTTATATCTGCACCGTTTTTATCTCTTTCAGTCCATTTTCTTAGTTGCCCAATTTGTTTTACTGGTGTTGAATAATCAAATATTCCTATTGTATTCAATGCACTCTGTTTTGTATATACTATTTCATTATCTTCATTTTCATATAATACTTCGTAGCACCCTCTCATTCCAAAATAATCAAATGCTAAATCAAAGTACTCTGTTCCATCATCATTGTATTTACTTATATAATCTATTAATACTTTTAGTTCTTCATCTTTGTTTGTATCTGTATTAAAAACTTTATTAAGTAATTTTTTTATTATATTTAATTTTGTTGGATCTGATATTTTTTCAACATCATATACTGGTGCTTTTCCTGCAAAATATCCAGTTACCATCGAATTAATATAATTTTCAAATGCAACTTTTATTTTTTCATCATTTATACTTACTAATTCCGAATTATCTGTCTTTCTTCTTATTCTTTCATATAATTGTTTTCTTGCATTCCATTCCTTATCCGCTAGCATTAATATTTGTGCTACACTGTTTTCATTTTCTAGTGTTTCTGGATTCCATTGTATCATTTTGTTTCCTCCTATATTGGTTTTATATAACCAAATTGTAATTTCTTTTGGTTTATGTATTTTTCTACTGCATATCTCATTGCATCCATCAAATGATTAAAATCATCTATTGGTTTATTTATTTTGTTTCCAAACTTGTCTTCATCCCATGTATAATTACTTATTTCCGTTATAAAGTTTACACATCTAGGATGTATTATTATTTCAAAATCTTGTATAAATTGAATACCATTATTTATACTGTCTTTTCCTTTTAGTGCTCCTGTAATATGTCTTACCCCTAATCCTCTTAATTCATCAATAGACTTTGGTTCTGCACTATCTGCCGTTATCTTTTCTTTTGAATAGCCCATTTTATTTATTTGGTTATATATAGCTTTATTGCTCATACCTTTTTGATATATTTCATCATATACATAAATTTTTTTATTATTTAAATCTATTGCACCACAAAATAGTGCTGTTGGATCATTTGTATAACCAAAATCTAACCCAAAAGCACTATCTAAATTTCTTATTGTATTTAAATCAAATTTTTCTTCTTTCCAATTTTCATAAACTAATCCATCAACAATACCCCAATTTCCTAAGCCAGCAACTTGATATCTTCTAGGATTATTCTTTTTCATTCTTTCAAATACTTTTTTATCAGCTTCATCTAACCACTCATTACAAAGATAATTTGTTGTCATTGCTAATACATCGTCATCTTTAACATCAAAAAACCTTTTCTTAATCCAATGATGTTCATTCCAAGGATTCAATGTTATTGTTATTTGTTTAAATAATCCATCAGGAACCTCTCCGTCTTATACTTTCGTCTATTACATCAAAATCAGACTCCTTTGTTATTTCATATGCCTCTTCTATCCACAACCAACATAAAACACCAATATCTACTGATATTGATGTTACTTTTAACGGATCATCTAACCCTCTAAAATATATTTTCTGTCCTGTAGGTTTGTATGTCATTTCTAATGGGCTTTCTTTTATTTCCCAGAAACTATCTACTTGTAATCTGTGTATTGCCCATTTTAATTCTGTAAAACAACTATCTTTTAATGTTCTAAATGTTTTTCTAATTACAAGTGTATTTGCTTCTTTATATTTCATCATATTACTTATTATCCATAATGCTGTTGTTTTTGATTTTTTACTTGCTCTTGAACCCTTGCATACTCTATATCTACATTTGCAATGCCAATATTCAGCATATCCTTTTCCAACTATGCTTTGCAATGATAATTTATTTACTTGTTGTTGTATATTTTTCTTTATTATTTTATTCTGTAATATCATCAGTTATCACCACTGGTATATTTCCATTTACTTCAACCTTTTCTTTAAATGTACCATATCTCTTTCCAAGCAATTCTGCACATTTAGTTCTATCCTGTAATGAAGCATCCAATCCAAATTGGTCTTTTTCTTCTCCTCTCATTACTTTTGTTAAGTATTGTAGTACTTCGTCTTGTGAGGCTATTCTCTTATCTTCTTTTTCTTGAAGTTTTATTTGTATAAATTTGTCTAGTTTTGACAAGTTTTGTGAACCTATCCTATTAAGATTTTTACCTTTATATCCAGCTTTTTTACAGGCTTCTGTTGCATTTGCAGTTTCTATATAGTAATCAATAAATCTCTTTTGCATCTCTGTTAATGAATTATATTGCTTTTCTATGTTCTCATCTTCCATCTGCCTCACTTCCTTTTCTATGTTCTTTTACTAAATATTTCATTACATCTAGTTTACTATAACATTCTTCTTTCTGCTGATATCTGTCTCGTAATTCAAATTCATCATTTTCTTCATTATATATTTCTACCTTTTCTCTTTTCAATATTTGGTATTTAGTACAGTACTTACAATTCTTTTCACTATAAAATTGAAAACTGTTTATTTTATATATCTGCCCTTTTGTAGACAATGCATATAATAATTTGTCTATATTTTTATTTACATTCATTGTTTTACCTCAAAATACTTATCTACTATTTCATGAATAATATCATAAGAATTTGATACTATATCAGCAACATCTTCTTCTGAATATTCTTGCTCGCTATGAGTTATATAACTATCTATATAGCAATGTGTTAGTTCATGAATTAATGTTGATTTTTTTCTTGCTTCTGGTAAATCTTCATCAATATATATTTTCAAAGTGTCACAATATGTAATTCCATAATATCTCATATCTATTGATTTTAAATTCTCTTCTTCATTAGCTTTTCTTATATTCTGCATATTCTTTATTGCCTGTTGAGATACTTCTGTTATTGTCCATTCTCTGTTGTTTATTTTGAATTTCATTTTTCTTTCTCCTTTTTGGTTTATAATTAAAACAGATTCCATAGTTTTTACAACCATTGCATCTGTTCTTCATACAATATTTTAAATTCATATGTTTCTCTTTCTTTATAAGCTCTGTGTAGTGATACAGGAGCTATGTTCTCCTTCGTGGTTAAGTTTTTTATAGTTACCAATAAAACCGTAGTATTACCTGCGTTAAAACCTAAACATATTTTTTATATCACTACGCACAACTTACAAATATAAAATTAGAGCTCACTAGAAAAGCTCTATACAAATCGAAATTCAAGGCTTATACATGAATACATTATTTATATCAACATATCTAGTATCTGTTAATACCTAATTTCTTGTAATTCCTTTTATTGCCCAAAATTGTGCCTCTTCTAATTTAGTAATTGTCAAACTTGTTTCCCTTGAACTTTTACAATTTTCTTCAATAAAATCATACATTTTTGAGAACATTTCTCTAATATTATCAATTTTTTGTTGTTTTTCTTCATTAACTTCTAAATACTTTGCTTTATCATTCATTATATTCATCCTTTCAAAAATAATAAAAGAGCAAACATTTAAAACGTCTACTCTTACACAAACAAACAATTTGCCTTAGCAAATACTTTAGTCGCCTGGTCTTTGAGATATTTTTCATATCTGCGACTCTTTATAATTTATCTATTATAATTATAATACCTTAGAATCAAAATTGCATCCAAATTTTATCACAATTTTATCACAATTTTTCATTCTCCAATATTTAAAACTTCTAGCATACTTTTTATTGCAGAATCTCTTATATTTAATAATTGATTTATTGATTTTGGTTTCTGAAACTCAACACAATACTGTTGTGATACATAATCCCATTTTGACTTTTGCATATAATATATTTTTATAATAAACTCTTCTTCTGCTGATAATTGTTGCAATAAGTTTTTCACTCTTACAATTTTCTTGTCTAATTCGTCTTTAATTTCTGTTAACTCTGATATCTTTCTTTCTAAATAAGCTCTATCTTCTATGTTTACATGATGCATTTCTTTTTGATATCTCATTGCTGTATTAGCTGTTGTGTCTGATATTTTATTTGTATTACTATGTATGCTGTCATATGCTTGTCCAGACAGCTGCATACTTTCTATTATTTCTTTATCAGTTTCTTCATTGACACTTCCCGCATATTCTAGTCTTTTTTCGTATGCTTCTTTTTTTAGCTCAACTTCCGTAAGTTTAGCCTGGTTCTTTGTATGTTCTCTTAACATTTTTTCTAAATCTTCTTTTATGTATTTACTCATCTGTATCCTCCTTGAATAAATAATATATTCTATATTTATGTTTCACAAGGTTGTTTTTATTTAATGCTCGTCCTACTTCTCTTGCTGATAAATTTAAAAATGTGACTATTTCTGGCAATGTTCCAACTCTCATACATTGCTCAGCTTCTTTTTCATTGTATATTCCATATATATTCATTTGTAATATCATCTCCTATGGTTTCATATTCATATTTTTCCTCAGTCTTGGTGTTACTATTACTGGTTTTATTAATCCTAGATCGTATCTTTTAAATGTTTCCTTTACTCCTGTTGTCATGTCTTTGTATAACACGAAATTAGGATATTCTTTTACAAAGATGTACTTATGTCCATTCTTGCTTATTATTTTTGGTGTTTTCATTTGTATCACTTCATTTCTTTCAAGTATCTATATATTACCCTTTCTACTTTTGCTAATGCTTCGTAATTACTTATAAATATTCCATCGTGTCTGTGTCTTACTGTGCTTCTTATTATCTTTATTTGCTGATTGTATTCTCTTCTATATATTTCTGCTAATTTATTTTTACTTAATCCTGCTTTCCACTTCTCTATTATCTCTTTATCTGTCACTTACTACACCTCTTGTGTGTAGTATGCTCTTTTATTTGTTTAATAATTCTTTTGCTTTATTTTCAAAATATTGTTTGATACAGTCTTTGCAATCATCTGCTCCATAGTCCACATTACAACAATAACATGTATCCTCTTTGAGTTGATGTTCTCTCCAACTCCTTTTATTTAAAAATTCTGACATTAAATCAATTACTTTGTCTTTTTCTTGACTTTCTTTTATATGTAGCATATCATTTGTTGCTAATATATTTTGATATCTTTCTATTTGCTTGTCTTTTTTTATATTTTCCGCATTAGCTAAATCTAATTGATTTTGTAATATATGTGTATCTCTATCATATTCTTGTTCTATCTTATCTCTCTCGTCTGCAATCTTCATTATTGCTTCAAATAATCTTTTTGCTTCACCATTTAGCATTTCTGGTCTTACACCTTGTAATTCATCTAATACTTGTTGTACTTGTTCTTTTGTCATAAATTAATCCTCCTCTTCTATTCTACTTTTTCCTCTCTTTCTTCTATTAATTCTATGTCTTTTATTAATTTTGTACCAAAATCTTTATAAGTTTCATATCCACCTTTATGGCCTGATATTATCCAAAGTTCTTTATACATATTGTCTTTTAATTTTTCTATTCTGTATCCGATTTCTTTATTTGCTAGTTTATATCCTTCTTTAATCATATCTTCTCGACTAATAGCATTACCCAATAAAGAATCTATAGTAAGCTGATTTCTATCTTCAAAATATTTTTCAAGAAGCTGTTCCTCTAACTCAGATTGAACTTTTAAATCACCTTCATGCATTATATGTTTTACATCAAAGCCTGCCTTTATTAATTCTTTACCTAGTAATATCGCGCGATGGCATCTAATAGGCTCTTGCATTGCACCAAGCAGTACTATTTTATAATTTTTAGAGCAGCCAACTTTTAATCTTTCTATTCCTCTTTTAAATTCATCTTCTAAAATTACTTTATCAAAATCTGCATATCCTTCATCATTATAGCTGACTTTAGTTTTTCTTTTTGCACCAAATTCATCAGCCATATAGATATATGTATATCCTAAATTTTTTAGAGTTTCGTGGAGAAATTCTTTATTATATTGAGTGTTATATTTTGAGTAAGGGGTAGATCTTATATCAACTACACAATTTATATCGTATTTTTTTAATATTTCTATAAACTTATCAAACGGATAATTAGAATGACCTAATGTATAAATTTCTATT
>ERZ825324.1935-NODE-1935-length-23299-cov-2.793753_pt1 | contig 23299 bp, 24 predicted proteins | sample MGYA00519859_ERZ825324 | MGnify/ENA primary metagenome ERZ825324 (study PRJEB31778, sample SAMEA3449198) | human gut metagenome | biome: human gut; feature: human-associated habitat; material: faeces | place: United Kingdom | collected 2010/2012 ... | reverse complement strand
ATACCTCACCTTCATCTCCGTTATATTTTAAATCAAACCACAAGGCTACATCTTCGCAAGTTGCTTCGTCATTAGATGTCCAGAAATGATCCTTTTGTTCTCCATTTTTAAATGTAACTATATTCCATTCTTTCATATCACTCGTCATCTCCTATTCACTATGAAATATCCATTTATTCTATTTTTCAAATTCATCAATAAACTTCTGTGTAAATTTCCCTACCTTATAACTTCCATGGTTTACTTTTACTTTTCCTACAATTTTTAAATATCCATTCTCAACCATTGCGGTAATCAGTTCAGGACAATCTGCATTTAAAAATGATTCTCCCTTATCAAGCGAATACTGTGGGATGTTAATAGTTACATCTCCATAGCACTCTCCATCTGATGTATAAGCAAGAACTGCCTTTCTATGAAATATATCTGCGTATGTTGTGACTTCAAATTCTGTAATTGCATAACCATTTACTTTCATTTATTCGTCCTCCTAAATACCAAAAAATTTCTTTTCGCTTTCATTCATTTCACAAGTTTCATCAAAGTAAATATTTGCCTGCTCTTCGTCATCTTTAAATAACGTCGCTAATTCTTCAAGTCGTGTCCTTGGTATATAATTTGGATTTGTCTTGCATAAGAAACATTCGATTGCCTTTGATAGACATTCAATCTGTTTTACCTTATTTCCATTGTGTGTAAAATATCCAACTGCTCTTGACCATCGTTGTCCTATCCGTTGTGTTTCATCATAACCATATACAACTGCATATTCATTATCTAATTCAACTAATGCATAATCATTTTCCTTTAATAATAAGTTACATTTCATTTTGCTTTCCTCCTAAAATAAATCTAAATGATGCTCTTTACTTAATCTTCTTGCCATTGCTCCGTTTATTTCCTTGTTGTGAATAGGAATTGATACGCTTTTTGTGATCTGCTTTTCCCATATTTCGTGTCCGTCATTGCATCTATCTTTTACATATCCGTGTTCAGATAATGCCTTTTTAATTTTTCTTGTGGGTACACCTGCTACTGACATTTACATCATCTCCCTTCTTAAAAAATCTACTAAGTCATTTGCGTTTTCATAATTTTTAAAATCATTTTCCGTCAATTTTAATTCTGTTATCATTTCTCTTAACCATTTTATCGGCTCACTGTTTCCATTTACCCAATCTTCGGCTAACTTTTCTAATAGGAACATCGTTGTGTACTCATCTATTTCTTTGTTTGCCTTCGACCATTCATAATTTGCGTAGTATTCTTTTGCGTTCCGTGTTACTTCTTCTTCTGTATAATACCCTTTCCAATTTTCATTTCCATATCGTGCAATTTCTAAAAAATCCTGATATTTCATTTGCATTTTCCTTTCTAATCAATTTTTATAATTACATCATCTTCAATGTTATCAACAGTTCCGTTGTCATGCATTGTCATCTTGTAAACCTTTCCCTTTGTGTAATCTTCTTCATCAGTTGCCCATTCATTTCCGTTTTCGTCTACAAAATTGCCATTGCCTACATAGGTTGCATCTAATGTATACTGTTTTACGTATTTGTAATGTGTTGTGTCGCTTTCGCTTTCGATTGCATATGTTTCGCTTTGTGATAATATAAGTATTGCAAGAATAATCATACTTGCTAATATTATTACTGCTGTTATTACTCTTCCGTTTCTCTGCTGTATTCTTTCTGTTTTTGTCATTTTGTTCCTCCTTTACATTCCTAATATGTATGGCTTAATATGTGCATAAGCCGTGTCATAATTGTATTCATCCTGATTTCCCTTGTAGAAATAAGGAATTTCTCTTTTATTATTCTCTGTTTCCTTAATTATTTTGTTGTAAATTTCTTTTGATAAACAAAAATCTCTGCATAATTTTCTAATTTCTCTTTTCCATTCAGCCATTGCTTTTACCTTTTCCTTTCCATAAAAATAAGTCTACACTTTTGTAGACTTGCGTTTGCTAAATTTCTTCTGTTTCCGTTGCTATGATTCCGTAAATGCAAATTGTTTCATTTCCCTTTACCTCCTATGATATTGATGCTATTAGTTCGTTATGATTTCTCTTTGCCTTGATTTCGCTTTTTGCATAACGTAGTTGTAATTGATTTCCATACTTTCCGTATAATGCCGTTGCGTAGCCTTTGTTACACGGAAATGTTGAAATTGCATATCCATTTTTAAATGTTCGTAATTGCATTTTTCGTTTTCCTCCTTACTAGATTGTTTAAGTTTAGATGATTATTATATCTAAGTGTTTTGTGGGATTCGAACCCACGAAAATTATGTAGTTGTTAATTACTATAATTTCCACCTTAAACACTATTAATTGGTGACTAACCCTTATACAGTCAACAGTTTATTATTTTTATTCGCTACCACCTGTTACGAATATCTTTGGTATTTCAACCACTGTTTTATACAACTGATTACAAGACATTACAGTTTATCAATGACTTTATATGTTAAATATGTGTGTCAAACCACATATACTCATATATTCGATTGATTACAGAATATACTGCCATCCTTAATAGGCATACAGGTTTTACAGGCAGGGATTGTACTGCTCATACCTCATACACGAACACAGACAGATGTGTTCAACGCAAAATACAATTTAACAAAGTTAAATGTATCAATGTTACCATTGGCTCTTGTGTATTACCAATATCCACTTGTTCGTGCAACTAAGTAACCGATTCAATTCTTACATAATAGTCAATACTTCTACTTTTAGGGAACAAAATAATATTTATGATAACGTTAATTACAGACTTTTTATTAGTTTGTAATAATATTAAAATGACTATTACCCTGTACCATATCTCGCAAGCGTTAAATTGTTATGCTCAAATAACAGACTTCTCCTAACGAATTACCGAGTTGTCGTTTACTCATATGGATATTTTGATGTGGAATTGTGTCAATCACTCCAACATATTTGTACAAAGATACTATGTGATAACGTTAAAAACGCTATGATTAGTGTACTCGTCACTTGACACCACTTCTTGCTCAATTTACCGAGTTTTCCCAACTTTAAAGTGTAGTAAAGTTGCTGACCTAGTACCTTTGTGAAGCTCCGTAACTTCCTTGTCAGCCCTATGCGATTGTATCCAACGTATGACATTCGTTCTTGCATATGCACATCGAAAATGTAAGATGTACACTTTATAGCTTGTCTGAATAACCTAAAGTCTATTTATCACTTACTTATTCACACACACCACCTTTCTCAGTCATATTTTATGTATGTGTGTTGACGGCACGAGTAGGTTTATCTGTTAGAACACATATACAGACTTATTTATTGTGTTTTTGAATTTTGGGTGACTTTAATAGACCGTTTGGGAACGTCTATCGCACCTCTACGGCTTATCACGATTTTATTTTTTTTATTGCTTAATGCTATGTATTGGGTTGATTTTAGAGCTAATTTTTTTGACGAAAATTTAGGTCAAAAAAATAAAGCGAATATGGAGAACCCATCGCAGATTGATAGATGTAGAATCTGTGACCTACTCCCCATTAAGGGGAGTAACGCACTAGGCTTAACACCTTTTTATACTCGCCTAGTCGAGTTATTTAGCTAAACGTTTTTCCTGTTCGTTCATAAACTTTGTAGCATCTTCTACTGTCTTGAACTGATATACCTGAACGTACTTGTCCTGTTTTGCTAAAAACTCATAAGTTTTATTGCCTTTTGAGAGTTTAGTTGCACCCATTTCTGTAGCTGACATCTTGATAGCATATCGTGCTTTTGAGCTAATAAAAGCACCTTTAACTGTGCGAACAAATGCACCATCTTGCTCTATTGAGCCTACAACTCGTGTAGATTTTTTAGGTTCTTCGGTTTTTGGTTCAGATTTTTTAGCATCAGGAGTAGTTTTTTTAGCTGATTGATTAGCTTTAGGTAATTCGATTCCTAAAAGTTCAGCAACTTTCTTTGCTTCTGACTGATTGATTGTGTAAGATACTCCGTTGATAATAACTGCATTCGATAATGTTTTCATGGTTAAATCCTCCTTAAAATTAATTTATTTTTATTTTATTTTTTTCACTCAACAGCTAACCACTTGCCGTTGAGCTTGTAACCACTATAACAAAAATTTTTTTGTGTGTTTTTGGCAAAACTTCCAAAAATGCTTATTTTTTGTGGTTCTTGCGTGGGCTAAAAATGCTATAAGGGGGTACTTAAAACCTTATTATAAGGAAGGATTTCGCATATACCCCTTAGCTGATTCATCTACACACCAACTGAAAAATTAAGTTTTCTAAAAACACTTCCAAATTATTTTTCCAAATCCCTCAAACTCCCTATTTACAAGCCTCTCACGCCCTTTTCACCTCCTAAACCCTTTATCGTACCCCATATCGTCCAAGCCCTTATAAATCAACCCTTTCACCCACTTCACAGCCCAAAAATCAAACTCCACTCTCACTAAAAATCCACCCTCAAATCCAAAATTATCCTTATTTATAAGCACTTTTACCGATAACGATTTTTCCAGTAAAAATTCCAAATCATATAACCCCAACATGGGGGCTACCATAAAACTACACGCAAAACTATCAAGACAGTAATCGCACTGTCTTATTTTTACGCAAAAATAAAATCAAACAGAGAATATATAATTAGGAACTTATAAATGAAGATAATATAAAAACAAGAAAGGATGAAGAAATATGAACACACAAGCAGCATTACAAGTAACAGATTTTAATTTTTATGGAGACAACCTTATTGCACTCAAAGATAACGCATCCGGCGAAATTTTTACAGCAATTAATTCAATATTAAGAAATATTGGATTTACTGAAAGACAAGTTAGACATAATAGAAATAAATGGGTAAATGATTCTATTGTTTCCAAAGGGTGTCAAAATTTTGTCATACCTGATAGAAATGGTATCAATCAAGATACATTATGCATTTCTAATAGAAAACTTCCTATTGCACTTACAAAAATAACAATTACACCAAAAATGAAACAAACTCAGCCAGAATTAGCTTCAAAATTAGAATTATATCAAGACAAATGTGCAGATGTATTAGCTTCAGTTTTTATAGATCATAAATCAGTAACTGAAATAAACATGCAGCTTATAACAGATACATTAACTTCAATAACAAACACACTTACTACTCTCACACAGACAATGACTTCTATGCAGCAGGAAATAAACAGTATAAAAGAAACACAAAACAATAAATTAACTCTTCCAAAGAAGAAATATTCATATTGGACAACAAAGATGTTTCCAAAATATCAGCTCTTAACAGATTATTTTCAAATATCTTATACAGAGTTATACAAGAATCTGTACAGAGAGTTACAAAATATATATCCTGATATAGACCTTAACCAAGAAATAGATGACTATTGCTATGAAAATAAACTTGAATCAGCATATACATTAGATGTAATAGAACATAATCTTACACTTCGCAAGCTATTTGAATTAACAGTTGATAGTCTATTAAACAAATATAATTTAGCAGATTCATACAATATTAATGCAAAAATACCAACAATATTTGATACAGAATTTTAGTAAAAAAAAATTAAATTCTGTACAAAGCAAAAAATACCGCCAAATTTTAATTTTGTATCTTAATCAATAAAGTGAACACTTAATCTCTAAAATTGCAAATTTGATACCATTTTTTACGTCACAAATCTATACCAAGCAAAATCTCTTCGTATATTATTCAGAAATATTTATTTGATTTTTAAAAATAATTATACATTTTGCACAAATCAACTAATATTTAAAAAATTTATTATTGAACAACAAAAAAATAATAATAAAAGAGAATAATATATTCACCCAATAAAATTAGATTAAAAGGGAAGGGATAGATATATGAAAGAAAACATGATAGATTGCCAGTATTTTTGTAAAAGATATATTTAATGATTATATTGATTTAAAGGAAAATAAAAATTAAAAAAAGAGAATAATCATATAAGCACATAACACAAAAACAACATCAAACACAAAACAAAAAATAAGAGTTTAATTAATATCATTGTTATTGAATTATCATAGTTATTGAACTAACTGAAAGTTTGTACATATTTTTGCACATTTTTTCGCTACACTTGGGGAGTGTGCGTACAAAAAATTGCACATTTTTTCACCTTGGTGATTTATAATGATTGATTTTATTGGCTTTTATCCACTCGCACTCCTATTTTGGAGAATATATTACTGAAAGGAGGTCACACATGCAATTATGGTTAAGTGAAAAAATATATAAGTCTGATGAACTATCAGTTTATGGATTAGCAACTTACTGTGCAATCAAAACATTATTGCCAAATGAAGATATAAAAGAAATATGTACTACACCTGAAATTTTATCCTATCAACTTCTAAAAGATATACACCCATCAAGAAGATTTTTACAAGGAATTAAAACTGGTTATGATGAACTTATTTCGCAAAATATTGTTAAGAAGATAGATTCTAATGGAAAATATGATGTACTTGATTGTTCGAAGCTATTCATAACAGAAGAAAAAGAATATTTTACCATCATTACATATGATGAATTATTAAAAATATTTCAACAAAAAAATACCAATGCTCTTCTATTGTTAAAATATTTTATTTATCTTATTGGAACAATCAGCTCTTCTATTGATGTCTATATTGATGCCATTCAACATAAGTGTCGAGTTGTTGGCAATCTTACCATTGAATATATATCAAAGCTTTCAGGAATCTCTGACAGATCCATTATTGAATATAATAAAATATTAGAAGATATTGGACTTATATATATCTATAGACATAATGATTTTTTAATAAGTAAAGATAACGGTGAGATAAAAAGAATGTCAAACGTTTATGGAAGACCTGAAGATAAAGATTACATTGATGCTTATGCAATTAATCAGCAAAAATATAAAAAATCTTATAAATATGTAGAGAATAATATAGAGAAAGCAAATGTCAAAAGGCGACTTGCACAAATATATATTCAAATCTGTAAAAATAATGATTCTAAATATTCTATTGAAGATATCAAACAAGTCTATGCATATGTTTTGCAGGAAAACCACAAATATGAAGCTACTTATAAAAAGAATAATGATGAAAAATGTTTAGAGAAAATACGTGACATAAGTGTTTTTGATAAATATGGATTCTTAATAAAAGAGGAAATTAGATAAAATCATTATCTAAATATAAAAATAATAATCAAATAAGAGAATATATTTATGTACGTCATTACTTCTCTCATCCCAATAATCGTCTCATATTTTCAGAGGCAAAATCTCAATAATAAAAAACTAAATATAAAAATAAAACAGAAAGGAAATTAACAATTTGAAACTAGAAGAAATTTTAAGTAACAGTAAACATAACACTTTTGGAGGCATTATTTGTTCTTCAGATTTTAATACATATTATGAAGGAAGTCATAATATAGCAGAACGTATCGCTGCCGATTGGCGATTTGATGAACAATGCAGAAAAAATATAGAATCAAGAAACAGAACGAAAGTTGAGAAAAAATATGCTTAGATATAAAAATATTGCAAATGTAACAATTGAATTAAATTTGAATAACGGATATTCCGTATTAGCAATGGCTAAAAGAAATAATGAAACAAATACATATAACGTAACTTTATATTTACAAGACAACAAATATAACATCAATCACTTTGACTTAATTGAAAATTATCAAAATATTGAATACAAATCTGATGCAAAAACAATAAGAGCAGATATTACTTCTACTATTACTAAATTATTAAAAGAAGAATTTTTCACTAAATATATCAAACGTTATGAATACGAACAGAAATGTTTTGAATTAGGAAATGATGTTATGGAGGGCAGATAATGTGCGAAATTTGTAAACATTCTCCCTGTGTTCCAGGATGCCCGAATTATTCACCTGAAAAAACGAGCCAAAAATGTGACCTCTGTGGAGAATATATTTGTGTTGGTGAAGAATATGTAGACAACTTTGAAGGTGATTTGGCTCATTTTGAATGTTTAGGTTGTACTGAATCTGATTTAAATTGGTTGGGTTATAAGGTAAAGATTATGGAAAAGAATTGGAGGTAGAAATATGTAATGGATTTTAGAAAATATATGCCCTTCATAAGCAATTTGCCGAATGTTATTTATATACGATGGCTAGACAAAGAATGGTTCATAAAGAAATTTTGGACTTATTAAAAATATATAGGATGGTGATTTAATCTTACATGAGTGAATTTGGAATAAAAATAAAAAATATAGAGGCTGCTACTCTTTATGAATATAATAAAGGACTAAGAGAGCATTATGATTATAAAGATGCTATGTTTGTAAACAGTTTATTCAAAGATTTTATGTGTGACAATGGTTTAAAAGTTTGGAACGGTGAATTTACAAGAGATTTAATTTGTTTGGAATTTAATTTTGGGACAAGATCTTATGAAGACGAAATTAAACATATTAAAAAGATAGCTAAAAAGGCTCGTTTAGAATATAAAAAAGCAGCTAGTTCAAAAAGTAAAAAATTGATGGATATTCAATTTAATAAAAAGAATAAAATTATGCAATTGTATCGTTTTGCAAACAAACACAAAGATGAATATTTTCAATTGTCAGCAGATAATATTCGAGAAGAATTTTATAAAAACGGTGTTGATGTTGAATATATTACCAGAAAACGTTCAGGAGAAATAATCAAAAAAGAAGTAATACATTATAAGATGCTATATAGAAGTACTGGTAAAGCAAAAAAGGGTTCTTGTATGTTCATACGAGATAAATTATACAATAAAGCTTCTTCTTTCCTTAGAATGGGAATTAAACTTCCTAAAAAAAATGCAGATATAGTTGGAATCAATGCATACTCTCCTCTTATAAGTAGTGGTATTGTAGGTAAGGTTAAAATAAATCCTAAAAACATCTTAGTTTTAAAAGACGTAGATAGATTTTTTACTACAAAAGTTGTTTCTGTTGAAACTGATAAGAATAAGCGTTGTATCGCAAAAACTATTGAAAATTATAAATTAAAAAACACGTTATTTGATGGACAGGCATTAATTGATTCAAGTATTTTCCCTGATTGGGGAAATGGGTATGTTCTTTTACGTCATCATTTTTGTAAGATGGCTGCCTTTTGTAGTAATATTCAATTGTTTTTCCGTGATTATTTCGGCGAAGAATATTATACCGCCACAGTTGAAGATATGTGGGGAAACAAACATTACGTAAAAGATATTGAATTAATTACTACTGACAATGCTATGAAATGGATTAAGTATAATGTTTCTTATGACTATTGGTGTAATAAAGTATATGAAAATGGCTGTATGTTTGGAATTGTTAAAACTGCCCATTGTAGTAAATTAGGAAATGTTCAGAGAATGAGTTATCAAATGGTTAACTCTTTAAATATTGATACTATGAATGAAGTTTGTAAAGAAAGTATTAAATATATTAATAAGTTAAAAACAGATGATGATTTCTTTTTAGATTATTTAAGAAAGAATATTAATTTTTCAAATGATTATGAGGTATTAATGGCTTTATGTAATCAAAATAAAGATTTTTTAAGAAGTTCATATTTTAGAGAACGAAAGAAAGCTATTATTATGAATTATGTTTTAAATTTTAAAAGCGGAAAGATAATTCAAAATGCAGATAATCTTGTTATCGTTGGTTCTCCTTATGCTATGCTTTTGTACGGAGCTACTGGAAATCCTGATATTGTTGATGAAGATGATACTTTTTCTGTTGAAGATTTAGCAATACAATGTTATACAAGTAGATTTGCAGATGATGAATATCTTGCAGAATTTCGAAGTCCGTTTAATGGGAAATATAATTTAGGATATTTACATAATATATATGACGAAAGGTTTAATAAGTATTTTAATTTTTGCGACCAGATTATTGCAATAAATATGAATGGTACAGATTTCCAAGATCGTAACAATGGGTCAGATCAAGATTCTGATAGTATTTATACTACAAATCAACCTCAAATTGTTGACCATGCAAAAAAATGCCAAATGTTATACCCAACAATTGTAAATAATATTCCGAAAGATTCTAATATATATAATAATACTATGGAAGATTTTGCTAAACTTGATAATAAATTGGCAGCTTCACAATTAGACATTGGGGAATCAAGTAATTTAGCTCAACTCGCACAAACTTATGACTGTACTTTTGGAGATCAAAAATACAAAGACTATGTGTGTATTTTAAGTGTCTTGGCACAAATTGCAATAGATAGCGCAAAACGTTTATTTGATGTAGATGTTAGTTCTGAAATTAGACAAATCAAAAAGGACATGAATGTTAAAGAAAACAAATATCCTTCTTTTTGGAAAATAATTCATAGAGATTTTAAAGATAAAAACATAAATCACGATTTATTATGTCCTATGAATTATTTATACAATCTAAAGCTTGACCAATTTAGGTCAAATCAATCTACTATTCCAGTAGAGTATTTTTTCAAAAAATTTAAACTAGAAAAAAACAGAAAAACTTGCAAAAAGGTTGAAGATATAATTGAAACATACATTAATAAGTCATCAAGTAATTTTTGTTCTGATAATGAAGATGCATATTTTCTTTTAAAGATGGATTTTGATAATATGATTAATGATATTACAAGAATATATGTATCAGGAAATTATATTGGATTATTTAGTTGGTTAATTGATCGTGCCTTTTGTTTGTCAATTGCACAAAAGCAAAATCAATACAAATTAAAGTCCACTATAAAAAAAAGACGTTCAATTTTAATTAAAGCATTGTACAATATAAATAGTGCAAATTTACTAAAATGTTTTTCTAATAATTGTTGATTTTGCTCAAAAAATGGCTGTTTTTAGGGACACCTAGACAAATTTAACCTCTGGAATTGCCCATTTTTAGGGCATTTTTCACAAGTTCGTTAAGTTGCATAATGAGGAGAAAGAACTTTTATTGTTTTAGTACCTCTCCGCTCATAAATGCAAATGCGGAATATAAATATGCAACAGCTGTTTAAAATAAAAAAGTTGCCTATAGGGCATCAATTACATACTGCGTCCTTCAGGGACATTAATTGTGTACATTTCATGTTGTACTCTTCTTTTCTTTTCGGTGACTGTACTATCGTTCTGATGGTATGGTCACCGATTTTCTAAAGCTGGCGGCAGGCTGGAAGTCTGGGGATGGCTCATAACCATTCAAAGCGATGTTCGATTCATCGGCGTAGCAATTTGGTTGGCTTGACAACCATTAAGATAGCATATCGTGAGGTATGTAAAGATAGTCTTACACGCTATCGCTGTAGAAATACAGTCAATTCAAGCAAAACTGACATATCGGAGTCTCAAAAGGACTTGTTTCGCATCGGTAATGAAAGAGTAAATCCTATGCGGAAATAGTATCATGAAATAAGGGATAATAAGCACATTCAGGGGCGACCGCTGAGAATGTTGTTTTTGACCGCAAATCAAATAGTCCATGCAAACTTATGAAGATATGACGATGAATCAGGAGGATATATAGTCTGAGTGCTTATTACGCAATGGCGATATCCATTTATGTAAGTAAACTGGTGAAAGTCAAATTAGCTTATATGAACGTTTAGTAGGGATGATAACCGAAAGACTGATGGTGTGGAGTATTCTTATTCTCAAAAGGAATTGGAGCTTCTGGTGTTGCACATCATCTGTATGAACAACTTTCTATGTAGATGATTTAATTAATACTGATTAGTTATAAATATTAATATATTTAAATGGAAAAGCAATTTATTAAATGATAATTCTTATCAAATTATATAAACATTACAGCGAAAGTCAACATCTATGCGTATTGAAAGCGGTTTAATAGTGTAATCTTTATTAGATAATACACTCACTAAAAAGTCTCGCAAGGCTTTGAAGTGTTTGGTCGAATCTGCACAGTTCTCTTAGCGGAGATTTACGGCAAGGCATTGTCGATGGAACGAGGAAATCAGAGTAAATACGTAGAAATAGAGACCAGCCACTCTATAAACAAGGCAATCGTAGGAAATACTATATATGTGCATTGGCAATATATAGTGGATAACGAGAGAATACATAATGCTCGTAAAGATTTCTGAATGTACGTATAATCTCAGCGTATATAAAAATGTAAAAGTCTCGTGTTTTTACACGGGATTTTTTATTTTTGGCTAGTAGAACAATGGTAGTTCAACTCCCTGTTAAGGAGAAGGTTGTAGGTTCAAGCCCTACCTAGCCAGTTTTCTTCCACTTCTTGTGGAAAATATATTATAAAGGATGTGAATTACAATAATTCAGATAAGTAAAAAGGAAGCCGCAGATCTAGGTAATATAGGTTATAGATTTGGAAATTATGGAATGATTCATAGAACAAAGTCACGTAACCCTAAATACTACCTTACAGAAGATTATAAGGCTTTAAAGGATTTAGAAAGAATTAGAAAAAGTAAAATCGCTAAATAGCGAAATTTAGAAAGAAAGGCGGTGTTTAACATCGCAAAGAAATTTTATGATACAAATGCAGTTCTGCTTTTACAGGACAAATTATTAGATGGTAAAGAAAAATTTACCATTAGTTCAACTACGCTTGTAGAGTTAGAACATATAAAAGTTTCTAAGAACAAAGATGAAGAAACTAAATATCGTGCTAGAAAAGTATTACATATTTTAGATGAAAATCCCGAATATTATGATGTTGTTATTGTAAATAATAAAATTTTAGAAATTATTGGCAGTTCTGGATTAGAGAATACTCCTGATAATCAAATATGTGCATGTGCTTCCACGATTGATAATGTTTTGTTTGTCACAAATGACATTGCCTGCAAAACTATTGCAAAATGGATTTTTGGATTAAATGTATCTAGTGTTTTTGATAATGGTAATGAAATATATAAGGGTTATCAGGTAATACATGGTGATACAAATACTATTAATTCTATAATGGAAAACATGGATTATTCAAAATGGCATATTAATGAATATCTTATTATAGAGAACACTGATGATGATAGTTCTAAAGAAATGAGGTTTAATGGTGAGACTTTTGTTACTTTAAAACTTCCACCCTCCAGATTTATTAAAGGAAAAAATTCATTACAAAGATGTGCTTTAGATATCCTCAATAACCCTGATATAACTATTGCTGCTATTCTTGGTGGTTATGGATCAGGGAAAACTTTTCTTTCTATGCAAATGGCTTTGTATAATGTTCAAGAAAAAGGACGTGTAAGTAAAATTCTTGGAGTTAGAGAGGTCTCAGGAGAGGGAAAAGAAGTTGGTTTTCTACCTGGTGATATTGAAAATAAAGTTGGAAAATTTTTTGAACCATTAAGTCAGTCATTAAATGGTGGAGAATTTGAATTACAAAGTTTAAAAATGTCTGGCGTATTAGATACAAATGTTCCTTTCTTTATGAAGGGTACAACTTACAATGATACAATAATTATTTGTGATGAGGCAGAAGATTTATCTGAAAGTCAAATTAGACTTATTGGAACTCGTCTAGGAAATAATAGTAAAATTTATTTATCGGGTGATTATAAACAGTCATTACTTAATAAGACTATAAATAACCCTTTGGTGAAAATGTGTAATGAATTTAAAGGCAATGAAAAATTTGGATGTATTTATCTTGGTGAAGATGTTAGATCTGAAACAAGTAAAATGTTCGCTGAATTATTTGCGAAATAAAAAATCTCTTTTATGAGAAATATTATGAAAGAACGAGGCGTTTTAGCCTATGGAATTATTTGAAATCCCCTTAATTGGTGATACAAAAGGCAGTGACATTCCTGAGCCTGAAGTGTATACCTATTGGAAAGATAGAAAAAATAGAACTTTCTATATAGATTATGAAATTGAAGAAGATTATTCTTTGGTTGAGTTAGCAAAAATTATTATTCAAATGAATATTGAAGAAAAAGATATCGAAAACCCTGAACCTATCCGTTTATTTATACATTCTTACGGAGGGGATATTGAACAGGCACTTTTCTTTTGTGATTTGGTAAAATCAAGTAGAATTCCAATTATCACAATTGGTATGGGTGTTGCAATGTCAGCAGGATTTTTAATTTTCTTATCAGGAAAGAAAAGGTACGCTTTTCCTCATACTTCTATGTTAGTTCATTCTGGTTCTGCCGCTTTTCAAGGAACAGCTGAACAGATTGAAGAGGCTCAGAGAAATTACAAAAAACAAATTGGACAAATGAAGTCTTATATTCTTGCCAATACGAACATAGATGAAAAAACTTTTAATAAAAATAAAAGCAAAGATTGGTATTTATCAAGTGATGAATTGATAAAATTCGGAATTATTGATGAAATTATTACTGATTTAACCACAATTATTTAAAGGAGAGTAATATACTCTCTTATTTTAATGGATTTAAGGAGAAAAAAGGAAATGGCAAATTTTGCATATAAGAAAACTGTTACTACTTCAATGAAAGTTGCAGGAATTATTGATACTGAAAAGATGACAATCGACATTGATGGCGAAGAAAAGAATATTTCTACTCTTTTGTCTGATTTTAATGGAGCAGGCGTTGAAATTAATATAAAAGTTAAGGATGAAGAATTACTTAACGAGCCTACTGATACTGAAGAAGAATAAGAAAGTGGGTGGAGACTATATCTGATTTTACAAGATTAGAAAATGAAAATTATAATGCCTACATATGGAGGTTGGATAATTTAATTCAGTCTGGCAAATATAAGAATTGGAGAGAAATAACTCCAATGGTAAATAAAGAATTGTTCGGTGATGACGAATCTCAGTATAGGGACGAATCAGCCTATCGAAAAGCTTGCAAGTATGCAAGAGATTTTAAAGACGCAGGAATCTTTAATTCTGATGAAGAATATTTAAAGGAATTACAGATTCAGAAACGTGAATTAGAACGAAAAAAAATTCAATTTAGAGATGAGCGTAATGCTTGGCAAAAACAGAATTATACCGATGCAAGAGTTGAAGAAAAATTAAATAAATTAGAATTGGAATTGACTTCTTTAGGTCGAATAAATTTTGACAAACATAATAATGTTTCTATAGATTCTGATAATGATATGCTAATTATTTTGAGCGATTTACATATCGGTCAAACTTTTGATTCAATATTTGGAAAATATAATACAGATGTTGCAAAGGATAGACTTAATCAGTTATTAAAAGAGATAATTTCTATTCGTAAGTTACATAATTCAAAAAAATGTTATGTAAGTCTTCAAGGAGATCTGATTTCCGGAAATATTCACAAAAGCATTCAAGTTTCAAATAGAGAGAATGTTATTGAACAGATTAAAATTGCAACAGAATTAATTTCATCTTTTTGTTATGAATTATCATTGCATTTTGAAACAGTATTTATGTCAAATGTATCTGGAAATCATACACGTATGGATAGAAAAGATGATGCAATTCACGATGAACGATTAGATGATATTATTAGTTGGGCTATTGGGTTGTCACTAAAGCATATTGATAATTTTCATATTTTACATAGAAATATTGATACGGGAATTGCTGATATTCAAATTAGAGGAAAATCATATATAAGTGTACATGGTGATTATGATGGTTTCAATAAATCTGGTGTACAGAACTTATGTCTTGCTCTAGGATATTTACCTTACGCAATTACATATGGTCATATGCACGTTTGTTCGGTAGATGAGACAAATGGTGTAAAAATGATTCGTGGTGGTTCTCTTGCTGGATGCGGAGATTCATACACTATAGAAAAAAGACTAACTGGGAAGCCATCTCAGATGATTTGCATTTGCACAAATAAAGGTGTAAAGGCTTATTATCCCGTTGAATTGAATTAACACAAACAATATTGCAGTCCACCATTCGGCTTGGTTCAGCTAAGTAAGATATGCAGAAATATTCTTAACTGTAATTATAGAATGGAATCCGACCATCATTAATAAACGGAAATAACTTCGGTTATATGAGGGAGCAGACTCATTCTGAGCTGCTACCCTCTTTTTAGTTATAAAAATATAAAATAAAATTGCTGAAAAGGCAAAATGAAATTAATTGAGAAAAAAGGAGAAAACAAAAATGACAAAAGACATATTATTAAAGACAATTAGCGAAAGAGTTGAAGGTGCTTCAAAAACAGATATTAAGGTAATTCTTGATACTTTTGAAGACGTTGTTTTTGATACATTAAAGGCAGATTCAACTGAAAAGATTAAATTTGGAAAGCTTGGTACATTCTCAGTGAAGGCAGTACCTGCAAAAGACGGTATAAGTGCTATTAACGGCAAGCCTTGGCATACAGATGCCCATAATGAAATCACATTTAAGATGTCAAAAGCGAATAAAAATATTTAGTCTGAAAGGTCGTGAGATTTTGAAGAAAAAGAATAAATATGAAGATATTGAAATGATAGACCTTGATGACAAGGCAGAGATTTCTGATATTTATATTGAACATTTATATAATACAGACAAAACTGTTGGTTTTGTTGCTGGTAAAGAACTTGCAGAATATGTTTTACAAAATGTCATTAACCTTGAAGAAACAAGTGTTAAGGAAATAAATTTTATTGATTTATATGATATTAACGAATATCTTATATCTGTCAATGATGAAGGACACATTGTTGCTGCTCCAATTGATGAACTTTATAACGTCTTTGATGATGTTGATATTGTTTACATTGATATGGATGGAGATATTGAACAGGATGTTATTGATTATTGTGTAAATGAAAACAAAGAAGTAATTTTGTTTGGCGAAACAGATGATAAAGACTGTGAATGTGTAAATTGTAAGCATACTTCTTCTACTGCTAATTATTTTATAAATGATAAAGCTGTTAGTAAAGAAGAATACGAAGATGCTATGGCTAAAATAGATGCTAGGTATCAGGATTTTCGTGATGAAATGAATAGATGGATAGATTTGTTAAGTTGGTAAGATGTTAAATCTTGAATTTATAGAGAGTGTGTAGTTTACTATGCACTCTTTTGTTTTGGGTATGTAGCTCAGTTGGTTAGAGCAACCGGCTTTTAACCGGTAGATCAGGGGTTCGAGTCCCTTTATGCCCATTGATTTGATGTTTTTGTGAATGGAAACAGAGAATATAAATATGTGCTCATAATTGGTGTCGTAGCTGATTGTGGGATTTATGGAACAGTAGGTACTTGGAGTAGCTACCAAGTATATGAGGCAACCTACACACCTCTTCTACTGTTCTATTTTTATTGTATGTGTAGGGGAAAGTGTAGGTGAAAAATCATGGGATTAATATTACCTCAAAAAGTAAAAGTTAAATGGACTGGAAATACACGAAAACATTATGAGTCTAAAGGATATATCTATACTAAGAATTTAGATGAGTTTGATGTAAATGTTGAGGATTTATCAAAAGGATCAACAAATATTGTCAAAGTTAAATGTGATTATTGTGATTTAATAACAGATATGGCTTATAAAACCTATTATAGTCGATATAAAGATAAACCATATTGTTGTAAAAATTGCTTACAACATAAAAGAATAAAAAAAGATAAAAATGGAAATATCTCGTATATTGAAGTTCCATATAGAAATAAAGAATGGTTATATAATGAATATATTGTAAAAGATCGTTCAGCACAAGACATTGCTGATGAGTGTGGTATTAATGGTAGAACTATGAGAGAATGGGTACATATTTTAGGTTTAACAGAAAAACCAAAACCATTAGAAGGAATTACAAAAGAAGAATTATATGAATTGTATAGAGTCCAGAAATTAACAAGCAAAGAAATAGCACAAAAATATGGTGTTACTGATGGAGCAATTTTATATCAATTAAAGAAATTTAATATTCCAACATATTCTATGTCAGAAGCAATGAACATTTATTTATATGAAAAAGGTGGAATTGAAAAAGCACGAGAAACTCAGTCTACTATGGAAAATCGTATAAAATCATCTTGTAGGCAGCGTGGTATAGCGATTGAAGATTTTACAGGATTTGCAACGACAGAAGAACATATGGCTAGGAATAATACATATTATAAAGAATGGATTAGAAAAGTATTTGAAAGAGATAATTACACTTGTCAATGCTGTGGGAAACGTGGTGGTGATTTAAACGCTCATCATCTGTATAATTTTTCCGAATACGTTGATTTAAGATATGAAGTGTCAAATGGCATTACATTTTGTAAACAGTGTCATCTTATAAATTATCCGAATAGTTTTCATTCTACATATGGTGAGCGAAATAATACACCTGAACAAGTAAAAGAATTCATAAAAAATTATAAAGCAAATTATAAAGAAGCGGTTTAGTATTTACTATACTGCTTCTTTTTATATACGAAAGGAAGTGAGATTTGATGGGTAGAAAAATACAGCATAACAATATTGTTACTGATGAGTTGTTGGCTCAGTGCAATAAAGAGAATATAGAGTTAGGAAATGACTTTTTGGATTATCTTCGTTCAGTGGATAGATCGCCAACAACAATAAATGCGTACAGACGTGACCTTTTTGTTTTTTGGGTATATTTACTTCAGCATTGCGACAATAAATTCTTTGTAGATTTATCTAAAAGAGATATTGCACGTTATCAGAGTTTTTGTCTCACTGAATATAAGTGGTCGCCAGCCAGAATGCGTAGGGTAAAATCTACTCTTTCATCACTTTCAAATTATATTTCAAATATATTAGATGATGAATATCAGGGATACAAACCGATAGTGAGAAAAATTGAAAATCCCGTCAACGAAAAAGTATTTACAAAAACTATTATGTCTGAAGAACAACTTCAAATGTTGTTGGATTATTGTATTGAAAAGAAAAGATATGATAAAGCATGTTTACTTTCTTTGGCTATGAATAGTGGAAGACGAAAAAGCGAATTACCTAGATTTAAAGTGTCATATTTTGATGACGAGAACATTATTTTAGGTTCTTTATATAAAACACCGGAAAAAGTGAAAACAAAGGGTAGAGGAAGCTTAGGTAAGAGGCTTACATTATATGTATTAGCAAAGCCATTTAAACCATATTTAGATTTATGGATGAACTACAGAAAAGAACATGGAATTGAATCAGAATGGTTATTCCCTAAGAAAGTAAATGGAGAATACATAGATGAACCCATGGAATCTGGGACACTTGATAGCTGGGCGGATACATTTAGCAAAGTCTTAGGAGAAAGCTTCTATTTCCACTGCTTAAGACATTGGTTCGTGACTCGTTTATCTGAATCCAATATTCCAGATAGTGTAATTCAAGATATTATCGGATGGGATTCGGCTGAGATGTGCAGGGTGTATTGTGATACGGAAGCAGATGTAAAATTCGCTAAATATTTTGGAGAAGAAGGTATTAAACAAGTAGAGCAAAAATCACTTTCGGATTTATAATCTTCCGAAACCACTCAGATGTATGTCATTCGTGAAGACACCGAAGATGCCGATGAAGCTTTCGTCTAATTCCCTCTTGTACCACACAATATTATGTGTTACAATACAAATTAAGAAAAACAAGCAAATATCCGTTAGACGGTTTAAAGCCTATATGTGGTGTGTAGGCTAATAAATTTTATATCTATTAACACAAACTTAACCGCTAAGACTTATGGCGGTTATTTTTGTGCATCTTTCTATCAATGAATCTTACTAAGTATGTAGCAATTGTACTACCTACTATTCCGATTCCAAGTGCAACTAAAATATTAATAGTGTCGTCCTCCTTTCTTGTTATTTCCTTGAAAGGATTATATAAACATGAACAAAGTATTACTACTTTGGTACGACTCTAAACCGCCTATCATCCCATCTAGCCCGTAATGAAATGTTGAATAATTGCTTGTCTAACTCATTATATATCTTCTGACAATTTCTGTCAAAATATTCCATGAATAAGAGAATAATATAATATAAGCTGCTTGCACTCTTATGAGAGTAAGGGCGATTTATCAATTCGTTGATAAATTTTTACTAAGCGTTAATATCGTCCCACGCTATATAAAGACAAGGTTTCGACTAGTTGTAGAAAGCAAAGCTACTCATTTCTTATACTAAAAGCTAAAGTAAGAAATAAAATCGAAAATCTTCGAGATTTTCAGCAGAAGCGGTATCTATATCAATTCTGTTCTTTTGTAATTCTCTGCGTTAATGAGAACCTTTATTTAGATCACAACCAAGAGTATGTGAGGAATATGGCGAAGATAAATGTTGGATTGTCATCAGTGTTTATTGGAGTATTTAAAGGGTTATTGCTTCAACCTCAAGACAATGTAGTATGAATATGAAGTCAGACCATATGAAAGAAAAGCATTATGAGAAAAATCATTAGATTTTACCAAGGAGATATACTTATGTGTATTAAAATTGGATTTTTTGTGGGATAAGAGACGTTAAACCTTGTTTATTGGTCTTTGTTCCGAAGACTGAAAATATGTGGAGAATAATATATTATCCAGGTCATCAGCATGATTGGAACATGCGTCTTATATCAGAGAAGATTTCGGTTCGATTCCGATGTGGCGTTGCAACTGGATAAATTAATGGAGTATCAATACATAAGCGCAATGTAGTTTGGTTGATACGAGTTGTCACTTACTCTTCTTGTGCGTTGGTTAGCAAGAAAAACAAGTGCATGGAAGCATGAATTAGGTTGCGGACAAGCGACCATATTCTGAATAACTGCATGTGTACAGTGCAATATCAGCTAGTTAGTGCTTTATGCTGATTATGGTCTGTTGGTCAAGTGGTTAAGACGTTGCCCCTTCAAGGCAGAATCACGAGTTCAAATCTCGTACAGACTATTTCGGAATCTTGTCAAATATCAATTTTCTTAACTTCTTTTGGTATTTATCATAATGAGATTCCCAATTAAATTCTTTAGTACAATCTAAAATATCTTTTTTGAGATTTTCAAGTTGTTGTTTGACTATCTTATGTTTCATAAATATTGGCAATTCGTTAATCTCATTCTCATAAAACAATATAGTCGCAATAATGCAATTCTTGTTTGGGAATAATGCGACCAATTCTTGTTTTGTACCCAATACAATTTCAGCAATTGCTACTACTCTATTCGTAGTCATTGCTTTACGAAAAAGTTCATATTTCACTTCTGCTTCCATTTCAGGAATGAGATAATATGATTTTTCTATAAGCAAGTCTGATATTTCTTTTGGCTTGCAGAAATATTCTATCGTAAGTGTTCTATCTTTGGAAGTTGTAATAGATTCTATATCTTCTTTAAATAAGGTGACATATTTATCTTCTGCATATTTATATCCTTTGACAATATCTTCATTGTGGATTTCCTTGTTACAGGATGGACAATATTTGATGTATTGCACTCGTTCTTTTGAATCTTTGCAAAGTTGATTAAGTTCTATGGAATTGTTATGTGATACTTTGAGCATTTTCACTGGAATGTATAAATCTTTAAATTGGATTGCTGTTTTGTATGATGCATTCATAGGTAGTCTCCTATTGATTGATATTTTGGATTAGTATGTGGAGAAAAATTAAAAATTATGTATGCTGTCACAGCTCAATTGGTAGAGCAGCTGATTAGTAATCAGCAGGTTATGAGTTCGAGTCTCATTGGCAGCTTTATATTAAACATAAAAGCAACCGTCTAATTGTCGGTTTGCGAATATAAATCGACAAAATAATACGAAAGGATGGTTAAAAATGGCACTCTCATTTAATGATTCATTAAAAAATAAGCAAAAAGAATTAAAAGAAAATACAAATGTTGTAAGCACATTTACTATGGATGAACCAACTCCTGTTGTTTCTTCTATTGTGTTTGCAGATAATAATGATGAATTTACTGTAAGTGAAAAATATTTATGGTACTCAGATTATAGTGACAATGATTTTTCAGAAGTTGATTCTTCAAAAAATATTAATGTTAGCCAAAATCAGATTAATTTAACTCAGGAATCAAACTCACAGTTTATTCCATTTAGAATGAACAGATTTTATGACGGAATGGACTTGATGAAGATGACACTTCTTATTCATTTTGTTACTGCTCAAAAATATGAAAACAATGCATCACCAATTAATGTGCAATACTCTTCTGATAAAATAACTTTTGGTTGGCTCGTTAGTAAAGAGGCTACTGCACATGCCGGTGATTTAACTTTTGAAATACAGGCGATTGGCGTTAATTCAAAAGGTGATGAATATATTTGGAAAACAAAACCTAATGGTAAATTAAACATATTAGAATCTTTGTCAGGTGATGGAGTTATTGAACCTGATGAAAGTTGGATTACTTCTTTTTTACAACAAGTTGCTGATAAAGTATCAGAAGCAAGCCAGGCGGCTAATGAAGCTAAAGAGGCTGCAACACAGGCTAGTCAGTCTGCAACAGAAGTAACAAAACTTATTAATGATTCTAAAAACGAATTAGTATTAACAGTTGATGATAAAATAACTGAAAAATTAAATTCATATTACACCTCTACACAGGTAGATGAATTACTTGCCGACATTGATTTGTCTGATGTATATGAAAAAATTGATAATATTGATGGTTTAGCGAAATTCAATGTTGAGTATAACAATACTTCTTCTACCATTTCTTTTTATAATGGTGATAATAAAATAAAGGACATTGTTCTCAATACAAACCCTTCTGCTGAATGGGTAACAGCTTATAATCAAACAGTGGATAATAAAATTTCTACTGCTACTGCCCCTATAACAGAAGATTTGAACAATTATAAAAAGAGTAATGACGAAACTGTTTCTGCTCTCAATGATAAGATTGGAGATTTGCCAGAAACATTAAAAACAAAATATTATGATAAAGATGCAACTGATTTGTTATTAAATGAAAAGGCTTCTTCTACTGATGTTTCTGCTCTTTCTACTAAAATTGATTCTACTACTCAACTTGTGAATACTAATAAGACAAGTATTACAACAATTGGAACAAAAGTTTCTTCTCTGGAAGATGCAATTGGAAAAATTGATGTAGAACCGGGAAAAACATATGAAGCAACCTACAATGAAGAAGGTATTTATACTTTATATGAAATAGAAAACGAAGGTCAAGATAATGAAAGTCGTACTGTAAAAAGTCAGTTTAAATTAATTGGTGGCTCAGGTGATGGTGGAACTTCGAGTACTTTAAAAATTGAGTATATTACAAAATCTCCTCTTGTAGTTACAGCTAATGATAAAGCAATTATCAAATATAATTTTTCAGGACAAGATTCATCTGGTGACGAAGTTACCGAAGGTAATTATATTTTGAAGATTGGTAATAGAGTTATAGCAA
>ERZ825324.1932-NODE-1932-length-23338-cov-3.212988_pt1 | contig 23338 bp, 42 predicted proteins | sample MGYA00519859_ERZ825324 | MGnify/ENA primary metagenome ERZ825324 (study PRJEB31778, sample SAMEA3449198) | human gut metagenome | biome: human gut; feature: human-associated habitat; material: faeces | place: United Kingdom | collected 2010/2012 ... | reverse complement strand
TAATGCCCTCTGCCATCGCCCATAAGCCACGGATAAACCGCCGGTAGAATACAACTGTATACATACTGCGGTATCTTTCCTTGATTTTCTCCGACAGAGATAAATTATCATCCATCGTAAAATGCAGATATAAAATCTCTTTTAATCCCGGATCCCGGTTCTCTGCTGCAGCTTTTTCTCTTATCTCCTGTGTTTTCTTTTTCCCCAGATATCCAGTTGCTTTGTCAATCCATCCCGTCTTGAACCAATGATACGGTCCGTCCGGGTTACAGTTGAACCAATACTTCGATCCCTCAACAGAGCATCGTCCGGTTGCCTGGTTCACGAAGCTTTCCGGCATCAGCGCCACTTCATCAAAAAAGACCCCAGCCAAGGTAATACCCTGGATAAGGTCTTGTGAACGCTCATCTTTGCCGCCAAATATATAAAAGTAATTGGTCGTCTCTCCTCTTGTCACAACGACCAGATTGTCAGCTCTATGGTCTGCTACAGTATAGCCGCGGCTCCGTAACATCACTTCAAGCCAGAACAGTACGTTACGCCGGAAAGAGCCGATTGTTTTTCCGCACATACCAAAGTTCTGACCGTTAAATTGTGTCATCGCCCACATCACAAAGGACAACGACATACATACCGTTTTACCGGAACGGATTGCCCCATCGGCAATGATGCCATCCATATCCTTAACTGGTGATGTATCGCACCACCAATTTAATACCATGCGCTGTTTCTTAGAAAAGGGCTTGAATTTGAATGTCTGCTTAATTTTCTTCATCCATCCAATCCTCCGCGGCACTTCCCTGCAGCGCTTCTAAGAATCCGTCATCCGCAGTCTCTTCCTCATCGTCGGTCTGCACCTTGGCTTTTAACAGTGCAATCTCCGCTTTCTGTTTATCCGTTGCAAGGTCCATATGGTCGGATAGCCACTGTAGTGCTTTCATTCGGTCGGCAAGCTTAATCTTGATACCGCTCTGGGTATTGCTTACTTCACTGACGATTGATCCATCAATTTCCTGTCTCACAGAAACAAAGCCTCCGTGAATATCAACAAAATCCGTCATGTCTGCAAATGCAATGTCCATGTACTTCTGGAAGATGTCTGACTCACTCAAGAACTCTCTGTTGAGTCGTTCCTGCTTCAGCTGAAAAATCTCCTCTTTTATCCGAACATTTCCTAACAATCTCGGTCCCGCCACCACTGCGGTTGCGTAATCACACTCATACGCTTTCTGATATGCCTTGGTTGCATTAAAGCAACGAATGTAATAAATGCAAAAAAGCTGTTGCTTATCGGTCAAATCAGTATTCTGTATTACCGCTTCAACCTCATGTGCAACAGGCTCTTTCTTTGCTCTCTTCGCTTGCTTATTCTCTTTCGCAACGTTGCATTCCTTTTTCTCTTTCTTTTGCAACGTTGCATTACCACCATCATCCCACTTATACCGATTCTTCCAGCTCCGCACAGTTCCCTCTGCTATCCCGAGCTGGTTTGCAATCTCTATTAGCTTAAGCCCTTGCTTATACATTTCAAAGGCTTTGTCCGCTCTCGCATCTTTTGCCTTTGGCAAGGACCATCACCTACCTTTTCTTTACATACAAAAAAGCACCCGTCATTAAACGGGCGCCTTCTCTGGGTTGGGGGAGTTGCAAAAAGCAAATGGCTCTTGGCTCTCTTAATTCACTTCTTGCAGTTTATACTATAGCATTTTAAAAACGAAAAATCCGAAAAAAACGAAATTACTTTTATGCTACTCTCATAAAATTATTAAACTCCATTCTTATGCTATCACCGGTTGCTTTTCTGCCTATCCTGTCCGCCACTCTCTCCCAGCTCATTCCCTCAAAGAACTTATACCGGATGATCCTCTGCATCCGTACCGGTATGCCGTTCATCCACTGCTCCACCTGCAGCTTGATCTCTTCCGACTGGGCTCTTCTCTCTTCCAGCAGTTTCTCTTCTATACGCAACTGCGCATCATCCGTGTATGTGAACGATGTTCCTTCAATCTTGAAATGTGTCTCTGCATACGGAAAATCATTCATCGAACCTTTTACGCTTCCTGTCACAATCGTTTGCCGCTTGCGCTGCAATTTCTTAATATCCTGCTCCGTCTCCCGGATCATCTCACATGCATCTACATACTGCTCCAATATTTTCTTATCTACTCCCACCGTATTCTCCCCTTTCTGGTACTATCACTGCAATGTTTCTGATAATATCATACAATAGGTTTGGAGTGGATTTGTGCCAAATTTAGGCTAAAAAAGAACTGGATATATGAAACTAATCATAATCTCGTATATTCAGCTCTACGGCATTGTTGGTATACGATTGTTGTACAGCAGAATGTGTGCGCATCAACGCATCTTTTTATGCTTCTTATTTTTCTTCTTTATCTTTTTGTTCATTATATCAATATCTGTCACTTTTATATCGATTTCTAATGTCTCTAACACGTTCATATATTCTTCTAACTTGTCATTTAATACACATATAACCATCTTTTTTTCAAAATCAGGATTATTGTTTGCAAAGCGCCCGATTATTAAAGCCGGAACATACAGCGCGCCCGCAAGCAGTATAACCATTATTTTATCCTCCTTAAGCAACGGCGCAACTATACCGACAGCCCCAATAATTAGTGCATATACAATCTGCACTATTGTAAAACACCAAGCATTTTCTGACATTCCTTCAAAATATGCAATAAGTGACTTTAGCAACATTATCTTATCTTTTTCCTCAGCATCTTTTAAAATTGAATTTACACAGTCTGAAACACACCTATATACCTCTACCTCGCTTTTATTCTTTCGCACAGCTGCCCTTCTTAGCTTTCTATAATATTTTGTATTCTCCATCGAATTAGTCTCCTCTTTCGTCTCCATTTTTTCTGGCAGTAAAATACCAACCATCGAATACCGGTGGTTGGTAGCTATAGTTCTAGAAAGGTTTTGCTCTTCGCCCACCCTTAATGAACGTTATATTCTCGTAATAATCTTCCAAATTTACATATTTCCCATTTTCCTTTGCAAAATCCTTAAGTAGTCCATGACAAGCAGATTCCCACGAATATACTTCAAATTTCCATCCTTTTTCTGCTATTCTCTTTGCATCGGCTAAAAATCCCTGCCCATTGTTGATTCCAGCACCGTCACCTGTTAATAATGCCACAGTCTTCGGTTCCGGATGATCCATATATAATCGCAAAAGCGCAAGCTGTAAGACATGGTCCGTTGTATCAGCTTCTCCATCAGTTAAACTTCTTGGAAGTAGTGATGGTGTTATGCCAATGCTTTGGATGTGTCTCCATAATGAGTCGCCTTTTGGCGGGACACTACCAGCAAAAAATATATCTTCAATTTCTCGGCCATCAGAAACCAAATCCAATAAATTAGAGAAGTGTGTCCTATACAGTTCCCTTTTTTCTCCAGGTTCTTTACTTGGAAATACATGATCCAAACCTGCATAATGAATATTAGAATTATCCCAGAATATGTACATCTCATTCCCCTCCCCTATTTGTAATATATAAAATTATATCACTACGTCCGTCAGTGTACAACCATTTTATACCTTCTCCCATACAATCATATACTGTCCGTTCTTTTCCTCCACCAGATGCGCCATCCTCTGCCGCATCAATCTCTGTGCTGTCCTGCGCCGCCTGTAAAAGCTCCTCCTGCTGATTGGGAGAATGCCGTAGTGGGCTTCCAGCATATCGTAACCGGTGCCGCGCACGATGGATTCTGTCAGTTCCGCAGCAATGAAACTGTCCACACTCATGCAGATCTCGTATATTTCTTTTTCATCCAAGTACATTCCCCCTTTCAATAGCGTCAGATTCAATCCAATGCTTCGTATATCGCATGAGGAATAAAACATATCCCCATGACGATGTATTTCAGTAATTTTAATGGAATTTGTGCTGTAAAGCATAAGAACAACCAGATTGTTGCTGGCTTGCTCTTCTTCCACATAATTTTCGGGCTTGCCGGTATTCTGCCGCTTGGCTCCTCCTTAAGTACTTCATATGCCATTCTTGAAAATCCTATCATTCTCATTCTTTTCCTCTCTTTCCGCCCCGCCGCATTACTGCTGGCGGAGCTATAGCTGTTTGATCTCATGCAAACCGGAGCTGTCCGGTCTGCTCTGACTCGATCCTCATGTTTGGCATCCGCTCCGCAACACACAACTCCGGAAGATTCGCTCTGACCAGCGCTGCCGGTATCGGCGGACACACAGCATTACCGCATCGGCGCACCTGTTCGCTCCGCGGATACGTCTTGCCGGTATAATCATGGTCGATTATGTAATCCTCTGGAAAACCCTGGCATCCATACAACTCCCGTGGCTCCAACATCCGCAGTCCGATGTCCGCTATCTGATAATCTACGCCATTGATGGTTACCAGTCCGAATCTGTCCTGCGCCGTCACGGTGTCCAACGGTGCCTTTATATCCTGTCCAGTTCCCTGTCCATAATATTTGATTAAAAAAGCTCTCACCTCTCCGAAATGACCGTCTCCTGCTGTGATTGTCGGAATTGGCTCTTTTACATCCCTTCCATCACAATGATTATTCATCTGAATAAGGTTTACTGCACACATAGCGTTTCTTTCAAGTGTCGTAATGGTGTGCAATGGCTCTTTAATGTCAGAGCCGTTTCCCTGATAATTTCCGCCATAATACTTTTGGATGAATGACGTGACCAGTCCATATCTGTTCGATCCGTCCACCGTCATTATAGGGTCTTCAATCGTCTGCCCCCGAACTTCTCCCTGCGCCGTTTCAGAATGGTACTGAATCAACGTCGGACTGATTAAACACTGTTGATTCCCTGTTGTGATCGTATGTATCGGATTTTTGCAGTTTCCGCCTGGATGATTTGTTGTATTAGTTCCCATATACGGTGCAAGCGTTGGCTCCACAATTCCGTACCCATGCTTTCCGGTAATCGTCGGCATCGGCTCCCGAATATTATTCGGTCTGCGCTCCCCGCCATGGTTGCATTGGATGATAAACGGTTCCGGGTTGTCCAGCACAAACTTTTTCAGTCCTCGTGCTATTCTCTCCATCGTCTTCGGTGCCAGTGGGCGTACCGCCCGGATCCCGTATTTCTCTTTGATTTCCTCGGACGTATCAAAAATGGACGGACATGGAAGAGAAAAGTCCAACTGTGTATATGCACCCACATACGGTTTCAGCAGCCCAGCCTTGACCTCGTCACTGTCTGCCGGTGCGTGTGTCGGCTCTGGCCAGACTATCGGCTTACCATCGCATCTGGCAATCAGAAAAAATCTCTTACGCATGGTTGGTGCGCCGTAATCTGCAGCAACCAACTCTCGAAATTGCACCTCATATCCCAAACCTGTAAGTTGTTGCACAAACTTTTCAAACGTCTTTCCCTGCTTTGCCTTGATTGGATGATGCCGCCGCCCAAGTGGTCCCCATGTCTTAAATTCCTCCACATTCTCAAGCATGATGACCCTCGGTCGCACCAGCCCCGCCCACCTGCAGGCTACCCACGCAAGACCGCGAATATTTTTATCTTTAGGCTTTCCGCCTTTCGCCTTGCTAAAATGTTTGCAATCCGGTGAAAACCATGCAAGTGCTACCGGATGACCTTTGCAGGCCTTTACCGTATCCACCGCCCACACATTTTCACAGTAGTGCTTGGTATTCGGATGATTCGCCTTGTGCATCCGGATGGCTTCCGGATCATGGTTGATTGCAATGTCAACACTGTATCCAGTTGCTAACTCTATACCGGTGGAAGCACCACCGCCACCGGCGAAGTTGTCAACGATCAGTTCTCCGTTAATCATTTGAAACCACCCCGCTTTCGCTTCTCAAGTAATCCATATACCCCACAGACTGGGTAAGCACATACACCGACACAGCGTTCGTGATCCTATCTACCAGTTCAGCAGAATCCTTGTGCCTTTCATACGCATCTTTTACCACTTCGCCGATCTGCGTGTACTGCGCTTTCCCCTGGCTGTTGATCCATGCAGTCAGATCTTTTACCACTCCACACTTTATTTGAGATTTCAAGTATTCCGTCATTTCAATCTGACCGTCACACTCATAATTTCCTAAATCTTTCATTTCCTCTCAAAGGAACCCGGCGCGCCTTTTATCCGGATAGGTCCCGGCTCCTTTCTTTAATTTCCTTTTTCGTTGAACCCAATCAGATCAATACCATCGAAGTCCATGCTGTACTGACCATCTATGTTTTTATCCTCCATCCACCAATCAAAGACTCCCTGTGCTGTTTTCCATCCTATTACGTCCTTATTTCCACACTGTCTGCGGTATTCCAGCATCCTGTCAAAAGCTCTAATATAGGCTTCTTTGTATTTTGGATACTGCGCAAATTCTTTGTGTCTGCTTTTACCGCCCATCGGACAACCTATACAACCAATCCTGCTACATCCACCCGGACAACCACCGTTATACAACGGATTTATCTCTATTCCCTCATGTCGTATGTACCACCACAAGTAATCATTGTCCCAATTGATGATTGGATTTACCAACGTTTTACTTGTTCTGTAGCAGCTTTCGACCATTCGGCGCGTTTCTGCATTTTCGTAGTTTAGCACAACCACCCCTCCCGCCGCTGTTGATTGAAAATTTTCATCATCGGCGCGTTTCTTGATCTCTTTGTTTGGCTTTGTAAATGTCACAATGCCCTGATTCTGTGCCCTTTTTCTGCTCTCTGCTTTTCTTACGCCAGTAATCAATTTCTTCCCTACGCCGCTACGTTCTTTCAGTTCTTCACAACAGTAACGGAAACGCCTTGTCGGCGGTGTCTTATGCTTTACGATCAGCTGCCACATTGTCATCTTTGGGTATTCTATCAGCACTTCCGACTTGCTTTTTACATACCTAACAGTTTCCGGCGCATCCACTGTTGTCAAATTGTGCACCGCTACGAACGGAACACCCGCTTTTTTTGCCAGATGCAAAATCACATCCGAGTCTTTTCCTCCGCTATATCCGAGCTGGTACGGCTCATTTCCTGCAAATGTCTGTAGTATATCTATTGCCTGTTTTTCTAAATCCATCTTTCAAAAGGAGCCGATGCGCATCTTCCCGGGAAGCTCCGCTCCTTTCTGATTTATTTTTTCTTACCTCTCTTGGTCTTGAACTTATACACATCGTTTCTCTGCCGGCTTACCGCACTCCGGTAGCCGTTCAGCTTACTCGCTCTGCTCTTTCCCATGTGCACCTCCCTCTATGGCATCTAAGCATCCGTTCCACCCTGCATCGAACCTTCCATTGTCACAATGATCTGGATGATCTGATCTCTCCGGCAGTTCCCTGAGTGGGCACCAATCTGGTCTCCATGTTTTTTCGTTCTTCGGATTATATTCTTCCTGTCCGTTCGTTGGTCTGGCAAGGCAAAGTGCAAGCCCGCCTTTCTGCGGAATTGTAAGCAACAAAGGACATTTAGTACATCGTTCCGGCATATCTATTACTAATACGGCTTTAGCCATCTACACCACCACCTTTCACAATCTCGATTGCTTCATCCGTAAGCATTTCTTCCGGCTTTCCATGCAACCGTACACCAGAATTATATTCTTCGCTTCTTTCTTCCAACTGCTCCACAACTGCATCCACATCATAGGCAGTTGGAATCTGTTGCACTTCCTTACATAAGTTATGTATCAGCAAATCAAAATTCTCTTTATCATCATCAAAATGATGATTTGCAAGCAACGATATTACATCATCCTCGTCAACCAGTCTCATCGCTCGTCCCCCAATCTAATCTCTGACCGCATCTGCTACAATACTTAGGGATATTTCCCCTTGTACTTCCATCACCATCTACGACTTCCTGCGCATAATGTCCACATGTTGGACAGCTTAAAACCATCAGTGACTTATCAAATATAAGATTCTTTGCCCTCTGATGCTTCTCCACTGCCGCCCGGCATTCTTCCGGTGTGCCAATCGCATGGTAAGCATCCCAAGCTGCCGCATCCTCGTATGTAAGAATTTTTGCATTTATCGGATGCGGGTTGTCTGGCTCTTTTAATTGTCGTTCCAGTTCGTCTATTACGATTTCAAGACAGAGCGCCCCGCCGAACATTTCCGCAAGACGCGTTTCTAATGCACGGTACTGCTGTACCTCTTCCAATGCCTTGATTGCCATTTCCAGATCTTCCATTCCTCCTTTTCCGGCTACCTGTTCCACCGTATGCATCCGGTACTTGATTCTCTCGATTGCTTTATTCTCCGTCATAGTTTCTCCTTTCAACTATTTCCATTTTGGAAACAATTCACTCCAACAGTTCCGGGTTGTCAAACGCATTTCCGGCGATCTCTATCTCATATCCTCTAAAACAATCAAAATTCCATTTAGCACCAATAGGCAATTTTTCCGATTTAACGCACACCCACGAAAATTGATAATGATCGTCTTGCCAAAATGCTTTGTAAAGATTGCCTTTATCATTTTTAATAATGTCATTCTCCCAAATCAGTTTACCGCGCTTGTCCTTAAGTCCGGTGCACTGGCAGATAGTAGATGCATCTACAACACAACGACAGAAGAAACCCAAACTATCCTTTGCGTAGAAATAATAACTTTCGTTGCCCTTTTCTGTGCAAGACGGGTATGACAGATATCCTTCTACCCATTCTCCGTTATCAATCCGCTTTCCGCGATATAAATATCTACTCTCCATGTTATCCCTCCTAATCTGCCAGTATCGGCAAAGCAAACGCCCACAGGCACCACGCCGATCCCGTCATCTTGATTCCGGCGATAACCGCAATGCTAACGGCAATCCACTTCACCGCTTTTTCAAAGCTCGATTTTCTGTTCTTGCGCTTCTCCCGGCATATATCGTAGCTCGGGCACTCCATGCAGCAATATGTTTTGCCGAGCTTGCATTCTTTTTCGCAACTCATTATTTTCCCTGCTCCCTCCTGTACCTTAACTGATACGGTACCTCTCGAAAACTCTTAAGCGCGTCGCCGCTCACATGCTTGCTCGGGCGTGTCATCTTCTCACTGATCTCCGCCACGCGCCTGCGGCGCTCCTTACTGTCTCTATGCATTTACCTCTCCCCCTCCCGATCGTAACGGGCACCACCTTGGCGACGTTTTAACCACCGCCAGCACCTCCCGCTCCGCTTCCTTGCAAATCCGCATGGGATCAAACCGCTCCCGCTGGATCTGACCGCAATGCTCACACTCCGCACAGATATGTACCGGCTCATAACCGTCATTTTCTGTGACGTACCGGAGACCATTTTTGTTCACGTAATACACCAAGCCGCTGTATTCACACCCGCCGTTCAGCGCCGGGCGTATGATCTCATCGTAAATCTTACTGATCGTCTTGCCTGCTTCGAGCGCTGCCACAATATCCTCTCGGTACGGGTCATACATGCTCGTTCTTTTTCTTCTCTCCATTGCCCTGTCCTCTCATAACTTTTTCAATCATCTCTTCCTGGTTCCGCTCTGCGATATGGTCCCGAACCGATTCCTCCGGAAAAGCAATCTGATATGTCCGCTCCTTGATCCGGTTGGTGATCCGGTCATCGTACCGCAGGTTGTCCAATGATTCGTTGCTCGTAAAGATAGTCACTTTCTTGTTGATGTACCGCTCGTTGATGATCTGGTACATCTTGTCGTTGATCCACGCCGCCGGGGATTCCACGCCGAAATCATCGATTATCAGCACATCCACCGTGTTAAGCGCATCCAGTAGCCGGCTCTCACTGTATTCGGCATCCCGCCGCCATGTATTCTTGATCTCCTGCAGGATGGTCAGCGATACTGCAAACTTAACCGCATAGCTTTTCATAAGCTCATTCGCAATACCTGCGGCGATCCGTGTTTTTCCGCTACCCTTTGTGCGGGACCAGATAAACAGCCCCATGCCCTGATCCCTCTGGCTCCCGAAATCATCCAGGTAAACCTTTATGATCCGGCAGGCATCTGCCACCGTCTTTTTGCTGTCCGGCTGTCGGTACACATCCGTGCGGAAGGTTTTCAAATCCATCCCCCGGAACGCTTCCGGAATATCCGCAAACCGCAACCGCCTTGACATCGCCGCCCGCTCCCGGCACTTACATTCCACCGCCGTTGTGATACCGTCCTTTTCGGTCAAGATCCACTCGGTACCATTGCACAACGGGCACACGTCAGAATCCCTCGAATTCTCCGGTGTCTCCAAGTTCTCCGAGCCGCTCATTGATCGATTTTTCATGCGCTGTAGTATTTTCTCCAGCGTTTGTTCCATCTGCTCCATTGCCCGCTCCTTTTAGATACTGCATAAATACGTTCTCGCGAAGCCAGTTTTCCGCTTTCTTGATATACCGCTCCGCCGTTCTGTCCCGCCGACAAGCATCCGCATAATTCTGCGCCGCCCGTATCAGATCATCCTCCGGTACGCCAGCCATTACCGCATTGCAGTATTCCGATTCTGCCAGATAGCCAGTACACTTTTTCGGGTAGGCTGCAGCAAATTCCACGAACCGCTCCACGGGGGATATAGGGGGTGTATTTCTTCCCTTCTTTCCTTCTTTCTTTTCTTCTATTGTTGGCGTTAGAATGTCGTTAGAATGTCGCTTGCTTGTCTCTTGACTGTCGTTTTGCTTGTCACTCGTCTGGTATAAATCGTACTTAACCACTGTAAATACGGTATATTTATTTGTCGTTTTGCTTGTCACTTCGCCTGTCTTTTTCAAATGCGAAATTGCTGTCCGAATTTCGCGCTCCGTAAGTCCAGTTTCGCCCGCCAGCTTCCCGATGGACGAGACAAATGATCCACGCGAAACCGTTGTCCCTTTAAAATTTCCATCCTTCCAGTTGGCTTTCAACAGCATGTGGATGAACAGCCGGGTGGTATTGATATCCGTGTACCATTCCCATTCCAGCAACCCCCGGCTCAATTTTATGTAGTTGCCATCCAACCGATCACCCCGTTTCTAAGTCCTTAAGCAGGTCTTTCAGCGTCATTTTCGCCTGTCCCGCGGTAAGTTCCGTGATCGTCACTTCGATCCTCGGATTTTCCTTATCCACAAACGTATCGAAATAGAAGTGCGGGATGCATCTTTGGTTGTCGTCCTTGATTACCCATGCCTTTTTCAAGCTGTCCTGCACAAACTTAGCCGCGCAGGACAAAATATTGTCGTTATCCCGGCGCCGGTCTTTCTCGAAAAAACGGTAATAGATCAGTACCGGTGCCGTAATTGTCCCAATACCAGGAAGCTGCCGCCGGATCTGCCAGATGATTCCATCCTCATTCTTCTGCTTCATGTGTCCGCCCTTGTGCGGATTCGTCCGGTTGGCGGCGGTGTATTCATTCAAACCATCCAACCGCCCCGGGATCGTGAACTTATACTCCATCCGCACCACCCATTCCAGCATTGCAGCTTCTCACATCAAGGATCGTATTGTTACTCGGATTCCACCCCTCTACATATTCAAGAGCATTCTCAAAACGCAGTGACGGGATGTTATTTCTTGAATTGACTGCAAAATAGTCCTGTATATCATGATTGCATTCCGCGAAAACCTTTTTGCTTAATTCCTTGTATGCCGGAGCTTTCTTACCGCCAAGGATCTCGATGACTCTCTTATTTACAGCTTTCTTTAATTCCTGCTGCTGACCGTAGTCAATCGTCATGGTATTTTCGAGATGTTCGATGCGGTTCTCGTGATCGTCTACCATTCCAAGCTGAATCCGCATCATTTCTTCTGGCGTGAGTCTCTTCTGATATGATCCGGTCCTTCTGATCTGTGGCAGCACTTCGGATGTTACCCAGTGCTTAAATCGTTTGGCAGTTGCCAGCTTGCTAGAAAGGATAAGACTGTATAGACCAGACTCATTGATGATGATTGTTTCTTTATCCTGATTACCATCAAAGAGCATGATCTTGTGTCTGTCCTCTTCGTCTACATGGCGGTTAATATCTCGACTACCGTTTTGGTACCCGAGAATATCCGCCACATCCTTTCCTACAAACCATGGCGCTCCGTCCATGGTTACTGTTCGGATCTCTCCGAACTCTCTATTCTTAAAAATCTCTAACTGATTCAACATTTCTCCTTTCCCCTCCGGGACGACCCCGGAGGTATCCATGGCTTCGACAGTTCGTGATATAATAAGTCTCCGCATGATCGTTTTCTTTCGCCCGCAGGCGGGTGTTTCAACCCTATAACCAGCTCCGCCCGAATATCCGCTGGAACTCTTCTCTGCTTCCGTAATGGCTTTCAAAATATTCCTGTGCCATCTGCTTAAGCTTCAGATCCATTTCAGCGGCATTCTTCCCCGCCCGCGTTCCATTCGGATGCAGATCCGGGCGAAGCGGTATGACAAAACCATACTTCTCGCTATTCTTCCGGTTTGGATTACCGGGGAAAATATGATGGCGTTCAACCGGCGCCGCGCCGGTAAAATAGCAATGTTCCATATCATCCGTGAATACGCTCCATAATCGCTTCATACGCCCCACTCCTGTTTCATGCGCTCCAACTCGTCCGGTGTCGCAATCTCAATTCCAAGTTCCTGTGCTTCCTCTACGATACGATCAATAAAATGTGCCATCTCCGCAGAATCATACTCGCTGGAACCTTTAATCATGAGGTAAGCCGCGAATTTCCCGTTATCCTTGATATACTTCCAATGTCCCGGCAGCTTTGCAATGTCTACCGATTTATCAAGCGTAACGGTGATGTACTCTCCCTCTTCCTCGTAAAAGCATCCATATTTCTGCAGCATCTGTTCATATACTTCCTCTTTGCTAGAAGCTATGTCTGGATGATTTGCAATCTTGGTCATAAGAACCCACGCATATGCGTTAGCATCAAGGCTCCTCTTCTGCCGGTATTTAACCGCCTTGATCCGCAGCAGATCATCTTTTTTCATATTTTCAATCTGACCGGCAGCCGAAGCGTCAACCTCAAACGTGAGGATGATGCCCTGTCCATCAAATGTCCGGCTTGCACCAGTCAGCTTTCCGGTAGTCTCCATCAGGCATCAGCTTCTTTCTTTTTCTTATACCAGGTCTCTACCTGTTCGATCAGCTTGTTTGCCAGCTCCGTAGAAATATCAGATGTACCGGAAAAATTGTACATTTTTTTAAGTCGGTTCATGATATCTACTGTCTTTGCGTTCTCACACATTTCAGCATAGGCATCCACAAATTCATTGATTTTATGTAACTGCTCTGCTGTCGCCGGTGTAAACTGCGGTGCTGGTGCAACTGGTTCCGGTGTCTCGCCGTCCGGGTCTTTCATCTCCTCGGTCGGAATGCAAAATACCTGAAAGCATGCGTATTTAAATGCGATCGCCATTGCCTTGTTGGTTGCTTTGTCTCCACTGTCCATGCCCTCGCCAACTGTGATTGCTTCAATAGACGAGCCGTCCTCTGCATAGAACGTATATTTTATCCGGCAGATGGAATAGATCAGAACCGCACCCTTATTTGTGGTTCGCTCCTGTCTCTGCTGTTCCAATACTTCCGGAACAATAAAAACATGATTCTTTACCAGCGCCGGATTGATTGCATTCATGACCGCATCAATTCCGCGGTACTTAAAGCCCTGCTGTTTATTCACTGCATCTTTACCGACCGCCCCGATCTCTTCCATGCACCGAGAGATCGCTTCATATATATTCATTTTTCTTGCTGCTTCCGCCATGCCGCCCTCCTAAAACAGTTTATTTATAAGATTCATTGCGTAGGTTGCATCAACCCTTTCCTCGCCGGTTTCTTCCATATGCTTCTGAATGGCATCAACCATCATCTTAAAATATGTTGTGTCAACACCCGTCAGCTGATCCTCGAGAACCTTTACGTCCTTCAGATCTAATTCATTCAACTGGAAACACATCTTTACATACTGTCCAGCATTGATGTGATAACCGCGCTCAAGGTATTTCCGGGTCCGAACAATCGAACATAACGGATATTTTGATCCGATATAGTACAGCTCCTTGTTGATAATGCATTCAAGTGCTTTTTCTGGAAGAAATAATTCGTTGTCCCAGGAGCTCCATGCACATGTGCAGTGTGCAAAATCATAGTTCTTATGAATTTCCTCCACCTCGCCATAGAATCGAATTACAAGCTGCACCTTGTCTGTCAAAGTGATTGCGTTGCTCGTGATAAATCGAGGTCTATACTTTTCATTCTCCGTCTCCTGCTCCAAAGCTTCCTCAATCTCCTCTTCCGTGGATGCAAAATTATAGGAAATGTCACTCGTCTTTACTTCACCTTCATCCGCAATGCCCTTAGATGAAACAAAGCAGTCAATTTTTCCCGTTTTATCATCGCACCTTACTGAAACCGGTTTGTCTGGATGCATTTCATTCCATTTTCCGACATAGTATGTCGCTACAGCCAAGCACGCTTCTTTTGTTCTAAAATAAACATCATAATCGTGAAGTTTTTCACCAGTCAGAAGCGAAACAATCGCACCACCAGTCACAATCACATTGTCTTTTATAATTTTTTTGATGTTTTCATCATCAATATTCAAAATCCAATCGCGCAACTTGTTATTCAAGTGCTTTTTGATGTTTTTACCATTCATCCCTGCACCCTCCGGAATTCAATTCCATACTCGCGCATAGCAGATTCAAGCTGTGCGATCTGGAACGGATCAGCGATAACTTCGTATCTGATCGCATTAGTGCAGGATTTAGGCTCTACAAATTCTTCTTTTGCTTTTTCCTGTGCAACCGGTTCAGCCGGAGTGGCAGGCGCAACCGTGGCTTCCGGTTCGGCAATCTTCTTTTTCTGTTCTGCTTCTTCCCTTTTACGTTCTTCCTCTTCTTTCTGGCGTTTAAGGATCTCCTCTTTCTGCTTCTGGTACTGATTCATGGTTGCAATGGCATCTGACAGTTCCAGCGTTGCCTTATACTTCGTCAGGCCTTTATCCTCAAACTCCGATTCCATCGCCCGGATAGTGTCCAGATCTTTCTCTACGTGCTCCACATGTGCTGTGATGGCTTCTGTGATGGCTTTCTGCGTGGTCGTGGAATTCTCCCATCTGCTGTCATAGATGCGATCCAGCGGCAGATACTCCATCACGGTTCCATGCTCCGCCATAATCCCGGTATAGATTTCACAGATCATCGCTTTCTTTGCTTCCACGCGCCTACACTCAAACTCCTCGATCTGCCCGCTGATAAAGTCGATCGGTTCATCGATCAGCTTGTCCAGTTCCTTGACCTGCGCTTCAAAATTGGTATACGGCGCCATAAAAGTTTTCTTGATCTCGATTCGCCTGTCGTTCATGGCCTTTTTCAGCTTACGCAGGCTTGCCACCGTCCTTTTTGCTTCCGGCTGGGATTCTGCGGTAAACACCATCCCCTTGTACTCCTCCATTTTTGCCGCAAGGGCTGCCTTGATCTCTTCAGAGTTGGTCTCGATACTTCCGTTTTTCTGCTCTACTAATAAGTTAATTTCCTGCATCTTCTATCTCCTTTTCTTCTCTAAACCGCTCATCGCGGTCGTATATTGCTGCCAGTTTCTTTCTATGCCGCTGTGCCCGTGCCTGCTCCGCTTCGTATTCATCCCAGTCCGGCGCATCCGGCGCGATCTCAATCATCGATATACTCCCACTCTCCTTTGTCGCCATTGTCACTGATCTTAAGTCTCACTGCTGTCTCTGGCGAAACAGCCAGCACCCCGCTAATGCTCCCGTCATCCGTAACGGTAATAGTGGCAATTCCCGCAATGCCGACCCCTTCCAGTGTTTCCGGCAATTCCCGCAACACATCCACAAGATTGCACATATCCTTGTTACATAACCTTGCTTTCATTCAAAAAATCCTCCACTTCCAGCTGCGTCCATTCCGTTGCCCGGGTCATCCGCTCCATCTTCTCCTCGCGGCGCTGCCGTTCTGTCTCCCCGGTAACGCAGTCATCACACATACCATTCCGACCCTCGCCCGGGTCCATCATGCAACCGCAGCACCTACATTGATACTCGTACATTGACATATCCTCCACATCAGTGTTACAATAAATGCAGAAATACTTATGTATTCCTACGGTAAATAGCACCTGCGTTCGCCAAAACAGTCAGGGTGCTATTTTTTTGTCCAAATCGATAAACTCCACATCCGCATCCAGCCTGTCCCGTCTGCGGATAAAGTAAAAACATGCTTTCCGCCGCTCGGCTCTGCTCAGCTCCACCGACATGATCGCCAAGCCCGCCAATGATACCAACGCGCCTAACGCAATCACGGCAATAAGGTAGTAATAATAAATGCCGTCTGCATCACACATTCCACCGAAAAACATTATGCCGACTCCGACCGCCGTAACGATCTTGCCTATCCTTTTCAACGTTCTCACTCCTTTCTTATGGCTTGTCCGCCGCTACCGCCTAAGCGGTTTCATCCTTCGTTATCCCGCGCATCTCTTCATCACGCTTCCGCTGATAATGGATCTTAACCAATGCCTTGGTAAGCCGTTCCGATGCTCCCTCGGTTATCGTTACGCTGCAGGTAATCTCCTTTTTCTTTCTCTTTGCCATACATTTCCACCTCCGTTAAATCATATGACAGCCTGCTTGTACCCTTTTCCTGCTTTGTGCATCATCTCCTCCGTTGTCAAACTATTCTTGTATGCTATATTTCTTACTCACATCTGTTGAACGTGAAGATAAAACTAAACCTGCGAGAAGAATAGGTTTTGCTAATCCCAATGATGCTTCGGACTCGATTTAGAAAGAAACTTTTGTCTTTCTATCCAAAGATTGCGAAAAGTTTCTAATTTTTCCTGCTGACTTTGAACCTGCAATTCAAGGTCAGCAATTCTTTTTTCCAATGCATCTGCTTTTCTTCTTGAAATCCACATCGCTTTTCCTCCCTTCTATTGCTTACTGGCATAATCTCATTATTATTGCAATTGAATTTGCTATAACTCCGACAGAATTTAATATGATAGATATTCCAATTATGAAATATCTCACTTTGTTGCTCTTTTCTTCTTTCATCTCTCACTCTCCCTTCTACTATTGTTGTAAATGTTCTCCTTCAGTGTTAAAATTCTTTGTACAGGCACTGCCATGTCGAGTATTATGAAAGGAGAACTTTAAATGGATATTAATAAAGTAATTGCGACCTCTCTTGATAAGTCCGTAAAGGATATTACTAATGGGAAAATTGATGAAGTCCTCAACTTGGATGATGAGCAACTTCAAAAAGCAGTCCAGCAAAACCAACTTCTTATGAATTATTCCATTACACTTCTAAAAACTTATCATGAGGAATTACGAAAAGAATTAGCTACTCACGGAATCGAGATTTAATTAACAAACAAGCATATAAGAAAGCTACTTCTTCTCTTGAAAAGGACTGCTTCCTGCCCGAAGTGGTCTTTTTCTTTTTTGCCTTTCTCACTCAATCCCTCTCCCTTCTTCTGCCAACGTTCGTACCCTTACTGTGTCCATATACGCACTTCTGATAAAGGCTTCCAGTTCTCCAATGTTAATTATGCGTTCTGAAACAATTACCTTACCGTTTTCGTATTTCTTCTTACTCATCAGCGAAACCTCCTCTCATACTTTTGTTTTGTCCGGCATACGGGGTTTTTTTCTGATAAATCTGTCAACTTTAACGCCCAAAGCATCACAGATACTTGCATACTCTCCCACCTCACATTTTCTTTTTCCTTGAAGGATTAAGCATAACTGAACTTCTGGCACGCCGGACTTTTCAGCGATTGCTTTTTGCTTTAATCCAGACTTATCAATGAAGTCTTTCAATTCCATAAAATCTAAAACCATTTTTGTTTTCTCACCTCTATTTCATGTTTTCTGGAATGACTAAACTATATTCCATTTTTCATGGAATGTCAATAACAAATTTTAATTTTTTTGAAATTTTATTTTACAATTCCAAAATTTCGTAATATAATGAAATCAATCCAATAAGGGAGGAAAAAGCCATGAATGAATACCTAGTATCTCAATTGAAAAAAGGACGTTTAGACAAGGGCTTAAAGCAAAGTGATGTGTCAAAAAAGACTGGCATAAAAAATACTACATTAAGTAATTATGAAAACGGTGTGACAGAGCCAGATATGGACACTTTTTTAGCACTGTGCGAATTATACGAGTTAGATTTTGTCTCTTTAATGGAAGAGGCATATGGAATAAAAGTTCCAGGTAAGAATTTTCACATTAAGCCATCTGAAATGGAATTGTTAAAAAGATATAATGACCTCGACCCTCACGGCAAAGAAATGGTAGACTTTACACTGGAAAAGGAATATGAACGCTCTGTTGCAGAAAAGAAGAAATCCGACAACATTGTTCCTATGGCGGTCCGGGAATCTTCTGATTATGAAGTTAATGCTGCACATGCTATTGAAGATGCATCTGACGAAGATAAGGCATATGACGAAGATATTATGGATGACGAAAACTTCTAGTCCAAAAAATTGGACAGGTTTTATGTTATTTTTAAATAGGGGTGATAATTTGACTACATACGATGACCTGCTGATTGAAGCAGATTGCAATAACTTAGTCACAAAAGAGAAACCGCTCCGGGCAAACAAGGGGCGCATAAAGGGCAATCGAATAGCAATAAGAAAAGATTTGACCCAGGCGGAAAAGAAATGTGTCCTCGCAGAAGAACTCGGACACCACTACACCGCAACCGGCAACATACTCGATCAGTCCACCGTAGAAAACCGGAAGCAGGAAATGCGCGGCAGGATCGTAGCCTATAATAAGCTGGTCGGCTTGCGCGGCATCGTGGATGCCTACTTGCACCACTGTCAGAGCATATCAGAATCAGCGGAGTATCTTGAGGTAACCGAGGAGTTTTTAATTGATAGCCTTAATTACTACAGAAATAAGTATGGTGTATACACGAAACTGGATAATTATGTTATTGTCTTTGAACCGAGTATTGCGGTGCTTGAATTAGTATAATGGGGGGGGGATAATCTATGAAAAGAACTAATTTGCGTGAATTTATTATATCTATTATGATAATATTATGGACTGTAATTTGTGGTATTAAAGTATACGAGAATTACAGCCACTATACTTTGCTTGACTGGCTAATTATTGTAATTGTTATCTTGATTCCTTATGTAATTGCATGGCTGTTAATGAGAAAAAAGTGTAAAAAGCAATCACAGGAAACTGCCACCTTTGCGGCAAATGCTCCTTATACTGCATCCAATACCTCAACTACTCAAATCAACATTGCACAACAACTGGCAAACAACTCTATAAATCAGCTAAATGAAACACTTTCATCCGGCAGTACAATAAAAGTGAATGTTAAAAATGCTAACATCGCTTACCCAGAGGAAGTATTACGCTCGATGCGCACAGCCTACCCCCCTATGCAAGCCCAGGAGGACATTAGGATATTAAACGATTGTATAAGTTTATTGCGCACTACTACCAACCTTGATACATTCTTTTCCAGATATGAATTGGCACTTCAGAAAATCATGACACTCGAACAGGCAAAAGCTGCTGGCATTTTAATGAATTTGCCTATTACATCAGATTATGTAATGTCATTAAAGGGACGTGCTGACGAAGTCTTGCAATCTACCTATGACAAGGAATTAAAGGAAATTGATAAATTGAAGACAGCCGATGGAAAGAAAAACAGAATTGACAAATTTATACTTCGATTATCTGAATACTATGATGAATTTGAATTTTCCAGCACTTACAGAAATATTATTAACTCTTTGAACCTATACAAAGAAGATCTTTAAAAAAACCGCCCCACTCTAAAGCAGGACGGTGAAAGGAGCCAAAATGGAAATAGACGAATATATAAAATCCAGAGTAGATAATCAAATCAATTGGTATGACCAAAAATCTGCATCATGTCAAAGAAAATACAAATTGACACAAACCATAGAAATTGTTTTAGCAGCATTAATCCCTTTACTTTCTGCCTACTCAAAAGATTGTGTTCTTATAGCACTCATAGTTGGCGCATTGGGCGCCGCAATTGCCATTATAGAATCCTTGACAAAATTATACAAGTGGCATGAAAACTGGATTGAATATCGAACCACATGTGAATTACTTAGGTATCAGAAACATTTATTTGTAACAAAGTCTTCACCATATAATATAGAACCTGAAAACGTTGAGAATATATTTGTCCGCAACATAGAAAACATCATATCTTCCGAAAACAATAAATGGAAAGCTGTAAATACTAATGAAAAGAACGTAGAAAACACTAATTGACTATCTCATATGTTTTCTCAAAGATATCAGGCTTGCAAGGATATTTTTCCCCGTGAACACCGGTAATAATCCAATCTCCAGGAGAGGCAATCATTCTACCCTCCAATGTATCAATGGTTATTTCTACATCTGTTTGATATGCTTCAACAACAATAGGTTTCTTTTGAAATTTAAATGTTTTAGATTTCATAATGACCTCCTAAAAAATGAAAGGAATGATGATAAATGAGTACATACAATATTTTTATCAGCCACGCTTGGAAATATTCTGAGCATTACAACAAAATCGTTCAGTGGTTAAATGAAGCCCAAGACGAAGGAAAACTTACCTGGAAAAACTACTCTGTTCCCTCACATGATCCATTGATTGACCCTAATACAACCGTTGGAAAAAATAAATTAAAATCAGAATTAAAGGGGCAAATTAGCCCAGCTTCTAAAGTCATTATACTTGCAGGCATGTATGCTACTTATAGTGACTGGATTGACTTTGAAATAGACACCGCTGTCGATTATAACAAATATATTATTGGAGTTAAACCCTGGGGACAGGAACGAGTTCCTACAAAAGTTTCCAGTAATGCAAATATAATGGTCGGTTGGAATAAGGACTCAGTAATTAACGCTATTTTAAACTCTTAACATTATTATAACAGGTGTAGATTAACATAACAATAAAAAATCGCCCCTGGTACTGGAATACCAAAGGCGAAACACATTGCTCCGAAGATACAATGCCCTAGACAAGCATATTGTATCATTCGGAGCAGCCAAGTGCAAGCGGAACACACGTTCCACGCTGGCTGTTATTTTTATACCTATTTTTACATACACTGTACAGGAACAAAGGAGTGATACTATGCTTAGAATCGGAATCTATCCACGAAAATCGGTCTACCGGGACAACAGTGACTCGGTGCAGGTGCAGATCACGGCGTGCAAGGACTACGCCCGGCTGATGTTCAAGGATCAGGAACTGGATTTCAGAATCTACGACAAGGACGAGGGGTTCTCCGGGAAGAATACGCACCGCCCTTCCTTTACCGAACTGATGGCGGATGTCAAGGCGGACGAACTCGATATCATCATCGTCTACAAGCTGGACCGTATCAGCCGAAGCGTCAAGGACTTCTCCGAGATCTATGAGACGCTGCAGCAACACAATGTCTCTTTCCTGTCGGTAAAAGAATCCTTTGACACTTCTACGCCTATGGGACGGACCGTTATGTACATCCTCTCGGCATTTGCACAGTTGGAGCGCGAGAACACCGCAGAGCGTGTTGCGGACAATATGGCAAGCCTGGGGGAAGCCGGGAAGTGGACGGGCGGCACCCTGCCGCCGGGCATGACCTCCGTCCGCAAGAAAATAGGCGATAAGACGCACTCCTATCTCATCGTGGACGAGCAGCGGATCAAGACGGTAAAGTATATCTTCTCCCTCATGCTCTCCGGCACATCCATCACCAAGTTGGAACATACGCTGCGGCAGGAGGGAATCCGCACGGAACGGGATGCTTTTTACAGCTGTAGCAAGCTATACAACCTCTTCACCAATCCGGTCTACTGCGCCAACGATATGGACGCGTACTACTACTTTCTGGAAAAAGGCTACAAGCTTCCTGATCCGGCACTCTTCGACGGCAGGCACGGGCTGATCGGCTACGGCCGCACCACGCAGTCCAACGGAACGACCGTCAGAAAAGATACCTACTCGATCGCCATCGGCATTCATGATCCGATCCTCTCTGGTGCCGACTGGATCGCCATCCAGAAACGCCTTGGCCAGAACAAATCCACCCGGTACGCCAAGTACGAAGCCGGGATTCTAAAGGGTACGCTCCGCTGCAAGTGCGGCGTGAAAATGAATATCCGTACATACAAAAAGAACGGCAGCCTGTTCTCCTATTACTACTGCCCCAAAATGGCGCGCGAGGGAGTGTCCGCCTGCGATACCGGCTATACGCGGGTAGATGACATTGACGACCGTTTTTTGCAGGAATTAAAAAAGATTAAGCTGTCTCCGGACAGCATTGAACTTGAGGAAAACGTCTCTTACGTTGATACCGGCAAAATGCGCGCGGATCTGAAAAAAACGACCGACTCCATCCGGAATCTGATGAATGCGCTCTCCGGCAGCGCCGATTCTGCCGCGGCAAAGTATATCATTGCTGAACTGGAAGCTCTGGACAAAGAAAAGTCTGTCCTTGAAAAGAAGCTTCGCACCGCCGAGCAGCGCAACCGCCGGGCGGCTGTGTCCGCCGAGACAAAAGAATTTGTGTATCACCGGATATGCAATCTGCTTGACAACATGGACTCCATGAGTTATACCGAAATTAACGAACTGATCCGCTCCATCGTAAAGTCCTGTGTTTTCGATGGCGATCATCTCGACGTTACTTTTTAACGTCTTTCTACTTTTCGTTCTGATTGGGGTTCCGACCTGCCCCATCATATCATGTCCCAGATGCTGTCTCTGATATCCATAGCTTCTTGACACCCCGAAATCATCATAATCACTGTACTCAAACCCTTTTGCGATCGGCGAAAATGCTTTCAGACCATACTTTTTTACATATGCCCCATCCTCCTTTTCCTGGATCTCATATTCACCGACCATACCGCCAAGAACCGCTCCGTATGCCTCCCTGTAATAGGAAAACATCTTCATATCTGCGGTCATACGCTCCATCGTATCCTCCCCGCAGAGAATTTTTTCAGCGGCGGTACGCATGTCCTCCGTTGCTCCGTTTCCAAAATCTCCGCCGTTCTTTGCCCCGACGTACGCCAGAAGATCAATCCAGTCAAGATGCTGTTTTTCTCCGTAACTGCTTATGTCATACTCGTATGCCCTAGACAATGCCTCATACGACACATTAAAATCTACCCATTTGATATAGCCGTCCGCCGTTGTTTCCACGGCTGATTTTTGCGGCAACTTTCCATTCTCCCAGAGGATTACTCCCATCAAAAAAAGCAATACCGCCTCAAGGATCACGGCCGAGCGGATCCGCCTGCTTCTCTCCATTCCTTTCTGTTCCGTTTTCCATTCCTCACTGTCATGGTCGTTTTGTTCATTATATAAAAAAAGACTGCAGACTATTCCCGTCTG
>ERZ825324.1927-NODE-1927-length-23402-cov-3.882683_pt1 | contig 23402 bp, 16 predicted proteins | sample MGYA00519859_ERZ825324 | MGnify/ENA primary metagenome ERZ825324 (study PRJEB31778, sample SAMEA3449198) | human gut metagenome | biome: human gut; feature: human-associated habitat; material: faeces | place: United Kingdom | collected 2010/2012 ... | reverse complement strand
TAAGGCCTGACTGCCGAACTACTCATATAAAACACATGACTCATTTCGTTTCTATTCGATACACTCGCTTGTTTGTCAGCAGTCGCCCTAACTCACCCTGCGGGTTCAGACAAGGGCTTAGTGCTGACAGCTAGAGTGTATCTCATTACGAAACTGCATGAATGTCATTGCTTATTATATGAGTAGTTCGGCAGTCAGACTTGTGTCTGTTATATATAACAAGATCAGATTAAAATGAACAAAATACCTGGTAATATTTGTAAGGATGGATAGTGGATTTTCATTGTGGGATCCGGAAGTTATTGGTATAATTGATTTAACTGCGAATAAGAAAGATTGTTTCGGTGAGTTCATGACATGAGGGGGTGGTATTACCGGAACGGCTTTTGAGAAAAAGGAAGGAGAAGGTATGAGCAGACAAAGGGACAAATGGGTTACAAGGGTCATAGCATGGATGCTGTCATTTGTGATGACAGTAAGCCTTGTGGTGATTCCTTCGGACAGGACAGAGGCAGCGGAGGAGACGATTGCTCTGTCTTACAGTACGGGTCAGGTGACGGCAAGTGGAAATGTGGATAATCAGGTCAGCCTTGATCTTGGAAATGGCGGATACAGCGATCTGTCGGAGCTTAAGAGTGCGGGGCTTACCAAGCTTCGTGTCAGCTTCGAGGTATCATCAGCCGATGGAACCGGAAATATTGGCGGACAGGCATTTGTAAATGCGAAAGGAACGTGGAAGGGTGAATGGATCAATGTGAATGCAGGCTCCGGCACTCAGACCGTAGAACTGGACCTGACACAGTTCTATAGCAAATCCGGTCAGTTATATAATTTCGGTTTTCAGTTTGAAAATGTAACAAGTATCACATACAAGATCAAAGAAGCGGTTCTGGTAAAATCCGGCAGCAGTTCAGGTGGAGATTCCGGCAGCGGTTCCGGTTCTTCTGATTTTGGTACTGAGAGAGATTATTCATCAGGAGTGACTGCAACTGTGGCGAATCAGGAATCGCCAAGCAATGACTGGTCAGGCTTTGAAATGACGATCAATAACAACACAGGGGTATCAATCTGCGACTGGATCGTAGTGCTGCAGGTACCATCCGGTGCGGCAGCTGCATTTAAATGTTGGAATGCAACCTTTGTGGCAGATGGTGATACGATCTATATGTATCCGATGCAGAGTGGCGCAAATGCAGTCCTTGCGGCAGGAACGATGAAGAAAGACATACCGGGTGGCGGTTTCTCGTCAAAATATATTGATGCATCCAGTATTCAGGTAAAAGCCGTTTATTATAATAAAGGAACTTCATCTTCTGTAGATTATTCCAAAGGCGAGACAAATGATGATAATACAGGCGGCTCCGGTGGTTCCGGTGGAACTTCATCCGGTGATACCACGACGAATAAGGATTTGGATGTAGAATTCAACTATGCAAAGGCATTGCAGGAAAGCTTGTATTTCTATGATGCAAATATGTGTGGCAATCTGGAAGGAACCTGCGCACTTTCCTGGCGTGGAAACTGCCATACCTATGATAAAAATGTAACATATATAAAGAATGGAAAAACCTACAATGTAGATGCTTCCGGCGGCTTCCATGATGCAGGCGATCATGTGAAATTCGGACTTCCACAGGGATATGCAGCATCCATGCTTGGAATGAGCTATTATCAGTTCAAGGATGCATTTGACGAGCTTGGTCAGAAGGAACATCTGAAGAAGATCACGGACTATTTCTGCGATTACTTTAAGCGGTGTACGGTATACGAGGGAGATCAGGTTATCGCATTCTGCTATCAGGTAGGTGACGGTAATACAGATCATGGTATATGGACAGCACCGGAGGGACAGACGATCAGTCGTCCGGCATTCTTTGCAGATGCGAGCAATCCGGCTACAGATGAAGTGAGTGTTGCGATCGCAGCGCTGGCATTGAACTATATTAACTTTGGAAATAATGAGGATTTGCAGACAGCAAAGGATCTCTTTACATTTGTAAAGAATAATAATAAAGCATGTGCAACTGATGGGGCATCAACATTTTATGCATCAAGATCATATGGTGATGATTATGCATTTGCTGCAAGTACACTTGCAGCTGCTACAGGTGATACTTCTTATAATTCTATTTATAACGATTATAAAGATAATTCTGATAATGGCGTGAATCAGTATTGGGTATTGGACTGGGGAAATACCGGAGCACTGGCGTGTATGCTTCAGAAGGATACCGCAAAGCTCAAAAGCATTACAGAGGTCTGCACGAACAAGAGTAAGATCGATGGAGTATTTAACTGTGTCAGTGACTGGGGCTCCTGCAGATATAGTGCAGCAGAACAGTTTACCGGTCTTGTGTATGATAAGCTGACAGGAACAACGACTTACGCAAAATGGGCAACCAGTCAGATGAACTATATGTTAGGAGATAATCCGAATAAACGATGCTATATCGTAGGCTATAATGAGAACTCCAGTAAATATCCGCATCACAGAGCGGCATCCAGATCGACAGATTCAAAGATCATAAACAGTGATCATTATACGCTGCTTGGAGCATTGGTAGGCGGACCCGGGTCGGATGGAACCTATAAAGACGACCAGGGAGATTATTATTGCAATGAAGTAGCACTTGATTATAATGCCGGACTGGTTGGTGCGGCGGCAGGACTTTATCTGCTTCATAAGAATGATGAAACTGTATATTTATCCTATGCTAAGAAGAATGCAACAAATTACAGTACAAAGACAGCATCTGCTACAGAGCTTGGTGCTGTAGGCGTGAAGACTTATTATGGTACAAATTCCGGTGGTGATACAGAGGAAGAAGTAAAGGCAACAGCTATCAAACTGGATAGCCTGATCGTAGAATTAACAGAAGGACTTGATATTACGATCCGTGCAACGGTTACTCCAAAGACTGCGAAACAGAAGGTAACATGGAAATCTGAAAATGAGAAGGTAGCGACCGTTTCAGAAACAGGAAAGGTAACTGCGGTCGGAGCAGGTGAGACAACTGTGACAGCGACAACGACAGATGGAACAAATCTCACAGCAAGCTGCAGGGTGACAGTAAAGGCTGCACCAAAGGCAGAATTTGTTACAGATCAGACATCTTTAACCTGTGATCCTGTTATTTATGGATATGAAGCAGGATCGACAGCATCATTTGTATTAGAGAATGAGGGAAATGATACAGGATTTGTGACGATAGCGTTAGAAAAAGGCACAGACAGCCCATTTGAAATATCCGGCGATACATCGATAAAGGTTGCAGCGTCAGATAAGACAACAGTGGGTATCGCATTAAAGACAGGTAAGGATGCAGGCTCTTACAGTGACAATCTGTTGATAGAGGCAGATAATGGACAGTCCTTTAAGATTCCGGTATCTGCAACGGTTGAGAAATGTCCGGTAACGGGTATTACATTCCCGACAGCAGGAGCGATCGTGGCAGGACAGACACTGGCAGATTCTAAGCTGACCGGTGGAGATGAGACCTATGGAACATTTGCATGGGCAGATGCAGCAGCAAAACCGGAACGAGGAACGTATCAGGGCCAGGTGGTGTTGACCCTTCGTTCCGATGCGAAGAGGAATTATGCATTTGACCGGATTACAGGGTATGATGCGGCAGCAGGCACGATCACACAGAATGTGACCGTAATAGTCAGCAGAGCAGGACTTCCGGCTATCACGTTCCCGGAGGCTTCTGATCTGGTATATGGACAGACACTTTCAGATTCTGTGCTGACAGGTGGTTCTGCAGAGTACGGAACATTTGCATGGAGCACCCCGGATGTGAAGATGGGTGAACAGGAAGTAGCAAATGAAACCAATCAGTATGAAGTTGTATTTACATGGAGTGATGCAAGCAAGAAGCAGTATCAGATCGAGGATACAGATGAGGATGCTGTATATAAGAAAATGGTTTCTGTAAAGGTACAGAAGGCAGAACAGACAGCGGTTCCGGATAGTGTGGCACTTCTTGCAAGAACAAAGGATACGATCCGGATCTCAGGTCAGGCAGGTATCCGGTATTCAGTGGATGGAACAACGTGGAAGCAGGCAGCTTTCAATGGAGAGACAATTGAATTTGCCGGATTACGAAGCTTTACAAAGTATACGGTTTCAGCCGGATATACGGAAACCACAACGACAAATGCCGGAAAAACAGTAGAATTGCTTACGGTATATACACTTGTTCAGGATCCGTATACGATCGATATAGCAAAGATTGCGGACAAAGAATATCAGGATGCATTACGGACAGATGATGGCAGAACAACAGTCAGCTATACAGAACCGGTTCTTAGACTTACAGAGGATGGCAAAGACTATGTGATCACAGGAAAGAATAGGGAGCTTGTTATTAAGGCAGGTGGAGCAACAAAGATCACATTGGATCAGGCGGAGGTCGGAGCTATTGAGATCACCGAAAATGCTGGTGGTAAGACCGAGATCGTGAGAAAAGGAACGATAACGATCGCAGGTAATGTCGAGACAGACGGCGGACTTGTGATCAATGGTGACGGAACGCTTATGGTTTCCGGTAAGATATCTGCGACCGGTGACATAACGATCAAAGGCGGAAAGGTATCGGTTGATGGAGGAGTCTTAGCAGGCGGCACAGTTCTGATCCGGGATACAGAGCTTGTCGCAGGTACAGATGAGACAGGAACGGCGATCAAAGCAGATACTGTACGGATCGAGGATTCCAAGGTAACGGTCGGAGCGAATCAGGATACGAAGAATCCACCGATCAAATCAGACAATATTATTCTGGTCGGAGACAATACAGTAGCATCCTCTTCAGGTTCAAAGGATATCTTTTCGTCGAAACCAAAGGATGAAAATGGAGATGAGATCCCGGATACGATCCTGATCGAGAAGATCACGTTAAACAAGACCAGCGTGGTATTAAATATTGGTGATACAGAACGGATCGCAGTAGCGGCCGTTATACCGGCAAATGCAACACTGAAGACATTTGACTGGAAGAGCAGCAACGAGAAAGTGGCAAGTGTATCACAGACCGGTGAAGTGAAGGGAGTAAGTGCCGGAACTGCAGTTATTATGGTAACAGCGAAGGACGGAAGTGGTGTTACAGGCTCCTGCACCGTTACGGTAAAGAAGAAAGAAACTGTAACACCGACACCAACACCGAATCCGGAAAAGCCGACGACCGAGAAACCTACGATCGAAAAGCCGACGACCGAGAAACCAACAACCGAAGAACCAAAGAAGACGGTCAAACCGGCAAAGGTCAAGATCCAGGCAGCAACCAAAAAGATCGCTCCGGGCAAGAAACTGACCTTAAGGGCAACGGTTACACCTAAGAAAGCAACAAATAAGAAAGTAAAATGGACGATCCGTAAATCGGATAAGAAGTATGCTTCTATCAACAGCAAGGGTGTTCTGACAGTGAAGAAAGCTGCCAAGGGTAAGACGATCAAGGTAACCGCAACAGCAGTCGGTAACAGTAAGGTGAAAGCAACTTATACTGTTAAAGTCATGAAAAAGGCAGTTAAGAAGGTTACGATCACATCAAAGAAAAAGACTGTGAAGAAAGTAACGATCAAGAAGAAACAGTCCGTAACCTTAAAAGCAAATCTGACTCCGACAAAGGGAATCAGTAAAGAGGTGACCTGGACCTCCGGTAATCCGAAGATTGCAAAGGTAACAGCCAAGGGTAAGGTAACCGGAAAGAAGAAGGGAACGGTTAAGATCACGGCAAAAGCAAAGGACGGAAGCGGTAAGAAAGCAACCATTACCCTTAAAGTAAAATAATCTTTTTCATTTGTAACAGGTGGAAACAGACAATACGATGGCGGAAGAATGATCAGATCCTGTAAAATATAAAAAACAGATTTGATAGATGCTTCCGCCGTCTTGTGTTTTGAAAACGGGTATGCTATAATGTGGACGCTTGTAGGTTGATTTCAGTATGTCTGGATAAAAGCATCGGAAAAAGAAAGCCTGCTTAAGTCAAAAGAGTAAATAAAACAGAAGGAGAGTGCCATATGGAATTGATATACAGAAGTACAAGAAATGCAAATGAAACAGCGACCGCATCAGAAGCAATCTTAAAGGGTCTTGCAAATGAAGGAGGATTATTTGTTCCTGACAGTATTCCTGCTCTTGATGTCAGCCTTACAGATCTGGCGCAGATGAACTATCAGCAGGTTGCTTATGAAGTAATGAAGCTGATGTTTACAGATTTTACAGAAGAAGAGTTAAAGCATTGTATCAATTCAGCATATGACAAGAAGTTTGATACACCGGAGATCGCACCACTCGTACATAAAGCAGGTGCATATTATCTGGAATTATTCCACGGCTCAACAATCGCATTTAAGGATATGGCATTATCCATTCTTCCTTATCTGCTTACAACATCCGCAAAGAAGAATCATGTAAAGAACGAGATCGTTATTCTGACAGCTACTTCCGGTGATACAGGAAAGGCAGCACTTGCAGGATTTGCAGATGTACCGGGAACAAAGATCATCGTATTTTATCCAAAGCATGGTGTAAGCCCGATCCAGGAGAAGCAGATGGTAACCCAGAAGGGTGAAAACACATTTGTCGTAGGAATTACAGGCAACTTCGATGACGCACAGACAGGTGTTAAGAAGATGTTCTCAGATGAGAAGCTTGCTTCATACATGGACGAGAAAGGATATCAGTTCTCATCCGCCAATTCAATCAATATCGGACGTCTGGTTCCGCAGATGGTTTATTATGTATATGCATATACAAGACTGGTTAAGGACGGAACGATCAAGGCTGGCGACAAGATCAATGTTGTTGTACCAACCGGTAACTTTGGAAATATCCTTGCAGCATATTATGCAAAAGAAATGGGACTTCCGATCGCGAAGTTCGTATGTGCATCAAATGACAACAAGGTATTATATGATTTCTTTACAACAGGTACTTATGACAGAAATCGTGAATTTATCTTAACAACATCACCATCTATGGATATCCTGATCTCAAGCAACTTAGAGAGACTGATCTACAAGATCGCAGGAAATGATGCAGAGAAGAATGCAGCACTGATGAAGCAGTTAAGCACAGAAGGTGTATATACGATCACAGATGAGATGAAAGCAAAGCTTGCTGAATTTGCGGGTGGTTATGCAACAGAAGCAGAAACCTCGGCAACGATCAAGAAAGTATATGAGTCGGATTCTTATATCATGGATACACATACAGCAGTAGCAGCAACCGTATATGACAAGTATGTAAAAGAAACAGGAGATAAGACTCCTACGGTTATCGCTTCTACAGCAAGCCCATACAAGTTTACAAGAAGTGTTATGGAATCTATCGACGAAGCTTATGCAGCAAAGAGTGACTTTGAATTAGTCGATGAGCTCTGCAAGTTATCCGGTGTAAAGGTTCCACAGGCGATTGAGGACATCCGTACAGCTCCTGTTCTTCACGACACAGTATGTGACAAAGAAGAAATGGAGAGCGTCGTAAAGAAGTTCTTAAACATCTAAAAACAGATGCCGGTCAGATATGACAGACAATACAGAAACAGAATAACTGACAGTTCATTAATACCATCCTGTCACTAAACAAAACTAGGAAAACACGCGCATGAAGGGCATTTTCCTATATGCGCGTTTTTTACATAGGAATGTTATATTGCACAGCTGTCAGCTTGTACGATGTAATAAGCATCGACATTTGTGTAGTTTCGTTATGAGACCTGCACTAGCTGTCAGCACCAAGCCCATGTTTGAACCCGTAAGGGTGAGTTTGGGCGACTGCTGACAAATAGGCGTGCAGGTCGAATAGAAACGAAACAAGTCGGGCGATTACATCGTACAAGCTGACAACTGTGTAATATAACATTCGAAAATAAAAGAAAGAGGAAGATATGTACAGTTTAAAGACAAATTCAAGTTTTGACAGCGCGCATTTCCTTGCGGGCTATGAGGGTAAATGCAGAAATCTGCACGGACACCGCTGGACGGTTGAAGTTGAAGTCGGCGGCGAAAAGCTGATGCAGGACGGACAGACCAGAGGCATGGTTGTAGATTTTGGAGATCTGAAAAAGGATCTCAGAGAGAAAACAGAAGAGATGGATCATTGCCTGATCATGGAGAAAGGTACATTGAAGGAAAAGACGATGGAAGCACTGGCAGAAGAACAGTTCCGTATCATCGAGCTTCCGATGCGTCCGACAGCAGAGAATCTGGCAAAGTATTTTTATGAATATATGGCAGATAAGGGATATCAGGTGATTCGTACTACAGTTTATGAGACCCCGACCAATGCAGCGACGTATATGGCATAATAGCAGAAGAAAAACTATATAGTGTAAAATAATATAAGACAAAAAAGACTTAGAATAAATAACAGGCAAGATCAAGGATGTCATAATAGATAAATGACATCGAAGGATATCATATACAAAAAGTAAGAAGGAAATAGAAATGGCAAAATTTAAAGTAGCGGAACGATTTGTCAGCATCAACGGTGAATCCGTAAAAGCCGGAGAATTGGCAGTATTTATTCGTTTTACAGGCTGCAACCTGAATTGCAGTTACTGTGATACCAAATGGGCAAATGAAGCAGATGCCCCATACGAAGAACTGACGGATGAAGAAATCTATGACTATATCAAACGAACCGGAGTCAGAAACGTGACATTAACCGGTGGAGAACCATTGATCCAGAAGGATATCGATAAGCTGCTCCTGATGCTGGCGATGGATGAGGAGCTTCAGGTAGAAGTAGAGACAAACGGAAGTGTTGATATCGCAGAGTTTAAAGCACTGACAGACCGGGTAGCATTTACACTTGATTATAAGCTTCCGGGAAGCGGAATGGAAAGTAATATGTGCTTTTCAAATTATAACTACATTGATAAGAAGGATGCGGTAAAGTTCGTATCCGGCTCGATCAAGGATCTGGAAACAGCAAGAGACATTATTCATGAATGGGCATTGGATATTAAATCAAACGTCTATATCAGTCCGGTATACGGTAAGATCAATCCGGAGGATATCGTTGATTTTATGATCGAGAATGAAATGAATGGTGTAAAATTACAGTTACAGCTTCATAAATATATCTGGGATCCGGAGATGCGCGGAGTGTAAAACGGATGAAACCGCAGATATCGATATTAACATATTATTTGGGATAATAGATTAAGAGTAATAAGAGAATGGAGTAGAAATGGCAATTGATAAAGAAGCAATAAAGGAGCATATACGTGGAATCCTTGTAGCGCTTGGTGATGACCCTGACCGGGAAGGCTTAAAAGAGACACCGGACCGTGTTGCGCGAATGTATGAAGAAGTATTTGAGGGAATGAATTATACCAACGATGAGATTGCTGAGATGTTTGGCAAGACATTCAAAGAGGAAGATGCAGCACATACAAGTGATATGGTATTCGTAAAGGATATCGAGGTGTTTAGCTACTGCGAACATCATATGGCATTGATGTATGATATGAAGGTGTCAGTGGCATACATCCCACATGGCAGGGTCTTGGGACTCAGCAAGATCGCACGGATTGCAGACATGGTAGCGAAGCGGTTGCAGCTTCAGGAGCGGATCGGATCCGATATCGCATATGTGGTTGGAAAGGCAGCAGGCTCACCGGATGTAGCCGTACTGATCGAGGCAAATCATAGCTGCATGACAGCAAGGGGCATTAAGAAGCCGGGAACGAAGACCTATACAACGACGTTCCGTGGTGCATTTGAGAATGATGTGAATTTACAGAATAAAGTATTGATGATGAACCGATAGGAGGATATGAAAGATGCAGAATTTGAAGAACAGAGATGAAGCAGTTGTTGTATTCAGTGGTGGACAGGACAGTACGACCTGTTTGTTATGGGCGCTTAAGAAGTATAAAAAAGTATACGCAGTATCATTTGACTATGGACAAAAGCATATAAAAGAATTAGAATGTGCAAAGAAGATTGCTGAAAAATTTGGAGTAGAGCATCATATTCTGGATATGAGTCTGTTGAATCAGCTTGCACCAAATTCATTGACAAGAAGTGAGATGAAGGTAGACGAGAATGCACCGGAGGTCGGTACACCGAATACATTTGTAGATGGAAGAAATATGGTATTTCTGACATTTGTAGCGATCTATGCGAAGCAGAAGGGCGTCAGCGACATTATAACCGGTGTCAGCCAGAGTGATTTCTCCGGCTATCCTGACTGCAGAGATATTTTCATCAAATCATTGAATACAACACTGAATCTTGCGATGGACTATGAATTCGATATTATCACACCATTGATGTGGATCGATAAGATGGAGACCTGGAAGCTGGCAGATGAACTCGGCGGACTCGATGTTATCAGAGATATGACCCTTACCTGTTATAATGGTATTCCGGGCGAAGGATGCGGTCACTGTCCATCCTGTAAGCTCAGAAAAAAGGGATATGATCTCTACATGGAATATAAAAAGAATCACAATGCATAAAGCATAAACCGGACGGGAACAGAGCAATCGGATAAATGCGTTCCTGTAAACAGTAATGAGGTATGATTATGAAAAAAATGCTGTTTATTGTAAATCCCAAAGCGGGACGAACAACTTTGAAGAATTGTCTTATAGATGTCATAGATATCTTTTGCAAGAAAGACTATGAAGTCAGAATTTATCTGACACAGGGAGTCGGTGATGCTGCCCGTGTCGTAAAAGAAGAAGGAGAGAACTACGATGTGATCGTATGTGCCGGAGGTGACGGAACTCTTGGTAATACGGTTACGGGATTTATGGAATGTGGACTGAATCGGCCGCTGGGGTATATCCCATGTGGCTCGACAAATGATTATGCCAGAAGCCTTGAGATTCCGAAGGAAGCAATCGAGGCAGCGGAACAGCTTGTCGCGGCCGCACCTTTTTCGGTAGATGTCGGAGAACTGAATAAGAATTATTTTGTCTATGTTGCGGCGTTTGGCATTTTTTCGGATACATCTTATGCAACCCCTCAGAATATGAAGAATATTTTAGGACATGCTGCATATGTATTACAGGGTATGAAGAGTCTTGTAAATGTTCCGACATATAATCTGAAGATTGAATTTAATAACCAGACATATACCGGTGAGTTCATGTTCGGTATGATATCGAATTCAGTATCGGTTGGTGGATATAAGAGTCTGACCAGCCATGGAGTTGAATTCGACGATGGCTTGTTCGAAGGAGTTCTGATCCGTAAGATCCAGAATTTTGCAGATCTCCAGAGAATCATCAATTCGCTGCTCCTTGGAAATACAAATGAGACGAATATGGTGGCATTCCGTACGAATCGTGTTGTGATCGAGAGCGAAGAGCCGATCGCATGGACCCTGGATGGTGAATATGGTGGAGAATATACCAGATCAGAGATATCGGTTCACAGGCGGGCAATCGCTCTACTGGTATCACCGGAAGAAGAAAAAGAAGAAGTTAAGTAGTTCAAACTGAGTTGAAAGAAAGAGGTTTACAGTTATGGGTAAATATTTTGGAACAGATGGATTCAGAGGTGAAGCAAATAAGGATCTTACTGTACAGCACAGCTTCAAGGTCGGACGTTATCTTGGCTATTATTATGGCAAGAAGAATCCGGAAGGCAAGGCAAAGGTGGTTATCGGTAAGGATACCAGACGTTCAAGTTATATGTTTGAATATGCGCTGGTCGCAGGCTTAACGGCAAGTGGTGCAGATGTATATCTGATGCATGTAACACCGACACCGAGTGTTTCCTATATTGTCAGAACCGATGGTTTTGACTGTGGAATCATGATCTCGGCAAGTCATAATCCATACTATGATAATGGTATCAAGATCATCAATGGCATGGGTTACAAATTAGAGGCTGCGGTTGAAGAAGAGATTGAGCGTTATATCGATGGTGAGATTCCGGAGATTCCGCTGGCTACAAAAGAAAATATCGGATGCACGGTTGATTACTCCATGGGAAGAAATCGTTACATGGGATACCTGATGACGATCCCTACCCGATCCTTTAAGAATATGAGAGTTGGACTGGACTGCGCAAACGGTGCAGCCTATCAGGTTGCAAAGGCAGTATTTGATGCACTCGGAGCAAAGACCTATGTGATCAATAATGATCCGGACGGAACCAATATCAATACAAATTGTGGATCTACCCACATTGAGGGACTGCAGAAGTTCGTAGTAGAAAAAGGACTGGACGTAGGATTTGCTTATGACGGTGATGCAGATCGTTGTCTGTGCGTTGATGATAAGGGCGAGTTAGTAGACGGAGATAAGATCCTGTATGTCTGCGGACGTTATATGAAGGAACGCGGAGAACTGAATAAGAATACGATCGTAACAACGATCATGTCAAACCTTGGCTTATATAAAGCATTGGATAAGAAGGGAATCTCCTATGATAAGACAGCAGTCGGTGACAAATATGTATTTGAATCCATGATGGAGCATGGATATTCTATCGGCGGCGAACAGTCAGGACATATCATCTTCTCCAAATATGCAACGACCGGAGATGGTGTATTGACGTCTTTGAAGATCATGGAAGTTATTCTGGAACGCAAATGTAAATTATCAGAGTGCTTCAAGAGCTTGACAATCTTCCCGCAGCTTCTGGTAAATGTAAAGGTATCCAGTAAGGATGCGGTTATGAATGATCCGGATGTGCAGGCATTAAATCAGAAGATCGCAGAGGAGCTTGGTTCTGACGGAAGACTTCTTCTTCGCCAGAGCGGAACAGAGCCGCTTATCCGTGTTATGGTAGAAGCAGAGAGTGATGAACTCTGCAACAAATATGTATATCAGATGGTAGATCTGATCAAAGAGAAAGGTTATGCAATATAGAGAAAATGGCTGTTAATTTCCGGAATAATTTTTCACATTCCAACATTGACAGAAAAACAGAAAACGTATAAAGTCTTAGTGTGTTAAAAAATAAAATACGAGAGGCAAAACATGAACGAGAATATAAGATCCCATTATTTTGAGAATGATGACAAGATGCATGAAGAATGTGGTGTTTTCGGAATGTATGATTTTGACAACAATGATGTTGCAACCTCCATTTATTATGGATTGTTTGCACTGCAGCATCGAGGACAGGAGAGCTGTGGTATCGCAGTATCAGACACGGAAGGTCCCAAGGGGAAGGTAAGCTCCATGAAGGGCATGGGTCTGGTAAACGAGGTGTACACACCGGAATCCTTTGAGAAATTAAAAGGAAATATCGGTGTCGGACATGTCAGATATTCAACTGCCGGCGCGAGTACGATAGAAAATGCTCAGCCATTAGTCTTAAACTATGTAAAAGGTACACTTGGTCTTGCACACAACGGTAATCTGATCAATGCGCCGGAGCTTCGTAAGGAACTGGCACTTACAGGTGCGATCTTCCAGACGACGATCGACTCCGAGGTAATTGCTTATCATATCGCAAGAGAACGTGTGAACAGTGCAAGTGCCGAGGAAGCAGTTATGAAAGCACTCAGAAAAGTGAAGGGATCTTATTCACTTGTAGTAATGAGTCCAAGAAAGCTGATCGGAGCCAGAGATCCGTTTGGATTCCGCCCGCTCTGTATCGGAAAACGTGATAATGCCTATATCCTTGCATCGGAAAGCTGCGCCCTTGATACGATCGGTGCAGAATTTATCCGTGATGTAGAGCCCGGAGAGGTCGTAACGATCTCGCCTGAGTATGGTATTCAGTCCTATAAGGATATGTGTCAGGAGAAGCATGCAAGATGTATCTTTGAATATATCTATTTTGCCCGTCCGGATTCCGTATTTGACGGAATGGGAATCTATGAATCCCGACTGATCGCGGGAAGATGTCTTGCAAAGGACAGTCCGGTAGATGCAGATATGGTTGTAGGTGTTCCGGAATCGGGAAATGCAGCAGCTCAGGGATATTCACTGGAATCCGGCATTCCATACGGAACGGCATTTGTCAAGAATGGCTATGTCGGCAGAACATTCATTAAGCCACAGCAGAGCCAGAGAGAGTCCAGTGTCCGCGTGAAGTTAAATGTATTAAAAGAAGCGGTAAAGGGCAAGCGTATCATCATGATCGATGATTCCATTGTCAGAGGTACAACCTCAGACCGTATCGTAGGAATGCTTCGCGAGGCTGGCGCAAAGGAAGTTCATGTAAGGATTAGTTCGCCTCCGTTCTTATATCCTTGTTATTTTGGAACGGATATCCCGGACAGAGAGCAGTTGATCGCATATAACCGTTCGGTTGATGAGATCTGCAAGATCATTGGCGCCGATTCCCTTGCTTATCTTCGCAAGGAGCGGCTGGTAGAGATCTCCGGTGGAAGACAGTACTGCCACGGCTGCTTTACAGGGGAATATCCGATGGAGCCACCAAAGGAAGATATCCGCGGAGAACATGAGAATTTCAAACGCGGTGAAGATTCAAAAGTAAAATAAAGAAATACAGGAGAGGTAAAAATGAGTACAGACAGATACACAAGCCCATTCTGCGAGAGATATGCAAGTAAAGAAATGCAGTATATTTTCTCTCCGGATAAGAAGTTTAAGACATGGAGAAAATTATGGATCGCCCTTGCAGAAACGGAGTATGAACTCGGCCTTTCTGAAAACGGCAAGCCGGTTATCTCACAGGAGCAGATCGATGAGTTAAAGGCACATGCAGAGGACATCAATTATGATGTAGCTAAAGAGCGTGAGAAGATGGTTCGTCATGATGTTATGAGCCATGTATATGCATACGGCGTTCAGTGTCCAAAGGCTGCCGGTATCATCCATCTGGGAGCAACAAGCTGTTATGTTGGTGATAACACAGATGTTATCGTTATGACAGAGGCTATGAAGCTTGTCAGAAAGAAATTATTAAATGTGATCAACGAACTGTCCAAGTTTGCTATGGAATATAAAGATCTGCCGACATTGGCATTTACCCATTTCCAGCCTGCACAGCCAACAACTGTTGGTAAGCGTGCAACCTTATGGCTTCAGGAACTGATGTTAGATCTGTCTGATCTGGATTACATGATCGGTCAGCAGAAGCTCCTTGGATGTAAGGGAACAACAGGAACGCAGGCAAGCTTCTTAGAGCTCTTTAACGGAGATCATGAGAAGGTTCGCCAGATCGATAAGAAGATCGCAGAGAAGATGGGATTTGAAGCATGCTATCCTGTATCAGGACAGACTTATTCCCGTAAGGTAGATTCCAGAGTCTTAAATGTACTTTCCGGTATTGCACAGAGTGCACATAAGTTCTCAAATGATATCCGTCTGTTACAGCACTTAAAAGAGATCGAGGAGCCATTTGAAAAGAACCAGATCGGTTCATCAGCAATGGCATATAAGAGAAATCCGATGAGAAGTGAGAGAATTGCATCTTTATCAAACTACGTTATGGCTGATGCATTAAATCCTGCATTTACAGCAGCAACACAGTGGTTTGAGAGAACGCTGGATGATTCCGCAAACAAGCGTGTATCTGTTCCGGAAGCATTCCTTGCAATTGACGGTATCTTAGACCTGTACCTGAATGTTGTAGATGGTCTGGTTGTATATGATAAGGTTATCTATCAGAGATTCATGAAGGAGATTCCGTTTATGGCAACTGAGAATATCATGATGGATGCTGTAAAACGTGGCGGTAACCGTCAGGAGCTGCATGAGCTTATCCGTGAATATTCCATGCAGGCAGGCGCAACTGTAAAGAAAGAGGGCAAGGAAAATAACCTTGTTGATCTGATCGCAGCAGATCCTGCATTCGGTATGACCAAGGAAGAGATCGAAGCCATCCTTGAGCCAAAGAACTTTGTCGGACGCGCACCGGAGCAGACCGAAGAATTCATCACAGAGGTTGTAAAGCCGGTACTTGATGCAAATAAAGACATACTTGGCATGACCGCTGAGATCAACGTATAAAAGTTAAATATCACATGAATCAATTAGGGATGCATATCCCCCTGTAATGACGTGTTGTGGTTTCTATTCAGTGCACATACCTGATTCGTAAATGCTCTTGTGCTAACTCGCCTTCGGCTCAAACAAGCACTCGCATTTACGAATCAGGTATGTGCATCAAACAGAAACCGCAACACGTTATCATAGAGGGATGCCGGAGAAACAGGTGAAGGACCAATTATCGGATGACAGGAAAGCTACAGCAATTCCATCAACTTCATAGCGGCGATGCTCATGCCACGCCTGCGGTCACTGATGATGCACATGTTCCGCTTGGGGATGTGCTTCTTGAAATTTAACCGAAAGATCTCACCACGGTCAATATAGTCACCGGCAAAGTCGGCCACGATCGATCCGATTCCAAGGTTTCTCTTTGCAAACTGTGCGATCATATCACTGGTTGCAAGCTCGAATTCAGGGGTCAGCGTGACGCCTTCATTTGCAAGAAACTGATCCACATAGGCTCTTGTGCTGGTGTCATTTTCCAGACAGATGATCGGAAGCTTTTGCAGATCCGGATAGTCGAGAACTTTACCTTTCAGGTCGTTAAATCTTGGACCGGCTATAAAAATATCTTCGATCTCCCGTGCGTTTCGAATCTCCATGTTCGGATTCTGTGGGAGAGGAGTTGTAACGATACCGAAGTCAATGTTATTTGCAAATAAGTGGTCGATCGTACTTGGGGTCGGAGCATTTGTTACATGTACCTTGATGCCGGGATAGAGCTGGTGGAAACGTTCGAGATGCGGAAGCAGATAGAACTGGAGTGTCATATCACTGGCTCCGATCCGGATCTCGCCGGTTTCCAAGTGCATCAATCTGGCAAGCTGCTGTTCGCCCATGGAGATTGCCTCGTATCCTTCGGCTACATGTTTGTAGAGAAGTTCGCCTGCACCTGTCAGGGATACACCTTTTTTCGTCCGGATGAACAGGTTGATACCGATTGCCTGTTCTAAAGATTTGACCGCCTGACTGACAGCGGGCTGGGATACGCACAGCTCTTTAGCAGCAGCAGAGATGCTTGCTGTCTTTGCCACATAATAGAAGATCTTATAATATTCATAATTAATATTCATAGTCGAAACTCCCGGTTAATTTTATTACAGATAATTGTAAAAACGTTATTAAGGTCATGCATATGCATATATCGGGTACATGTATATCAAATGATGTATACACGATATCAAATATAGAAATGCAGTTATGCTAATTGTTGTATTTAAAGTGTAAACCGAACCTGTGTATTTGTAAAGAATAAATATAAGTACAACTTATGTTATATATAATTAATATCGATTTTACTTATAATACATACATGCTATAATGTAAAAGTAATTGAGTTCAATTTCGGAAGATATTTCCGGGAAAATGCCATGAAAGCGAGGATAAAAATATGGTAAGAGCGGTTGTCGGAGCCAACTGGGGCGACGAAGGAAAAGGTAAAATAACAGATATGCTGGCGGAAACATCTGATATTATTGTCAGATTTCAGGGTGGTGCAAATGCAGGTCACACAATTGTAAATGACTATGGTAAATTTGCATTGCATACACTTCCGTCCGGTTGTTTCTATGATCATACAACAAGTGTTATCGGAAATGGTGTAGCATTAAATATCCCGGTTCTGTTCAAAGAGCTGAACAGCATTGTAGAAAAGGGAGTTCCAATGCCAAAGATCCTGATCTCAGACAGAGCACAGATGGTTATGCCATATCACATTCTGTTTGATGAGTACGAGGAGGAGAGACTGGCCGGTAAGTCATTCGGATCTACAAAGTCAGGTATCGCACCATTCTATTCAGACAAATATGCAAAGATCGGTTTCCAGGTAAGCGAACTGTTTGACACAGAGGAAGAATTGAAGGATAAGATCAGCAGAGTTATCGCATCCAAGAATGTTCTGCTTGAGTATCTGTATAAGAAGCCGCTTCTTACAGTAGATGAAGTATATGAAACATTGATGGAGTACAAGGCTATCGTAGAGCCATATGTATGTGATGTATCCGCATATCTTCATGAGGCGATCAAAGCAGGCAAGACAATTCTGTTAGAAGGTCAGCTTGGAACATTAAAGGACCCGGATCATGGTATTTATCCTATGGTTACATCATCGTCCACACTGGCTGCTTATGGTGCGATCGGTGCCGGTATCCCTCCATATGAGATCAAGCAGATCGTAACAGTAGTAAAGGCATATTCAAGTGCTGTAGGCGCCGGTGAGTTCGTCAGCGAGATCTTCGGAGATGAAGCAGATGAGTTAAGACGTCGTGGTGGTGACGGCGGTGAGTACGGTGCAACAACCGGACGTCCAAGACGTATGGGATGGTTCGACTGTGTAGCTTCCAAGTATGGCTGTCGTATGCAGGGAACAACAGATGTAGCATTTACCGTACTTGATGTACTGGGTTATCTGGATGAGATTCCTGTATGTGTCGGATACGATATCGATGGTGAAGTAACAACAGACTTCCCTACAACAGCTAAGTTAAAGAAAGCAAAGCCTGTATATGAGGTTCTGCCGGGATGGAAGACAGATATCCGTGGTATCAAGAACTACGAAGATCTTCCGGAGAACTGCAGAAACTACATTGAGTTCATTGAGAAGCATATCGGATATCCGATCACTATGGTTTCAAACGGACCAAAGAGAACTGATATTATCTACAGAAATAAATAATAAATAAGAAAGAAAAAACCATATCGACAGCGTATATATTTGGATGGATAGGTAAATCACATAAAAAAATATATATGCTGCCGGTATGGTTTTTTGATTATATGGAAAATAGAATATGTTACGAGAATAAAAAAATAGCGACGATGGCATTTGTTTGTACAAATCCATCATCGCTATTATTTTTATGCAAGGCTCTTTTGACAACGCTTCAGCATCGCTGGGGTCTCCTGCCCGAACTTGCGGCGCAGACGTTTTACAACATAGATATAGGCAGGAATCAGGAAGATATCTGCAAATATCCATGCGAGCGGACTGCCGAGTGCTACAAAGACATAACCGAATTTTGGTACCAGGATAAAGCCTGCGATCGTACGGGCAACCATTTCACAGATACCTGCGATAACGGCAAATGCGGAGTAGCCGAGTCCCTGAATCATAAACCGGACGATATTTACAAGGGCAAGCAGGATGTAAGCTCCTGAGTTGCCAAGTAGGAAATAATATACAAGCTTGATGATCTCTGTCTCTTCTGCATCCAGGAAAAGCAGTGCCAGATTCTTGCCGAATAACAGGATAAATACAAATGCAAGAATCGCATAGACAATACCGAGTTTGATACATGCCTTTAAGCCGGCATCCACACGATCCATTTTCTTAGCACCGACATTTTGTCCGCCGTAGGTTGCCATTGTCGATCCCATGGCATCAAACGGACAGCAGAGGAACATGGAAATCTTTGTTCCGGCGGATACGGCAGCGATAACGGATTCACCCATCGAATTAACTGCAGCCTGAAGAATAACACTGCCGATCGCTGTGATCGAGTACTGAAGCCCCATCGGAACACCCATACCGCATAAGGTCAGACAGTGGCGCATACTAAATGCCCAGTCCTGCTTTGTAAAATGAAGATATCCGAGCTTCTTACACATATAGATCAGACAGCCGACACCGGCGACACCCATCGGACGAACTAACAGGATATCCAGTACGATATTTAACAGGGAGGATGCGATCAGACAGACAACAGGGGTTACACTGTCGCCGAGAGAACGCAGGATACCGGAAACCATATTATAAAGGAAGGTTGCAGGTATTCCCATAAATATAATAAATATGTAGATAAATGCCTGATCCAGGATGCTGTCCGGTGTCTTCATCCAGATCAGAATATTTCTGGTAAGAATTCCGACTGCAACTGTCATAACGGCAGCGAAGAAGATCGAAGCCCAGACACAGTTTGTAATGTACTTCTTCATATTATCGGTGTCCTTTGCTCCAAAGGCCTGAGCAACCGGGATGGCAAAACCATTGCAGATACCGATGCAGAAACCGAGTATCATAAAGTTGATCGATCCGGTTGAGCCGACGGCTGCAAGTGCATCGACACCCAGAAATTTACCAACGATGATTGTATCGACCATGTTATAAAATTGCTGGAATAAAAGCCCAAATAATAATGGCAGTCCAAAGTTCAAGATCAGTTTCATAGGATTGCCTTCAGTCAGATCCTTGGAACCGTTAATTTTTTTCAGTAAGTTTTTCAATGATTTTACCTCCTTGTGTTAGTTTAGTCGTTGCGAACAGTTTATTTACGAATCATACTGACATTGCCAACAGGGAACGCTTCCGCTCGTTGAGTCCTGCAGCGGTACTAAGATGCCGCTTATGCGCCATCAAGTACCGGCGGACTCAAATGTCCCTGTATTGGCAAGTTGTATGATTCTATTAAATAAACTGCCCGCAACGACTTCCATATTCTAAATGCATACTGGATATTACTTCTTTTTATAAGAAAAATCAATCTGGTAAAAATCATGTTTTTTGTCGGGGGTTTTAGTGCAAAATGTCATGTTTACTCCGGCTTGCTTTTTATGACTGTAGAAAATATAATAGAGAACAGAAAATATACAGAAAGAACGAGGAAAACACATGCAGCATACCGTAAAGAAAAACAGAGCAACCAGAATTGCATACCGGATGGTGGGTGTCTTTTTTGTTGCTATCGGAGCAGCATTTATTCTGTTAATGATCAAAACACATGGCAGTACCGGCGGACGGATATTCAAGCTGGCATTTGGACTTGCACTTGCGGCATATGGATTGATGCTTGTGAAATCTTCATTTCGCAAATCGGCATTTGATCTGACCTATCGTTTTGAAGACGATGAACTGGTAATAGAAAAGGGAAGGAAATCCTATCATACACCATACGATAAGATTACAAATGTGAATCTGGTCATCCCTGATCCACATTTGCCATATTACATATTAAAGATAGATATAGGAAAAGAGCAATTCGTACTGCCGTTCAGCGGAAAACGTGAGAAGTGCGATGCAATCTATTATCATTTATTAAAGAAGATGGGAATTTATCAGGAAAGTGAGACAGAAAGAAGGTAAATCATGAAAGAAAAAATCCTTGCGCTGCTTCGAACGAGCAGTGATTATATATCCGGTCAGGCAATCTGTGAGAAATTAGGTGTCTCGAGAACCGCTGTCTGGAAAAATATCAATGCCTTAAAGGCAGAAGGTTACATTATAGATGCAGTAAATAATAAAGGCTATCGTCTGGTCGGAGAGCCGGATATCGTTACGAAAGAGAAGATAGAGGCAGCACTCACGACATCGGTGATCGGAAGAGAACTGTATTATTATGATGAGACGGATTCTACAAATATACGGGCAAAGCTTGCAGGAGAGTCAGATGGAACACACGGAGCGTTGTTTGTTGCAAATGAACAGAATGCAGGACGAGGAAGAAGAGGAAGGGCATGGAGCACCCCGAAGGGAACCAGCATAGCCATGACATTTCTGCTCCGTCCGGATGTGCCGATCGAGAATGTATCCAGACTTACGATCCTGTCGGCACTCGCAACGGCGCGTGCTCTTGCAGATACAGCGGGCTTGCAGGCACAGATCAAATGGCCGAATGATGTTGTAGTCGGCGGCAAGAAGATCTGTGGCATTCTTACAGAGATGAGTTCGGAAGGTATGGATATCAAATATGCAGTTGTAGGTATCGGCATCAATGTATCCATGATGGAATTTCCGGAAGAACTGGCAGACAAGGCGACGTCGATCAAGCTGGAAAACGGAACCGGCTGTGACAGAAGCAAACTGGTCGCCAGTGTGGCAAATCATTTTGAAGAGCTGTATGACGCATTTGTCAAATGTCAGGATCTTCAGTTCATGCTGGATGAATATAATTCCATCCTTGTGAACAAGGATGAACAGGTCTATGTGATCGAAGGATATAACCGGACAGAATACACAGCCCTCGGACTTGCACCAAATGGAGGACTTCGTGTGAAGGATAAAGATGGACAGGAGTCGATCATTATATCCGGGGAAGTGTCCGTGCGCGGAATTTACGGATATGTGTAAAAAACTTTCAAAAAACTGGAAATAGCAGCATTTTTCATGTATAATTCTAGGCGTGTATAAAAACAGGTAAGTAATTAGAACTATAATAAAAGAACATGGAGGAACGAGCAAGATGGAAAAAATTCAAATGACTACCCCTTTAGTAGAGATGGATGGAGACGAGATGACCAGAATTCTCTGGAAGATGATCAAGGATGAACTGATCTATCCATTTATCGATCTGAAATCCGAGTATTACGATCTGGGACTTGAATATAGAAATGAGACAAATGATCAGGTAACATTTGATTCCGCATATGCAACACAGAAGTATGGCGTTGCTGTTAAATGTGCAACGATCACACCAAATGCTGCACGTATGACAGAGTATAATCTGAAGGAAATGTGGAAGAGTCCCAACGGAACCATCCGTGCGATCTTAGACGGTACTGTATTCCGTGCACCGATTCTGGTAAATGGTATCGTTCCTTATGTCAAGAACTGGACCAAGCCCATCACCATTGCCCGTCATGCTTACGGCGATGTGTATAAAAATACTGAGATCAAGGTACCCGGCCCCGGTAAGGCAGAGCTGGTATTCACCGCAGCAGACGGCACCGAGACCCGTGAACTGATCCATAATTTTGATGGAGCAGGTATCATTCAGGGTATCCACAATACGAATAAGTCTATCGAGAGCTTTGCAAGAGCATGCTTTAGCTATGCCGTAGATACGAAGCAGGATCTGTGGTTCTCCACCAAGGACACCATTTCCAAAAAATACGATCATACCTTCAAGGATATTTTCCAGGAGATCTATGATAACGAGTACAAGGCAAAATTCGAGGAACTGGGCATTACATATTTCTATACCCTGATCGATGATGCCGTAGCCCGTGTCATCCGTTCTGAGGGCGGATTCATCTGGGCCTGCAAGAACTATGATGGTGATGTAATGTCCGATATGGTAGCTACCGCTTACGGCGATCTGTCCATGATGACTTCCGTACTGGTATCTCCAAGCGGTGTCTATGAGTATGAGGCTGCTCACGGAACTGTACAGCGTCATTACTACAAGCACTTAAAGGGCGAAGAGACCTCCACCAACTCCATCGCTACCATCTACGCATGGACCGGAGCTCTCAGAAAGCGCGGTGAACTGGATCAGATCCCCGAGCTGTGCAACTTCGCAGACAAGCTGGAGCAGGCATGCATCAAGACCATCGAGGACGGCAAGATGACCAAGAGCCTGTCCCTGATCTCTACCTGTGAGCATCCCGTGATCCTCAACAGCCTTGACTTCATCAAGGCGATCAGAGAGACACTGGACAGCCTGCTGTAAATTGAGAGTTAGTGAAATAATCCCGTAGCCCTTGGCAGGGTATAAGAAACGCGGCACGCTCGCGCTCTGTCGCAGA
>ERZ825324.1920-NODE-1920-length-23475-cov-8.188215_pt1 | contig 23475 bp, 19 predicted proteins | sample MGYA00519859_ERZ825324 | MGnify/ENA primary metagenome ERZ825324 (study PRJEB31778, sample SAMEA3449198) | human gut metagenome | biome: human gut; feature: human-associated habitat; material: faeces | place: United Kingdom | collected 2010/2012 ... | reverse complement strand
CTTTCATGCAGCAGGGGCTCTCAATGTTTTTATGTCCTGCTCATATCGTCTCTGCTCCACCGCCACCGCCACTTCCGGTAGCGTCGCCGCTGCCACCGCAGCCCACCAGGGCAACTGCGGCAAAGAGGCTTATGCAGAGGGTGAGAATCGCAAAGGCCTTCTTTTTCATGGCCGTGTCCTCCTCGATCTGTAACCGCCCACGGATTACCTGCCTTTACTGTACGCGTGGACGGCTCACTAGGGTGGGCCATGTGTCCCATTCTGGGGGCTGGAATTGCGCCGACAAGTGGCAATATGTGCGGTCGCAAAAGAGGGGAGGGCCGATGCTGTCGGCCCTCCCCGGGGTGAGGTGCCCGTTGATTTAATGGGGCGCGCGTGCGTGGGCGTTGCCCCAACAGGTTCCTTGTTTATAGATATGCCTCAGTTTTTGACGTCCGGAAGTCTCGAAAGGTGGGCCATGTGTCCCATGCTTGCGGTGCCGACGCCTATCGTTCGTCATAGAAATCCGCGATGGCCAGGTGCGCTGACGCTCATGTACTTATGGGCTAGACTTAGCACCATTATGTGATTGATGCGGTCGGTCGGCGGTTGCCACCCGACCGATATATATGACTTGAAGGTGCGTGTGCGTATGAGCCAAGAGATGATGGACAAGACCTGCCGCGGGTTTGCCGAGGCGCTTGCCGCGCGCGAGCCGGTTCCCGGCGGTGGCAGCGCGAGCGCCTTTGTGGGCGCGCTGGGCGCCTCGCTGTGCGGAATGGTTGCCCGCTACGGTGCGACCAATCCCGCGCTTGCTGATCGTGCGGATGACCTGACGCGCGCGTTTACCCAGGCTGATGAGCTGGCCCAGGAGCTTGTCGAGTTGGTTGCCGAGGACGTTCGTGCCTACGGGCAGGTGTCCACGGCGTACGGTATTCCGCGTGACGATCCGGCTCGAGCGACCGCGATTCAGGATGCGCTGCATGTGGCCGCTATGCCGCCGTATCGCATTATGGATGCCTGCGGGCGTGCGCTGGCGCTGCTCGAGGACATGGCCGACAAGGGTTCACGTCAGCTGCTGTCCGATGTGGCGTGCGGCGCCGTGTTCTGCCGTGCCGCTATGCAGGGCGCGAGCTTGACGCTCTTTGCGAACACCACGTCTATGAAAGATCGCGTTCGTGCTGAGGAGCTCGAGACGGCGTGTGATGAGTTGCTCGACACATGGTTGCCGCGCGCCGATGCGCTGGCGCGCCGCGCCTCCGACGCTGCAAGGAAGAGAGGATAGCCATGGCTGAACTGCTGAAGGGTGCTCCCGTTGCTCGCGCTTTGACCGAGGAACTTGCTGCTCGCTGTGCAGCCCTGCGCGAGCGCGGTGTTGTACCGACGCTGGCCATCGTTCGTGTGGGCGAGCGCGAGGACGACCTGTCCTACGAGCGCGGTGCCCTCAAGCGCTGCGAGAAGGTTGGCATTGAGGCTCGCCGCGTTTTGCTTCCTGCCGATGTTTCGCAGGACGAGCTGTTGATGGCCGTCGAGGACATCAATACCGATTCGGCTGTTCATGGCTGTCTGATGTTCCGCCCGCTGCCCGCCGGCCTTGACGAGAACGCCGTCGCCGCAGCGCTCGATCCCGCCAAGGACGTTGACTCCATGACGCCGGCTTCACTGCTCACCACGCTTTCGGGGCGCGGCGAGGGTTTTGCCCCCTGCACAGCCGAAGCCGTGCTTGCTTTGCTGGATCATTACGGCGTTGAGCTGGATGGGGCCAAGGTTGCTGTGGTCGGACGCTCACTGGTAATTGGCCGCCCCGTTGCCGCCATGCTTACGGCGCGCAACGCAACCGTGACGACGTGCCATACGCATACGCGCGATCTTGCCGCCGAGTGCTGTGCTGCCGACATTGTGGTTGCCGCCGTTGGACGCGCGCGCACGATTGGCGCAGATGCGGTCCGCGAGGACCAGGCGATTATCGATGTTGGCATTAATTGGGACGAAGCCGCTGGCAAGCTGGTCGGCGACGTCGATTTTGATGCCGCGGAGCCGGTTGTTGGCGCAATCACCCCCGTGCCGGGTGGCGTGGGCGCCGTGACGACAGCAATTCTCGCCAAGCACGTGATCGAGGCGGCTGAGCGCGCGGTAAAATAGGCGTTTGGAGGCTGTTTAGGGGGTTGGTTAGATACCCCGTGGTCAAAAAATGCCAAATATGAGTACTGTTGCCAAGTTAGTCACATATGTTTGAGATCATTTTGGCTCTTTAGCGATAAGTAATATCGTTAAAGAGCCAATTTTATTGGACGTATGGGGAATTACTAGACTCAGTTTTTGGACAGGTGAGGATTCCCGGCGCCCGGAACAGTGCAATTTGCTGCCACTAAATTTGTGACAGTACTCATATTTGGCATTTTTTGACCACGGGGGCTGCCGAGGCCGTGGTTTCGCCCTTTCTGCGCCGAAGCGATACACTGTTGCCGTTTGATTTCTTCGCTCAAGGAGGATGCGCATGCCGTGCACAACGATTCTGGTCGGTAAAAACGCAAGCTACGACGGGTCGACCCTGGTCGCGCGTAACGAGGACTCGTCCAACGGGGTATTTGAGCCCAAGCGCATGCGCGTAGTGCATCCCGACGAGCAGCCGCGTGTCTACACGAGCGTCCTGAGCCACCTGACCGTTGAGCTGCCCGATAACCCCATGCGCTATACGAGCGTCCCCGATGTTGTCCCGGGCCACGGTATCTGGGCCGAGGCCGGTTTCAACGAGCTCAATGTTGGCATGTCCGCAACCGAGACGCTTACCACCAACGAGCGCGTCCGCGGCGCCGATCCGCTCGTGGACTACGTGCCCGCCAAGGGCAACGAGGGTGAGGACGGCTATGTGCCGGCGCAGCCCGGTGGCCTGGGCGAGGAGGACATGGTGACCCTGGTGCTGCCGTATGCCAAGTCCGCCCGCGACGGCGTGCGTATCTTGGGCGACCTGCTCGAGCGCTACGGCACTTACGAGAACAACGGCATCGCCTTTAGCGACGTGGACGAGATCTGGTGGCTCGAGACCATCGGCGGTCACCACTGGATCGCCAAGCGCGTGCCTGACGACGCCTATGTGACCATGCCCAACCAGCTGGGCATCGACAGCTTTGACCTGGATGACGCCGAGGGCGCCCAGGCCGACCATATGTGCTCCGCCGACCTGCGCGCCTGGATGGCCGAGTGGCATCTGGACCTGACGCTGGGCGTCGAGAGCAACGGCCCGGCTGCCGTCTTTAACCCGCGCGAGGCCTTTGGCTCGCACAGCGACAGCGACCATGTCTACAACACGCCGCGCGCCTGGTACATGCAGCGCTGCCTCAACCCCAGCGACGTGTGGGATGGCCCCGACGCCGACTACACGCCCGAGAGCGACGATATCCCCTGGAGCCGCGTGCCCGAGCGCAAGGTGACCATCGAGGACATCAAGTACGTGCTCTCGAGCCACTACCAGGGCACGGAGTACGACTGCTACGGCAGCAAGGGCACGCCCGCTACGCGTGGTGCCTATCGCCCCATCGGCATCAACCGCAACAGCCAGCTTGCCGTGTTGCAGCTGCGCCCCTATGCGCAGCCGGCCTACCGCGCCGTGCAGTGGATGGCCTTTGGTTCCAACTCGTTTAACGCGCTGGTTCCGCTGTACGCCAACGTCGAGACTATGCCCGAGTACTATGCCGACACGCAGGCTCGCGTGACGTCCGAAAACTTCTACTGGGCCAACCGCCTGATCGGCGCGCTGGCTGACGTCCGCTTCCATGAGTGCGGCCGCGCGGTCGAGGATTATCAGGAGAAGATCGGTGGCATGGGCCACAAGCAGATCCATGACGTCGACGCTGCCGTAGCCGCTCTGCCCGAGGTCGAGGTGCCTGCCGAGCTTGCACGCGCCAACGAGGCCTTTGCCGAGCGTGTTCGCGTGGAGACCGATGCCCTGCTGGGCAAGGTGCTTTACACCACGAGCTGCGCCATGAAGAACTCTTTCGCGATGAATGACAACGTGAGGTAGGGATTTCCCGTCGATCGAATAGCGCTAAAACGCTTTGTCGCTTTCGCTCAATCTTGGGTACAAGAACGCCAATGCAGTTGTTTGTGATTGGAGATAACCATGGTTATGAAACTCGATCAGCTTGTTAACGGCGCCATTAACGTGGGCTTTGGCGCTGCCGCCGTTGCTGTCGAAGGCGGCAAGAAGGTCCTCGACGACCTTAACACCAAGGGCGAGCAGGTCCGCAAGGACACCGCCACCCCCGATATCGCCCGCAGTGTGTCCGACATGTTCGAGCAGGCCGGCGGTACCATCTCCGATCTGACCGAGCGCTTGGGCATGCAGGGCGAGACCGCGGCCCAGCGCGTGCTTGACGAGCTCATCCTTGCCCGGGTCCGCGTCATGACCGCCCCCGAGCGCACGGCCTTCCTGGCCCATGTGCGCGACATCGTCGATTCGGTCGAGGACAACGTGACCTCGGTGCCCGTCGAGTCCGTTGAGCCCGACGATGCGAAGGATACCGAAGAGGCCGAGTAGCAGCGCAGATGGCAGATTCCACCACCGATTACAACAATCTAGATCCCTTGGGTGACGAGGCGGCGGTTGTCGATGAGGTCGACGCCGCCGTCTCGGGCGCTCGCAAGAAGCCGCGCGCCGTCGGTATGGTGCCCGAGGAGCCCGACGCGATGGCGCCGGACGAGGAATACCAGCTCACGCCGGCGGGTCGTCGCGAACGCATCGGGCAGATTGTTCGCTTGGTCAAAAAGTACCGCGTGTGGGATAACCTCACGCCGGTTCGTTTGCGCCGCCTGCTCGAGGAGCTCGGCCCCATGTTCGTCAAGATGGGGCAGATTTTGGCCAACCGGTCCGAGATTCTGCCGCAGCGCTTTTGCGATGAGCTGCGCCGTCTGCGTTCCGACGTGGAGCCGGTGCCGTACGAGGTAGTGCTCCGCTGCTTGGAAGAGGAATACGGCCTGCGCCTGGGGGAGATGTTCGATGCGATCGACCCCAATCCGCTTGGTAGCGCATCGCTCGCGCAGGTGCACCGCGCCCGCCTGGTGACCGGCGAGGACGTGGCCGTTAAGGTGCAGCGCCCCGGTGCGCAGCAGGTTATGGCACAGGACATCGATATCATCCGCTCGGTGGTGCGTATCGTTTCCAAGTTCGTCAACACCGATCAATTCGTTGATCTGCACGGCGTAGTCGAGGAGTTGTGGACCTCGTTTCGCGAGGAGACCAACTTTTTGGCCGAGGCCAAAAACCTCAACGACTTCTACGAGTTCCATAAGAGCGTTCATGGCGTGACGTGCCCTAAATCCTATCTGGACCTGTGCACCGAGCACGTGGTGGTCATGGACTACGTCGACGGCATTTCGATCGCCGATCCCGAACGCTTGGTGGCCGAGGGCTATGACTTGGAAAAGATCGGTGCCGCGATTGTCGAGGACTACTCTACGCAGGTGCTCGATGACGGTTTTTTCCATGCCGACCCGCATGCGGGAAACATCATTCTCAAGGACGGCATCGTCTACTTTATCGACTTGGGCATGGTCGGACGCATGTCGAGTCACGATCGCGGTATCGTCAAGGACATGATTTTCGCCGTGGCCGAGGGTGACGTGCCCAAGCTCAAGGATTCGCTCATGCGCTTCGCCGTGACGCGTGGCGATTCGGCCGAGCTCGATCATTCAGCGTTTTTGTCCGACCTTGACTTTATCGTGGCTGACTTTGCGGGCCTTGACCTGAAGGATCTGGATATCGGCGAGTTTTTGACCTCGCTGTTAAACCTCGCGCGTAAGAATGACGTTGAGCTGCCGAGCGTGGTGACGATGTTCGCCCGCGGCATGGTGACGCTCGAGGGCCTGTTGACCGAGTACATGCCCAACGTCAACATGATCCAGATCATCCAAACGCACATTAAAAACGAGAAAAGCACCTATGCGCGTGTGCGCGATATGGGACGCGATCTTGCCGCGAGCAGCTATCGCGCGGCAAAAGGCTCGCTCGAGGCGGCCGAGTATCTGGGCTTGGCTTCGCGCATGCTCACGCGCGGCCAGCTTAAGGTGAACACGCAGATCATGAGCAGCGATAAGGCGCTGCGACAGCTGGGCGGAATTATCGACCGCATGTCGATGGCTATCGTTATCGCCGGCCTTTTTATCGGTTCGTCGGTGGTGTACTACGCACGCATCGAGCCGGTTGTGTTTGGTATCCCGGTCATTGGCTTTATGGGCTACGTGAGCGCGCTGGTGCTGGCGCTTATGCTGGGCCGCAATATCTGGCTCAACAGCCACGGCGGCAAACATTAGAGGCTGCGACCGTCACCGCATTTTCCTATCGCAAACAATAGCTTTTACCTTGGGCTTCGCCTGTGTGCGGGGCCCTTTTGCGTGATACCATTTTGACGGTAATAATCGATGGCCTAGATGGTGGTGCGGAGACGCACGAACGCGCGGTTTTCCTGCGCGTTTGGGAGAATCGGGGTGCAAGTCCCCGGCTGTACCAGTAACCGTAATTCCTCTTGGCTCGGGATGTTCGCGTCGCAGATCGGACGACGCGCCTGAGCCGTTAAGGTTAAGTCGGATCGCCTCCCGTCTTGCATGCGGCTGCGGCTTTTGCCGCCGGTGTGCATAGGGCTCTGGAGGGAAGGGGGACCCCGATGGGGGAACTCGAGCGCAACATGCGCGATGACGTGGGGCAGCCTCAAGGCAACGCTCCAAGTACAGACAATGGGAGACAAATGGATATGTTTGAGGACGAGCGCCAGCGCGTCTCGCATCGCCGTGGCGCAATTGCGCGCGGCGTAGCCAAGCGCGGCCTGGTGGCATTCCTGGCCTTCGCGATGGCCTTTGGCACCACACCGTCTCAGCTGTGGGCCGAGGGCGCCGACGGCATCGCCGAGGCTGTGGCTCAGGCTACGACGCCGGGCGAGGGCACGGGGGCCGCGGACGGTACTGCCGACCAGGGCAAGGCCGAGGTTTCGGATTCCGGGAGCGCGCCTGCAGCTAGTGCCGCCACAACAGAGGCAGCAACTGGCGACGAAGGCTCGGCGACGGGGGAGAGCCCTGCCACGAGCGAGCAGTCTTCGACGGCATCCGCTGGCCAAGCAGGATCTGCCACCGCGGCTGTCGTCCAGACAGAGAACCCGACAGAAACCGGCGATGTCGCCAAGAAGCAAGTCGAGGTCTCGTTCTCGATTATCGGCACCGATGCCGACGGCAAGGCTCAGACCTGGGTGGCACCTACGCAGCTCAAGCTCGACGAGGGCGCGACGGCTGCGGATGCCTTCATTAAGCTGCAGGAGAAGACGGGCTTCAAGGCGAAGTACGATCCGAACACGGCATACGGTTTCTACCTCGAAAGCATCACATCCCCGAGCGATGGCCGCACGCTTGCCTACGATCCGACGACTTATGCCTACTGGCAGCTGTTCGTCGACGGCGCGTCTTCCTCGGTTGGCGCGAGCAGCGTTAAGCTCACCCAAGGGCAGAAGATTGAGTTTGCCTATACGGCTGGTAGCGCGTCCCCTGTCGTTAAGGACCAGGTTGCCGCAAATGTGACCGTCATTGGTCGCGATGCCCAGGGCAAGACTCAGACTTGGGTCGATAACGCACAGTATGTGGTGACGTCCGGCTCGAGCGCGCTTGACCTTACGAAGGTCGCGCTCGAGGCGAATGACATCGACGCCGTTGCTGCGGGCTCCTTCATTCTGAGCCTTAAGTACAACGGCGTTGAGCTGGGTACGCCGCTCGATTATTCGACCTATTGGCAGCTGTTCATCAACGGCAAGTCGAGCGACTACACGGCAGACAATGCCACCATCCACGCCGGCGATACCGTCACGTGGTTCTACGGTGGCTGGGGCGACCAGTTGCCGTCCGATTCTGTTCATGCTTCCGTTCAGGTACTTGGTAAGGACAAGGACGGCAAGCAGCAGGTTTGGGCTTCGACGGGCCAGACGAGCCTCAAGGCAGGCTCCACTGCCAAGGATCTCCTTGAGCAGACCGGCCTTACTCTCGATGCTGGCGAATCGTCTTGGGGCTGGTTCCTCAACGGCATTTATTCGCCGTTCGATGGTAAGTCCTATGGCTGGGATGCTGCGACCAATAGCTATTGGCGCTTCTACGTAAATGGCAAGTTCGCCGACGTTGGCGCCGGTGCCTACGAGCTCCAAGAGGGTGACGCCGTCACCTTTATGTATGGTGCTGACGCCGATGCCCTTCCTGGCCAGGTTCTTGGTTCTGTCGATGTTATCGGTCCCGATGTCAACGGCAACAATACTCGCTGGGGCTCGGCAAGCAACGTTTCTCTGCCCGAAGGCTCTACGGCTCAGGATTTCATTGAGACGGTTCTGAAGGCAAAGCGCGTTGATTACAAGGCCTCCCAGAGTGGTGCATACTGGTTCCTCAATTCCGTTACTTCGCCGTTTGATCACAAGTCGTATGGTTGGGATGCTGCGACCAATAAATATTGGCATCTGTATATCAACGGAGAGTCCTCCTTACTCTGCGCCAATCAGATTACGCTCAAGAGCGGCGATAAGGTTACGCTTGCCTATACCACCGACGATTCGGCCATGCCCGATCCCGACAAGATTGTCGTGGACCCGGGTGCGACGACTCCTGATTGGGATGCCGAGTGGGCCGGCTACGGCAGCAGTGGCAACGGTTCGACCGTAACGGATGCCAAGACGCCTGCGCAGGCCGCCGGTCTTAAGTGGGCCTTCGATTGGAAGGCCGAGTCTGGTCAGCAGTATGCCAACTGCAGCGAGCCCGTTATCGCTAACGGCTTTGTGTACATCGCGACCGAGAACGAGCTCATTAAGATCGATTCGTCCACGGGCAAAAAGGTTGCCTCTGCGCCGCTTGCCTCCAAGGTGAGCTATACTTCTCGTCCGATCTATACCAATGGCCTTATCATCGTTCCGCTCAACGGCGGTGCGGTCCAGGCGATTACTGCAGACAAGCTGATCTGCAAGTGGCTGACGCCTGGTTTGACGGATTTGACGCAGAGCTCCTGCACCGTCGTTTCGGACGGCGAGTACGTCTATGTAGGCTCGGTCGATATTTCGTATGACGAGAATTACAACGCGACCTACGGCAACGGCTCCCTTAAGCGTATCAAGATTGCCACGGGCGAAGTCTCTTGGCAGAACATCGACCCTGCCGAGGGCTATTACTGGACTGGTGCGGCTTTGACGGATAAGTATGCCATCGTTCCTACGAGCGCGGGCACGCTTAAGTGCATTGATAAGACGACGGGCGATGTCGTTTCGACCATGAAGCTCGGCGCTCTCGCGAACGCCGACTGTGTCGCCGATCCGTCCAATGGTTCGACCTTCTATCAGATGACGCACGATGGAAAGCTCCATGTGATTTCGCTTTCGGCGAAGGGCGTGCTGAGCGAGCAGAAGACGGTCGATCTGGGTCTTACGAATAACATGAGCGCACCGGCGGTGGCTGGCGAAAACTTGATTGTCGGCGGACAGACGGCTACTGGCTCTGCTCTGGCTCTCTATAATCTGAAGACCGGTAAGACCACGATGGTCACCGCTGCTGACGGTAAAGAACTGCCGGCCGGATTTAACGGTATTGCTGCTACTCCGCTGGTGAGTGTTCAGGGCGGCAAGACCTATGTGTACTTCACCGTTAACAGCGCGGATAGCAAGGATTACGTCAACTACTCTGCTGGTGGTGGCGTATATCGCTATACGCTCGGCGATGCAGAGGCGACGCAGATTTATGATGCGGCTGGCCATTACCAGCACTGCGACTCTCCGGTCATTGCCGATGCATCTGGCAACCTGTACTACATCAATGACTCGGGCACTCTGTTCAAGCTGGGGGCCGTTGAGTCTTGGACGGTTGCCTTTAATTCCAACGGCGGGTCTGCTTGCGACACTAAGTTTGTTGCTACGTCCGATGGCAAGCTGGTCAAGCCGGCCGATCCGACGCGCGATGGCTACGCTTTCGGCGGTTGGTTCACCGATGAGGCTTGCACGCAGGCGTATGACTTCGGTACGCCGGTGACGGCCGACCTTACGTTGTATGCCAAGTGGACCAAGAATGCCGTTAACCCTGGCGGCAATGGCGGTGCTGGTTCCAACGGCGGTAGCGGTTCTGGTACCGGTTCCGGCACTGGCGCTGGCACGGGTTCTGGTTCCGGCTCGAAGGGCGGCGCTATTGCCCCGGGCAAGAAGCCGGTGACCAAGACAACAGTGTCAATCAAGACGGAGACCAAGGACGACAAGAAGTCCGACAAGAAGGACGAGAAGAAGTCTGACAAGAAGTCTGACAAGAAGGACAGCAAGTCCGACAAGAGGTCCGATTCCAAGTCCGATACGGGCGCTGCTTCCACGACCACTGCTAAGAAGTCCTCTAGTGCTTCCGAGCAGGAGACTGGCACCAATCCGCTCGCCATCGTCGGCGTTGCCGCCGGCGTCATCGGTCTCGCCATCGTCGGCGTGTTCGTGTTCACCAAACGTCGGTAGGTGAGGGCTGTGTCCAATAAATCCAAGGACGCTGACCCCAAGCAACCAGATTCCTCGTTCATTCAGTTCGACGATTCAAAGCAACAGGGCGCCGCTTCGACGGCGTCCGCCCCTCGACGGAAGGCGCTTACTGGCGTCCTGACCGCCGCGTGCGTTGCGCTGATTGTCATATCGCTGGGCTTCGTCCATCCTTCCGAGAGCGGCGCCTGGTCCATTGGCTGGATCGTTCAGACTGTGACGGGGGAGAGCGTCGTCACCAAGGACACCAAGGCGTCTGGCTCGTCTGCCGCTTCGGGCGAGGCCAGTTCCAAGGATTCCAAGTCATCGAATGACGCAAAAGATGAGTCCAAGTCCAAGGACGATTCCGAGTCTTCGCACAAGGAATCGGATAAAAGCTCGGATAGCAAGAAGTCTGAGGACCAGGACGGCAAGAAGTCTGGCGATAAATCTGCTGCCCAAAATACGGGAGCCGGTGATACTTCCAATGTGTCTGGCGGTGCTTCTTCGGGCGGTGGCCAGTCGTCTAATGGAGCCTCATCCTCTAATGGTGGAAACGCCTCCTCGGGCGGCCAGAGCGGCTCACAGGAGTCTAACTACGTTACGGTGACGGTTTCGGTCACATCGAGCGCTGTGGGCAATCCTGTGTCCTCTGGTGGCACCTTTACCTTTAACGAAGGCGCTACTGTCTACGATGCCCTGTGCGCGCTGGGCCTTTCTGTCAACGCACATGGCTCGTCGTACGGCACGTATGTCTCCGCGATTGGTGGTTTGGCCGAGAAACAGCACGGCGGCACGAGCGGCTGGATGTACTCCGTCAACGGCACAACGCCCATGACGGCCTGCAGCAACTACGTTCTCTCCAATGGTGACAACGTGGTCTGGTATTACGTGACAGGCTAGAGGCCTCGACATAGCGCGCCAGACGGGCGGTTCGGACAAACATCCGGGCCGTCCGTTTTTCATGCGTAGAGGACTGGGTCGCCGGGTCTCTCGGCAAACAAAAAACCGGTTGGAATGGGAATTCCAACCGGTTATACATTCAAGCAAATAGTGAATCGACTACGACCGTGCGCCCTCGAGGAAGAAGCGGCGGCTGAAGTAGTTGTACCAGGTGACGAGGAACGTGGCGATGGCCTTCATGGCTTGGTAGCCGATGCTCAAAAACGTGACGCCCACAAACATGTACAGGTCGTTGAGGCCCAGACCGATCACCGACAGGATGGTGAAAATCGTGAACTCGCGCTTGCGGCTCATGCCTTCGCGGTGGTCGAACACGTACTTCATGCTGAGCCAGTAGTTGACCACGACGGACGTGATAAACGAAACCGTGGTGCTCATCAAAAAGTCGAGGTGGAACAGCTCGACGAGCGCAATGAGCATGCCCCAGTCGATGCCAAAGGAGATAAGACCCACGACAGCAAACTTGAGGAACTGCTTGGTATGAGGTTGTGCCAGCGCCTTGCGCACGTAATCACATCCAATGCGTTGATGAATCGAGCAGAGGATACTTTAGAGCTTTTACAAGGGAAACGTAAGGTCTTTGCCAAGAACTATATGAACTCGCCAAATTTTCAAGAGCTAATCCGCAAACGTTGAAAATTTGCCCGTAAACGAGCGACACCCACGGACGATACTGCGTTGAGTGCGCGTCGTCCGTGGGCGCCGTAATGCTGCAGGGGTTTCGAGCTATTTTGTCTCGTCGCCCTCCAGGAAGATTTTTCGGGTCACAAAGTTGTAGACCATGACAAGCGCGGTGGCGCAGATCTTGGCGATATTGGCCTCGAGTCCCAGGCCGGCGTTGAGCGCCAGCACGATGCCGTCGTTGAGCACCAAACCGATCACGGACAGCACGACAAAGATGATGAACTCGCGGCGGCGGCTCATGCCTTCCTTGTGCGCAAACACGTACTTCATGCTTGCGAGGTAGTTAAAGATGAGTGAGATGATAAAGCCGCTGGTGTTGGCGATTAGGATGTTGAGGCCCAGACCGTAGTGGAGTAGATTCATAATGCCAAAGTCGATAACCGTGGCAATGACACCGACGACGCCAAATTTCATGATCTGCGCAAGGAGCTTTTGCATGGTACCTGCCTTAGGGTGGCGCGGGGACGCCGTGGGGATGACAAACTCAGCAAGTTTAGCCAATCCCCGCGGGTGGGGCTAGACGCGCTCTTCGATAGCACCGTTTCTATATGCATCGAGCAGCTGGCGCAGATCCTGGATCTGGCTGCGAATCTTGGCGCCAGTATCGGTGTCGCTCACCATGCGGCGACGGTCTGCTTGGTCAAAACGGTTGGTCTCGCTTTCGATGTCCACGTTGCGCGTGAGTGCCTCGGCAACCGTCGTAAAGGCCCGGTGCGACTTGAGGCGGCAGCCGCGCGAGCTCGAGATGAGCGTATAGCCGGCGATGCCCGTCTTGGGATGGTAAGCGCGGCAGAAGCCGCCATCGATGACCAGCAGCTTGCCCTCGGCGCGGATGGGCTGCTCGCCCTTGGTGGTTTTAACGGGCGTGTGGCCGTTGATGATGTGGCCGGTCGGCGAGCATGCCATGGGCGCGACGCCAAACTCGCGCATGATATCATCGCAGACCGAGGGCGACTTGGTAAGCGTAAAGTACGGGTCCATCGGCTCGACCCAGGTGCTCTTATCGGCGATATAGGCGCGCTCAAAGGTACGCACCAGGCGTCCGCTGGCGGGTGAATTGAAGCCAATCCACAGGTACCACATCCAGTCGAGGGCATCGCGGTCGCCCACGCGCCACGCGCGGCGGGCGATGTGGTCGCAAAAATCGAGATAATCGCGGCCAGCGTGCCAGGTGCCCAGGCAGTTCATGCTGCTAAAGGTGCCGTCTTCGTTGAGCGGAACGCAGCCGTGGAAGAGCAGGTTGCCGTTGCCGACCTTGTACATCGAGCCGTGGGTGTAGAGGAAATCGATATGGCGATGCAGGTGATCGGCGGTTACAAACTCGGACACGAGCTTGTCGATGATGTGCTGCTCCTGAGACGTGAGCGTGTAGGGGTCCGCCGGGTCGACGGTGGGGAAGTCGTTGGTCGTGAGCGGCCACACGCTGCCGTCGGCGAGCGTGACTGTGCCGGTGTCGTGGTCGATCTTGTCGAGTAACAGGCGGTCGGTCATATCGAACTCGGGGTGGCGCTGGATAATCTGGCCCTCGAGCTTAAAGAGCAGCACGTTGATGGCCTTGATCAGCGGGGTGATGGACTCACCGGCGGTGTAGGTGGCATCGGCAAAGGCGACAAGCTCACGCAGCGAGATGCCGTAGTCGTTCTCCAGGATCTCGTAGTTGTCGTAGCGTAGGTTGTTGCGCAACACCGTGGCGATGCAGGCGGGCTCACCGGCCGCAGCGCCCATCCACAGCAGGTCGTGGTTGCCCCACTGGATGTCGAGTGAATGGTAGGTGAGCAGACGGTCCATAATTTTGGCCGCGCCGCCGCCGCGGTCGAAGATGTCGCCCACCAGGTGCAAGTGGTCGACGGCCAGGCGCTTGATGAGCGAGGCGAGCGACTCGATAAAGTCGTCGGCGCTGGCGGTCTCTAGGATGGACTCCACGATGCGCTCGTGATAGCGCACGCGATAGTTGTTCTCGTCCGGGTGCGTGTGCAACAACTCGTCGATGATGTAGGCGTAGTCGCGCGGGATGGCCTTACGCACCTTGGAGCGCGTGTAGCGGCTTGAAAGTGAGCGAGCGACCATGATGAGCTGGTCAAGCATCGTCTTGTACCAGGTTGGCGAGTCCTCGCGCCGGCTGCGGACCAGGTCGATCTTCTCGCGCGGGTAGTAGATGAGCGTACACAGCTCGCCCTTTTCGTCAAAGGAGAGCGTGTCGCCAAAGATCTCGTCGACATGTTCGCGCACGACGCCCGAGCAGTTGTTGAGGATGTGCATAAAGGCTTCGTACTCACCATGCACGTCGCTCATAAAATGCTCGGTGCCCTTGGGTAGGTTGAGGATGGCCGAGAGGTTGATAATTTCGGTAAATGCGGATTGTTCGGTGGGGAACTGTCTCGACAGCAGGCGCAGATACTTGAAGTCTTGCGGGTTGCGATCGAATGCGACCATGAAACACCTTCCGATGGGGCTGGTAAAACTGATAAACAGCGTCAAACGTTTACCAGTATGCGCCGCTTTTGTTTCGATTTTGCGCCAGCGGCTGAATTGTCGGCTGAACGGTTTGGTAAATCGATTTAGTGAAGGTAGATGTGTTGGTCGGGTGGAGACGACAGAGGGTGTTTTCTTAGATATTTATGCGTCGGGTCGGTGGAGACGATGGTGGTAAAGATGTTCACTATTTTTGGTTCGATTTGGTAAATAGTGGACATATGTACCGCATGTAGGCTCACTGTGCGATAATTTGCGCAGCAATGAGTAAGGAGCCTCATATGAGTGATTTTGTCCTGACCTGTGAATCCGCCGCCGATCGAACCCGTGAGTTCTTTGCGTCGCGCAATATCCCTGTCGTGTGTTTTCATTACGAGATCGACGATGTTGTCTATACGGACGATCTGTATCAGTCGATTACGCCGGACGAGTTTTTTGCCCAGATTGCCGCGGGCGCCATGCCCAAGACGTCTCAGGTGAGCGTGGGTGAGTACGAGGAGTTTTGGGAGCCGTTTGTTGCCGAGGGTAAAGACGTGCTGCACCTGACGTTGTCGTCGGGTATTTCGGGCACGTATGGATCGGCCTGCGTCGCGGCGCAGATGCTTGCGGATCGCTATCCCGAGGGCGGCAAGGTGCGCGTCATCGATTCGCTGGCGGCGTCTTCGGGCTTTGGCCTGTTGTTGGAATATGCCGCCGATGTGCGCGATAGTGGGGCTTCACTCGACGAGACGGCTGCCTGGATCGAGGAGCACAAGCTCAACCTGCACCACTGGTTCTTCTCGACCGATCTGTCGAGCTACCTGCGCGGCGGTCGCATTTCGGCCGCGAGCGCGATCATTGGCACGGCGCTTAAGATTTGCCCGCTTATGACGGTCGATTGCGAAGGTAAGCTGTCGCCACGTGAGAAGATTCGCACTAAGAAGCGCGCGATTTCCGAGATGGCTAAGACCATGATGGCACACGTACAGGACGGTGCAGATTATTCGGGTAAGTGCATCATGTCGCAGTCGGCGTGCCGCGAGGATGCCGAGGCGGTCGCGGCGCTGATTGAGGAACAGGTTCCGCAGCTTAAAGGCAAGATTGAGATCAATGACATCGGTACTCTGATTGGCTCGCATACCGGACCTGGTACGGTGGCGCTCTTCTTTATGGGCGACAAGCGCGTGGATTAATTTGCCCCATCACGTCGCTGCATGATTGCTCAAACGAAAACGGCCCGCCTCACGTTTGTGGGGCGGGCCAAGATGTTTTGCTAGCGTTTCTTTCCGCGGAAGAAAAAGCCGTGCAGTGACGGCTTGAGGCCGCGGTTGGCGCGATGCTCCTCGACGCGCTCGTGGATCGAAGCGACGCGCTCGATGACTTCGTCGGGAATCGGCACATCGGGATTCATGTTCTCGACTTGGCTGACCTCGGCGGCGGCGACCTGGTCGATAATGGGCACGTCGTCGCGCGAGATGACAGGTGTGGCGTCTTCCTTCATCTTGCGATAACGCTGCATCATGTCGGTCTGTAGCTGCTGGGCCGAAGGCGGTGTCCAGATGATGGCGTTGGCGCCGGCGGCGATGGTCTCGCGAATGCTCTCGGGCGTCTTGCCGCCCGGCGCGATAAGCGGCAGGTTGGGATAGTGCTCGCGCAGCTCGCGTAGGACCTGGGGTGTGTTTTTGCCGGCTGCGATGTTGAGGATCTTGGCGCCGGCGCGCACCTTGGCGTGAGCATCATCGTCGCAGCGAACGACCGTGGCGATGACGGGGATGTCGGCGATGTTGGTGATGTGCTCGACCATCTCGGCAGTGGCGGGGGAGTTGACCACGCAGCCCGCCGCGCCCTGCATCTCGGAGACGGCTGCCATCTGCACAGAGCGCTTACCGGTCGTAGTTCCGCCGCCCACGCCTACAAAGACCGGGCACTCGGCGACGGTCAACAGTGCCTGTGTAATGGCGGGCTGCGGCGTGAAAGGGTAGACCGCAAAGACGGCATCGGCGTTGGAGTTGCGGATAACCGCGACATCGGTGGTGTAAATGAGCGACTTGATGCGGCGGCCGAAGAGCGTGAAGCCGCTGGCCTCCTCGATCTCGTCGGGCATGCGAAGGGCAGCCTTGCGCAGACGTCCGTCGATGGGCAGGGGCTCGATAGGGAGCAGACCGTTGGGCGTGACGGCTACCTGGGGCTCGGTGAACTCGTCTGCGAGCTCGACCTCGGAGAAATCGACCGAGGCGACGATGTCCTCGTGAACCTCGGCGGGCACATCGATGGGAGCTTGGTCGTTTGCCGCGGCAGGCGTGTCGAAGGAGCTGGTGCCGACGAAGGCGTCGACGCGCTCATTTAGATCGTTGAGGGTATCCATGGAGGCTCGATTCTATGTGATAACGGCCGGCGCTATGCAGCCGGAATTGCGAATGCTAAATCGTTTGACGAGTTGATTTTTCCCCGCCGCGCCATCCGTTAGACCGAAGGGCCGGCGAACGTGAAGGAGCTGTGGTGGCGGGTATCGAGGTGCTATCTTGAAAGTCCCGTTTAAAAGAGAGGTGACGCGGTATGGAATTGACAGCAATGTTTGGCTCGATCGGCCTGTGTGTGGCCGCAATCGTTGCCGCCGCGGTCATCTACTTTGTGGTCACGGCCATTAAGGGCAAAAGGGCCGAACGCAAGGAGCGCGCGATGCTTAAACAGCATCGCGACCAGCAGGGCAAACGCGCACAGAGATAGCTTGTTGAGTTTTGGATTCGTGCGCTAGCTGCGTTTTCGGATCAGGGCAATGTAGAAGCCCTCAAAGTCGCGGCTAGGCGGAATGGTGAGCGTGCCGGGCAGGCCGTTGGCGATGGCCGATACCTGACCCGCGGCAATGGCCTCGGTCAGAGCGTTGGACTCGATGCGCGGCTCCTCACCAGCTTCCTGGGTGCGTCGTGCTTCACTTTCGCTTGGCGTGCCGTCGAGGGGGATAAGCTCGCAGTCCATATGCTTGTCGAGGGCCTCTTGCAGGGCGTCCTCGTTTTCCTGCGGCAAGATCGAACAGGTCGAATAGACGAGCGTGCCGCCCGGTTTGAGGGCACCCATGGCGCGGTCCAGAAGCGCGCGCTGCGAGCGTGCGCACTTGCAAAGCAGCTGCTCCGTGAGCCCGTGCAGGCTTTTCTCGTTGCCACTGATGACGGTGCCCGTGCCGGTGCAGGGAGCGTCGAGCAGGATGCGGTCAAAGCGGAAGAACTCGTCGAGCTCGCGTGCGTCGATGCGCATGACGGGCACGTTTTTGGCACCTTGGCGGTGGAGGTTGGACTCAAGCTTTTCGGCGCGGGGAATGCTCATCTCACAGGCCGTGAGGTGTGCCTGGCCCTGGGTGAGGGCGGCGATCTGCGTCGTCTTGCCGCCAGGGGCTGCGCACATGTCCAGGATGTCCTCGCCTGCCTGGGCGCCCAGGACCAACGGCGGCATCATGGATGACAGGCTCTGCAGGTAGATCTTGCCGTCGCGGTAGATGTCGAGATCCCACAGATCGGAAACCTGGGCCTCGGGCAGGATAAAGGCGTCTGGGTACCAGGCGACGGGGTTGTGGGCGATGCCGGCGGCACCGAGCGCCGCAGCGATGTCCTCGGCGGTCGCCTTGAGCGTGTTGGCGCGCAGCGTGACCGGGCGTGTGGCCGCGGCGCCGAAGCCCTCGATCATGAGCTTGGCATCGGCGGGCGCATAGGCGCCGGCGACCGTGTCGACCATAAAGCGCGGCAGGTCGGCGGCGGAGTGTTGGGCGGCAAGCTGGTCAGAAAGCTCGGTAGCAGCAAACTGCCTGAGCTTGAGCTCGGCCTTGACCTGCTTTTTCTGCTTACGACGACGCGGCTTGGACATCCGTCTTTCCTTCCCATTCCATTACATGTCGAGTGTTGTTTTAGTACTGGCTCTCGTGCTTGCTGAAGAAGTCGAAGCGCGGGGGCAGCGGCTTCACGCGGTGCTCGCCGGGCTTCTCGCCCAGGCTTTCCACGAACTCGTCCGTGGAGGCAAAGATGTTATCCCAGCTAAAGAAGGCGACCGGGTCGACGTCGAAGTACTCGCAGATGAGCTCGCACCCGGCCGGGACGATACCGTGCATCAGGACGGTCGCCACGCGCAGCTCGGTAAAGGCATCAACCAGGGCCTGCGTCATCGCTGCGTTTGCTTCGTCGCCCTCGAGCTTGTTGGCGGCCTTGGAGGCGTCGCTCCAGCGCTTGTTGGCGGCGCGCAGGTAGTCGTCGCACACGGCAAGCGCGCGGTGCGTCTCGAACTTGTACATGGCCTGCTCAAAGGCAAGAGCTGCCTGCTCGGCAGCCTCGACCACGGCGGCAGAGGCGGCACCGGCGGGGATGCAGCCGTTGCGATAGGGGCTCTCGTCGCCTTCCTTGACGGCGACGCCGTAGAAGCAGCTGCGGGCCAGACGGTTGAATACGCCGGTCAGCAGCGCGCTCTCCTTAAGGGCCGGATCGATAACGCGCTTGTCGTCGCAGGCGCGCACCTCGTTGCCGTCCTTGTCCTTGCCGGTCACGCGCGTGTCGTATGCCTTGGGGCTAAAGCTCACCGGCTTCTCGGACAGGCCGAGCGACAGCCAGTGCGCGCGCATCTGCTCGCAGGTGTAGTGGTTGAGCAGGTCGTCTGCCGGCGGGGGAGGCGTCTGCGAGGACGAGCTGGCTTTTTTGCCCATGTAGAGCAGGTGATAGCAGGCGCTGACGGTGCTCTGCGTAAGGTCCCAACCCAGGGCCTCCCACATGGCGGTCTGAGCGATGCAGTAGAAATAGATGTTGTCCTGACCGATGAACTGGTAGATCTGAGCGTCGTCAGAGCACCACCAGTCGCGCCAGTCGAGCGAGCTGTGCTGGTAGGTGGGAGCGGGTACCTGCGTGGAATCGGCAGCGGGCTCGCCCATGAGGGCGGCATCCTGGGCGGCGACGCCCTCGGTTACGCCGGCGGCCTTGGCATCGCGTGCGAGCACGGTACGCGTATAGCTGATGGGCGCCCACAGGCTCTCGGGCCAGCACCAGCAGGTGACGTCGGAGACGCCATCGACCTCGGGCACCGGAACGCCCCAGTCGATGTTGCCAGTGATGCGGAAGGGCACGAGTGCCTTGCCGCTGCGGAAACGCACGCCACCGTTGGCGAGCACCGCGTGGGCATCGTCGCGTTCCTTCCAGCTGGGGAAGGTGACGGTAAAGCTGCTCTTGTTGCCCTCGGGCTCCAGGACGGTGTGCTCGGGAAGCTGATCCTCGACGGCATCGAAGGCCTCGCGGAACTTGTTCTGGATGTAGAGCTGAGCCGGCAGCAGCCACTCCTCCATGGTCTTGGAGACCACGGAACGAACCTGCGGGTTCTGGGCGAGCTTGGCGGTGTAGGTCTTCATAAAGTCGAGGTAGGCCGGCAGGTCGAAGTAGAGGTTGTCTACCGGGCGCAGCTCGGGCACCTCGCCGGTGAGCTGGCTCTTGGGCGCGATGAGCTCCTCGGGCTCAAACTGGTGGCCCAGGTCGCACTCGTCGGCATAGGCTTTCTCGGACTTGCAGCCCTGGATGGGGCAGCGGCCGATCACCTGACGGCCGTTGAGGAACGTGCCGGCCTTGGCATCGTAGAACTGCAGCGTGGAGCGCTTGGAGATGGTGCCCTGCTCGTGCAGGCGCTCGATAACCTCGGCGGTCACCTCGTTGTGGATCTGGGCCGCCGGCTCAAGGCCCGAGCCGCCGTAGATGTCACAGCTGATGTTGTAGTTGTTGAGGGTCGCGGCCTGGCGGGAGTGATTGGACTCGACATACTCGCTAATGGACTTGTCGTAGCCCTCGTTCTCCTTGAGCTTGCGGTAGCTCTCCATGATGGGCGAGCCATAGCAGTCGGTGCCCGAGGTGAAGATGACGTTCTCACGGCCCAGGCGGTCGCGCAGGAAGCGGGCGAAGAAGTCGGCAGGGACAAAGACGCCGCCAACGTGGCCAAAGTGAAGGCCCTTGTTGCCGTAGGGCTCGCCGGCGGTAACGATGGCGCGGCGAGGCCAGCTGGGACGGTCATTCATGGAGTATTTGGATGCCATGGGACTCCTTCGCATATGGTGAGGGCGCGGCCGGGCGCGGGGCTCGGCGGCGCGGTGGTCAATTCGTGCATATCGTTCGACATTATCGCACATGCGGACGGGTACGTGGCAGGGGCGCTATCCTAAGATGCTATGAATGAGATTTCCAACATACATGCGTTTGAAGACGAGGATTTCCTGCACGCCTGCTTTGTGTGGGGGATGGCCGTGCTTGGTGCATTTGCCGTGTGCCTGGTGCCGGTGTTTATGCTGCTGGGTGGGCCCGCGGATCTGGACGCGGCTGACGCGGGCGGTTGGATGGCCGTCTTGGGCTGGATAGTCGGCTTGGCTGCGATCTCAATGGCGTCGTTCGCCGTGCACGAGCTGGTGCACGGTGTGTTTTTTAAGCTGCTGGCGCCTGCGGGCGCGAAGGTGACCTTTGGGGCGAATCGCGAGACGGCGATGATCTATGCCTGCGCCGAGGGCGTTGTGTATTCGCGCCGGCGGTACATGGCGGTTTGCCTGGCGCCGACGGTTGTTGTGACGGCGGCGCTTGCCCTGGGGTTTGCGTTTTCGGGCTATCCGCTGCTGTGCTACCTGGCGGCCGGCTTGCATTTGTCGGGCTGTGTGGGCGACTGGTATTACGTGCGGACCATTTTGCGCGACCGCCGCATTGTCGCCTGCGAGGATACGTCCTTTGGCGTGCGCTTTTTCGGGTGAGGAGATGTCGATGAAGCCGTTGTTGCTGCATGCGTGCTGTGCGCCGTGCTCTCTTGAGCCGGTCCGCCTGCTGCGCGAGGAAGGGTTTGAGCCCACAATCTGCTGGACAAACCCCAATATTCAGCCGCACGATGAATGGCAGCGGCGTTTGGACGAGCTGCGCCGGTGGTGTGCCGATGGCGACATCGAGCTTATCGAGGCGGGGGAGGACCGGGAGCGCTGGGAGGCCGGCGTGGCCCCGCTGGGCGCCGATCGAGCCCGTCGCTGTCGCGCATGCTATGCCCTGCGTCTGGCCGAGGCGTGCCGTGTGGCCCAGGAGCGCGGGTTTGAGTTTGTGGGCACGACGCTCGCCGTCTCGCCGTACCAGTTGTTCGAAACCTGCAATGATGTGTTGGAGCGTCTGGCTGCTGCCCGCGGTCTCACTCCGGTGATTCGCGATTTTCGCACGTATTACCCCGAGGCGACACGTCGTTCGCGCGAGCTGGGCATGTATCGGCAGAACTACTGCGGCTGCCGTTTCTCGGCCGTCGAGGCGGCCATGGACCGCGCCCGCATCCGCGACGAGCGCAAAGCGTCCAAAAAGTAGTTCTTTTGGGCTGGGGCTTTGAGCTGTCTGTGCGGTACGGTCGTTTTTGGGAAAGTCGATTTAATTAAGCGTGTGATCGTGGCTCGCTTGATACCAAACGACGACTCCTATGATTCTAATCCTCCGTTTGTTAAACATCAGATCCGGACTTGCTGTTGCATATGAATGGGACGACAGCACAATCATGTCGTTTCCTTCTGCAAATCGCCTAATTACCGGTGTTTTACCGTCTGCGAGCGCCAATACAGCACAGCCGTTCCAAGGCTTTGCGGTGGTATCGACAAGTAGTAAGCTGCCGGGAGGGTAAATGCGGGACATTTCGTCACCTTTGATTTTAACGAAAACGCTATGTGGGTGACGCTTGGCTACGTCTACAGGCGCGCAAGCATTTTGTTGGCTGTGCGTGATGCGGCGCTTTTGCGATTCGATATCGATGACGGGAAATGCGCCCTCCATTTCGCGGATAGCAGGGTTTTCGTCGGTGACGATTCTTTTATTTGCGAGCTTTACGGCCAAACCGTTTTCCTCGCCAACAAGTTCATCGCGGGTGCAACCGAAGAGCGCTTGTAACTTTTCAATATGGCGCTCACGGGGGGCATACCGACTTTTTTCCCAACGACAAACGGTCTCTTTAGATACCCCCAACATCTCTGCAAGTTGCGCCTGACCAAGATGCTCCATGGTGCGGAGTTTACGAATATTTGCCCCGAAGCCCATGGCTATAGATCCTCTCGCCACAGAGGGAGGCATAGACAGTTTGTGCCACCATAGCCTTTGGTGAGCTCGTCAATGGATAACGGGAATAATTCCATTCCTGCTTTCTCAAGCGCTTCGTTGGTCCAAACGTTTTCTTCATATACGCATAGTTTTCCTGGCGAGAGCGCAAGGATGGACGTTGCGTTGTTCCGGCGCTCTCTTTCGTAGGCGGTTTGATTCCCGCCTCCGCAGTCAATTACTTTTATTGGTTCGCAACAGGCTACAGAGAGTATTTCCGGAATCGTGCGATCGATAGGAGTGATCGTAAGGCCCTTTCCGGATCGTTTTAGTTGAATGCTGTATGCATCAACGGCATTGCATATCTCACGATCGATGAGGAACGCGTCGTGATCAATTCTACTTATGAACGTATCGAGGTGGATACGCAGCCCGTCAGAGGGGACTCGAATCGCAATTAGCTCGGTGGTCTGGAATTTATTTGAGGTCAGGAGCTCTTTGGCAAGTGACTCGACGGCGGCGGGTTCAGTTCGGTCAGAGATTCCAACTAATAATGTCTTAGCACTGATAACAAGAACGTCTCCGCCTTCGATATGGTAACTACTCCTGTTCAAATCACATACCGGGGTTTCTCCCATGATCTTGTGGTGGGTGAATATCTGCCGGTATAAGGCGACCTCACGATCACGCTCAGGCCAATACATATGATTTAGGATGATGCCGTCTCCGACTACCACAGCAGGATCACGAGTGAAAAAAAGCGTGTTGAGGGGATTGACCAAGAGCGAGGCGGGGTCAAATTGCTCGTGCATGTTAGCGCCGGGCGATTTTAGCCGCTAATAGTCAAACGATTTTGACCAATCCCG
>ERZ825324.1911-NODE-1911-length-23507-cov-3.406362_pt1 | contig 23507 bp, 16 predicted proteins | sample MGYA00519859_ERZ825324 | MGnify/ENA primary metagenome ERZ825324 (study PRJEB31778, sample SAMEA3449198) | human gut metagenome | biome: human gut; feature: human-associated habitat; material: faeces | place: United Kingdom | collected 2010/2012 ... | reverse complement strand
CATACCGCCGATGACACCCGCACCGAGGGTCGAGTTACCGTTGGCACCTACGCCCGAAGCGAACATCAGCGGCAACAGGCCGATGATCATCGCGAACGAGGTCATCAGAATCGGTCGCAGACGGGCGGCGGCACCGGAAACGGCCGCCGAAGCGATCGACATGCCGCTCTCACGGCGGGCCAGCGCGAACTGCACGATCAGGATCGCGTTCTTGGCCAGCAGACCGATCAGCATGATCAGCGCGATCTGCAAGTAGATATTATTTTCGACGCCCATAATCTGCGCGAAGATGAACGTCCCCAGCAAACCGAACGGAATCGAGAGAATCACGGCCAGCGGAAGGATATAGCTCTCGTACTGGGCGCTCAGCAACAGGTAGACGAATACCAAGCAGAGCAAGAAGATCATGGCCGTGGTACTGGTACCCGTACTCTGCTCCTCGCGGCTCAGGCTCGAGAACTCGAATCCGTAACCGGTCGGGAGCATCTGGCTCGCCACCTCCTCGATCGCCTTGATCGCTTCGCCCGAGCTGACGCCCGGCTTCGGCATGCCGCTGACCTTCATCGAGGTATACATATTGAAACGGTTGATATTATCCGGACCGTACACCTTTCTGAGCGACATGAACTGCGTGATCGGAGCCATCTCGGTCCCGTTACGGACCATGATGCCGTTGAGCGATTCGGGACTTATGCGGGCCTCCGGATCGGCTTGGATCATCACGCGATACAGCTTACCGAAGCGGTTGAAGTTCGATGCGTACAGACCGCCGAAGTATCCTTGGAGCGTCGTCAGAATATCTTTCGGACTCAGGCCCGCCTGCTTGCATTTCGCAGCATCGATGTCAACCATATACTGCGGGAAGTTCGGATTGAACGTAGTCATGGCGTACATGATCTCGGGACGCTGATTCAGCGCGCCGAGGAACTGCTGCGCCACTTCGAAGAAACGGTCCAGATCGCCTCCCGTCTTATCCTGCAGGTTGAATTCGAAACCGTTGGACGCACCGTAACCGGTAATCATAGGCGGCGCGAACAGCATGACCTGCCCGTCCTTGACCAGCTGCCGGGTCTGCATCGTCAACGCTCCGACGACATCGTCGGACGACAGACCCTCGCCCTGTCGCTCGCTCCAGTCCTTCAGCTTGATGATGGACGTACCGTAGCTGTTACCCTGTCCGCCCATAAAGCTGTAGCCGGTGATCGACGTACGCGACTTGACGGCCGGATGCGCAGCGACCAGGCTGTCAATCTGCTGCATCACGGCCTCGGTACGTTCCTTGGACGTTCCGGGGGTCAGATTGACGGCAGCGAAGACGGTACCCGTATCCTCGTTGGGCACCATACCCGTCGGAGTGATCTTCATCAGCAGGAAAAGCGCCACGATGCTGCCTGCGACGATCAGGAACGACAATACCCGCTTGTGGATGAAGAACAGCACGCTCTTCTTGTATTTTTTCAGCGTTACGTCATAAGCGGCATTGAACGATGCGTGGAAACGATCGATCAGGCTCATCTTCTTTTCGCCTTCCTCGCGATGAGGCTTCAGGAACACGGCGCAAAGGGCAGGACTCAGCGTCAGGGCGTTCACGGCCGAGAAGCCGATAGCGATCGCCATCGTCAGACCGAACTGGCGGTAGAACACGCCCGTGGTGCCGGTCATGAACGATACGGGGATGAACACGAGCATCATCACCAGGGTGATCGAGATGATGGCGCCGCCGATCTCGCCCATAGCGTCGATGGCCGCGCGGCGGGAGTTCTTGTAGCCCACGTCGAGCTTGGCGTGCACCGCCTCGACCACCACTATCGCGTCGTCGACCACAATCGCGATCGCGAGCACGAGAGCCGACAGGGTGATGAGGTTGATCGAGAATCCGATCAGGTTCATGAAGAAGAATGTACCTATGAGGGCCACCGGTATGGCGATGGCAGGGATGATCGTGGAGCGGATATCCTGCAGGAACACGTAAACCACGAAGAACACCAGGATGAACGCCTCGATGAGGGTCTTGATCACCTCATGGATCGAAGCGTCGAGGAAGTCGTTGTTGTTCATCGGGATCGCTATCTTCAGGCCGGCGGGGAGATCCTTCTCCATATCCTTGGCCACCTTCAGACAGTCGTTGATGATCTGGGTGGCGTTGGAGCCTGCGGTCTGGAACACGATGCACGAGGTCGACACCTTGCCGTTGAGGGTGTTGGAGAAGCCGTAGGTCAGTCGGCCCAGCTCCACCTCGGCCACGTCGCCCAGGCGCAGTATCTCGCCGGTGGGCTTGGCCGATATCACGATATCCTCGAACTGCTCGGGGGTGGTGAGGCGTCCCTTGTACTTCATCGTGTACTGGAAGCTCTGGTCGCCCTGTTCGCCGAATGCGCCGGGAGCGGCCTCGATGTTCTGCTCGGCCAGCACTCCGGTGATATCCGAAGGCATCAGGCCGTACTGGGCCATCACCTCGGGCTTCAGCCATATGCGCATCGAATAGTCGGCGCCGAACGACATGACGTCGCCCACGCCCGACACGCGCTGAAGCTGAGGGATCATATTGATCTTGGCATAGTTGTCGATAAACTCCATGGAGTAGTTGCCCGACTCGTCATAGAGGGCCACCATCAGAAGCATGGAGGTCTGACGCTTGGCCGTCTGCACGCCCACCTGGGTCACCTCGGCGGGGAGCAGGTTGAGGGCCTTCGACACGCGGTTCTGCACGTCGACGGCAGCCATGTCGGGGTTGAAGCCCTGCTTGAAGTACACTGTGATGTCGGCCGAACCGGTATTGGTGGCGGTCGACTCCATGTGGGTCATGCCCTCGGCGCCGTTGATCGACTCCTCAAGCGGGGCTATGACGGAGTTGAGCACGGCCTGCGCGTTGGCGCCCTGATAGGTGGTCGACACGCGTATCGTAGGAGGCGCGATGTCGGGGAATTGGGTGACCGGAAGCGATGTGAGGCCGATCAGACCCAGCAGCACGATGAATATCGAGATTACCGTCGACAGCACCGGGCGGTTAATGAACGTATCTAATTTCATCTCTTATTTCTGTATAAAAGGATGTTCTTTGATGTTGGTGGGGGGGGGAGATCAGTTGGCGGCCGTTCCCTCGGCAGCCTGCTGTGCGGCCTGCTGTGCGGGATCGACGGGAGTGATGGTCATGCCGTCCTGCAGACGCGTGCCCACACCCTCTATGGCTATGCGCTCTCCGGCCTTAAGACCCGAGGTGACGATGAAGCTCTTGCCGTCGTTGGCGGCCTCGATGGTGATCGGAGTCGACACCACCTTGTTGGAATCGTTGACTACATAGACGAAGCGCTTGTCCTGAAGCTCGAAAGTAGCCTTCTGCGGGATGATGATCACGCTGTCCTGACGGTTGGGTATCAGCACCTGGCCCGTGCCTCCGCTGCGGAGCACACCGGCAGGGTTGTCGAAGAGGGCGCGCACGCTCGAAGCGCCGGTAGAGTTGTCAATCACGCCGCTGACCGTAGCCACGGTGCCTTCAAGTGGATAGAGCTGTCCGTCGGCCATACGGAATTTCACCTTGGGCATGGCGGCGATGGCCTGCTTGACGGAGCGCTGGCCGTTGTCGGTCATCGTCAGCAGATCGCGCTCGGTCAGCGAGAAGTAGGCATACACCTCATTGTTGTCGCTCACCGTGGTCAGCGGCTGCGCCGACGAGGGAGAGGCGAGCGAGCCCTCACGGTTGGGGATGGTGCCCACCACGCCGTTTGACGGCGAAGTCACCACCGTGTAGGCAAGATTCTTGCGGGCGTTGATCAGCTGCGCCTGGGCCTGCGAGAGCTGGGCCTTGGCTGTCTGGAGCTGATTGTCGGCCAGCTGATACTCATACTGGCTTATGATGTTCTTGTCATAGAGTTTCTTCTTCGTGTCGGCCGTCATCTGGGCGGTTGCCACCGAAGTCTGCGCCGCGTTGACCGCGGCCTGAGCCTGGTCGACAGCTGCCTGAAACTGCACCTGGTCGAGGATGAAAAGTGTCTGACCCTTGCTGACCTGCTGGCCTTCGTCGACACACACCTTGGTGATGAAACCTGTCACCTGCGGACGTATCGCTACGTCGCTTTTGCCCTTTATCACGGCCGGATAGCTGCTCTCCAGGTCGGAGGAACCCTCGGTCAGAGTCATCGTGGCGATGCTCGGAGCCATCTGCTGCATCTGCTGCTGATTGCCGCCGCTGCATCCGGCGGCTACTGTTGCCACTGCGCCGGCCAGCACCAGGCCGGCCAGATTCAACATGGTTAAATTCATACGTTTACTTTTTATCATGTAACTTACTATTTTTCCTTTTTCTGCTAATAGTCCGGGAGCCGCGTTCCCTCGCCGACAGGCCCTCCGTAAAATCCGCGTGCAAAGATACTCAACTATTTGCACCTGCGGAAACGTCGCCGCCAATTATTTCACCACTCTTTAAGCATCCTTAACACGATTCGACATTTATTCCAATTAATTCGACAAATCACCCATATCAGCCACCGACATTGGCATTCACACCATCCCTTTCAAGCCATTCCGGCCAATCCCGCCGCCATCCGGGGCCGCCCCATCGGGTTGCCGCCATCCGGAATGCGCGCGTGCGTCCGACCAGTCCGACCAGTCCGACAGCTCCGATCACCCCTATAATCCCGACATTTAATAATCATAATTTATGCATTATTGATGCGATTGCCCTAAAAGCGGCACTTCGGCGCGCGAGGCGCCTCGTGTTACCAATTGTATACATGTATGTATCCCCCCCCCAGACACTCCTTTACTATTCCGTTACGCTTTTCGACCAAAACATTCGCATTAACATCAAAAGCATAATTTCACCTATGGTTTTTGAGACCGATCTATCTATTTACAGGAATTTAGAAAAATATTCTATTTTCATACAATTATCATATTCATCAAAAAAACAGGAACGTGATTATGAAACGACTTCTACTCACCCTACTCGGGGCGATGCTGCTCTGTGGCCTATCGCCACACCCGCTAAGCGCCCAGGAAACATCCACCGGCAACGTCCTACACATGGACTTCAACAAGCGTGCCGACGGCCACAATGACGACCTTCACTTCTACGGCAAACTACAGACTCTCACATCATCGAGTTCGACAGCAGCTGCAACAGTCTGCACTTTTCATGAGCCTGACACTCGGTTTGAGTGGCCGACTGCTGCCGCCGGCATAAAGGTAACGCAATCAGGGTTTCAATCAGGTAAACCATTTACCTACACCTATACTAATCTCACAAAGAATACAAATTATTCAGCAGCGACAAATTATGCCGGTGTAAAATGCATTGAGAACGACCAATTGAAACTCGAACTCAATTACATGTGGGCATTAGCTAAAAACTATACACAAAACAATACCTATAAAACAAACTTTACATCACAGATAAAGATCACAGACACCGAGGGCGGGGGGGGACGCGCTGTATTTTCAGGAGATCGGAGCTATCAGACGGCTCCGATAATTCCGATTGCTCTGATTATTCTGATAACTCCGATTATTCTGATTATTCCGATTATTCCGATTATTCCGATCGGGTGAGATCCATCTCATAGGTGTCGTAGCAGACCGCACGGCCCCCGAATCCTTCTTTCTGGAATATCAGTCCGTCGTTGAGGCAGCGGCCCATCTGCTCTGTGCTGGCGCCGAAATCAAAATAGAGGCTCGATGAGTATTCGCGGCGGATTATGGTGTCGAGGAGCAGATCGAGCGCGCCGAGGCGCTTCCCCTCGGGCGAAGCGGAGATATACTGCGTATGGGCCACGCGGCCGGCTGTATAGACCACCGTGGCGCCAACCATGCGGCCGCCAAGCATGGCCGCATGAAGTCGAATATGCCCCGGCCAGGCAGAGGCCAGGCGCGTGATCTCATCAAGCGAATGCACAGGCGCTACTCCGTGGCGCTCCCTGAGGTTGTCGGTAAGTATCTTCCAGAACGCCCCGTAATCGGCCGACTCCTCGATCTCCACTCCGGCGCGCAAGGCCTTGCGCAGCCCCGAGCGGCGCGATTCGACAAGCGGCAGACGCCCCTCCCGGCAGATGGCCGACGACAGATGGCGCCCGGTCAGCGCGGCTCCCCCCATGGCGAAAAGAGCGTAAAGATCCTCCTGGGCCGGAATCCTGTGGTAGATGTATGGCATCGGCTTGTAGACCATCCGGCCGATACCTCTGCCGCGCAGCCACTCAGCAAGCATGCGCATCATGGCCAGCACAGCCGCAGCATTGACCCTGCTGTCGGTGACGAGACCTCCGTAGGTCAGTCCCTGGTGGGAGTAGCAGACATTCCCCTCTACATTGCCCGGCATTACGGCTACCAGGCGGCCGCCGAGCCGGAATGTCACCGACAGGTCGGCGAATCGGTCGGCATGATAGTCCATATACCGGCGGTCGAAGAGAAATGTGCCGTTTTTCGAACGGGCTACAAATTCATTCCACTCCTCCGCCATTCCGGGGGTATACGGGACAAGCTGTATGCGTGCGGCGTTCATAGGTCGAGATCGTTGATTATGCGGGCTATGGCGGCAGCGTCGGCCACCGTCAGCGCGCCCGCTATCGGCAGGCTGACCGCCTCGCGGCAGATGCTCTCCGCCACGGGGAGCGGCGTGCGTGCCAGTCGGCCGACATAGCAGGGCTGCAGATGAGGAGGCACGGGATAATGCACGTCGGTGGCCACGCCTGCTTCGAGCAGCCGGCGGCGGAAGAGGTCGCGATGACAGCCGTCGACGCGCACCACATACTGATGCCACACGCAGTCGGTCACCGAGGCCGACATCAGCGGCTTCACCAGTCCTGGGCGGCTTATAGTGCGCTCATAGGCCATGGCACGGGCAAAGCGGGCCGCATTCTCCTCCGCCACATGAGGAAGCTTGACGCGGAGCATGGCAGCCTGTATCGGGTCGAGGCGGCAGTTGGCCCCCTCGAAGATATTGTGATATCGGCTGTCGCTGCCATAGTTGGCGAGAGCGCGCACGGTGGCCGCAAGCAGCGGATCGGATGTCACCACGGCTCCCGCATCGCCCAGCGCGCCGATGTTTTTCGTAGGATAGAAGCTTATGGCCGCAGCATGCCCCAGTGCTCCCGCATGCCGGCTTCCGGAGATTCCGGGCGCGACAGCGCGTGCGCCTATGGCCTGGGCGCAGTCCTCCACCACGAGAAGACCATGGGAGGAGGCTATTGATGCAAGTTCGGCGTTCCAGCAGACGCGGCCGTAGAGATGTACGGGCATTATGGCCCGCGTGCGTGGCGTCAGAGCCGCCTCCACAAGCGATGAGTCGAGATTCATCGTAAGCGGATCGGCGTCGACCGGCACCGCCACGAGCGACGCGTCGGTGACAGCCAGCACGGAGGCGATAAACGTATGAGCCGGGACGATCACCTCGTCGCCGGGGCGAAGCCTGCCCATCTCTATCCAGGCACGCAATATCAGCCTGAGGGCATCGTAGCCGCAACTGACCCCCACGGCGCAGCCGGTATCGGTCAGGGCAGCCAGTTCGCTCTCGAACGCCTCGACCTCCTCGCCGCCTATATACCTGCCGCTGTCGATCACACGGCAGGCAGCAGCTTTAAGACGGTCGGCATACGGCTCATTGGCTGCCGCGAGGTCAAGAAACGGATAGCGTGGCGCGGCGCCGTAGGAATTGTTCATGATCATACAGATAATCAGTCGGATCGTAGCAGGTTGATGCCACGGCAAGCACTACAGCGTCGGGGCTGAAGCCATGGAGCGTGCGCCACTCCCCCGCTCCTACGGCTACCGGCCGGCATCCGGAAGTGAGATGCCGGCATGTGCGGCGCACTCCGTCGTCGCAAGTCAGGTCAAAGCTGCCCGAGGCCGCCATCAGCAGAGAGCGCTGGCGCAGATGAGCGTGGCCTCCGCGCGTGCAGCCGGCCGGTATGTCCCATATATAATAGATGCGCCGCATATCGAACGGCACTTCGATGCCGCAGCGCACAGGCCGCGCCACAAGAGCCACTCCGCCGGGCGAAAGCTCCATGCCGCTGCCGCTGTCGAACAGCAGTCCGTCGGCCGGAGTTTCAACCGTGAGCGCCCCCACTGTCAGCGATCCACGGAGCGCCACTACGATACCCGGGCCGGAGGAAAGCGGGCCCGACGCAGCGACGAGCTCCACCGAAGCGGGCGAGAACGGGATCTCTCCCCCGCGCTCTATATAGGCGAGCGAGCCGCGGGCGTCGGTGACGGCAGGTATATTGATTCTTGCAATCGGCATCATAACCATAACGATGCCGGCGGCGATTTATTTCACGATCCGGCAAAACAGTTGGCCCCTGCAGCGCGTTATAATGACAGGATTCAGATCCCGCCATTCACATTCAACTGTTTATTTATTATCGGAGAGCTATGAAAGGGATATCACGAGCGCCCCTGGCTGCGGCAGCCGCGGCTATCGCAATCGCAACAGCCAATGCGGGCAACAACGTTCCCCCGGATAATATTATCCGGGGGATTGAACCTATCGTGACGGCGCTGCGGGCCGCTGGCAGCTACAACGATACGGTGCGCTTCACCGTCGGTATGCCGCAACTGTCGGACGACGTGGTCTACACGGTGGCGCTGTCGCAACAGCCCTCCTACGCCGACCCGCTGCTCCCCTGCTCCTATCTTATCGACTGGGAGCTGACAGGACGCGACGAACCGGTGCGCGGCTTCTCGGCATATTTCGACGGCAACCACTACCGCTATTCGGCCCGCAAACTTCAGGAATACCATTATTCGACCGATTCGATGGCGTTCAGGCCGCGCGAGATCGGGCAGCTCAAAGGGGAAGGGGTGCACCGCACGGCACAGTTCGCCAGCCTCCTTCCTGCACTCATTGCCGACGAGATAGAGCGCCAGGCATCGGATACGGCATGCATCGTCAGCCTGAGGCCCGACACCATAGTGGGCGGCATAAGAAGGGTAGGCCTTCGCATTGTCAGGCTACTCGAAGGGGATCAGCGCACCGCCTCGGAAGCGGAAATGATCTTCGACCGCACGACGCTTCTGCCTGTGAGCCTTCACTACGAGAACTCGCCCGGCACGGTCAGCGAGCAGACGGTCGACGCAGTGTATGGCGGAGCTACTGTCTCAGCCCATGCCGCGCCCCTGACGGAAGAGATACTCATCTCGCTCTACCCCGACATATTCGCCAGCTATCGACGCAGCAACTTCCGTGTGGAGAGTCTGCCCGGACAGCCTATGCCCGGATTCTCGCTCCCGACCCTCACCGGCGAACGGTATTCGCGACGCGCCTCCGACCGCTTCGCGGCTCCTACTGTCATAGCCATCCTTGATCCCGACGGGGGATTCACGCCCGCCTTCATCGAGGGCGTCAGGCAGGGAGTGGCACAGCTACCATTTGCCGCAGAGATCATCTGGGCCTTCACCGGGAGCCACGCCGACACGATCGAAGGACATACCGGCCCTGCGCGCATGGGCGAGACCACGCTCATCAGCTCGCGCGGTCTGGCGCGCGACTGCGGAGCCGCCACGCTGCCCGTGGCAGTCATATGCGGAAAGGACGGAAAAGTGGCCGACATCATAGTGGGATTCAACAATAATCTCGCCGCCGACGTTATTCAGAAAACGACTATCGCCGGGCAGTGACCGGCGACTAAAATCAAACGACTATATCATGCAGACAATCTACTTCAAAGGAGCGCCATGCCACACCTACGGGCTGCCCCCGATGGTCGGACAACCGGCTCCGGCATTCCATCTCGCGGCCGCCGACCTGAGCGACTGCTCGCTCGACAGCTTCACAGGAAAACGCATAGTACTCAACATCTTCCCGAGTCTCGACACGGAGGTATGCGCACGCTCCGTGCGTCGGTTCAACGAGGAGGCATCCCGACTGAAGGACACCGCCGTGGTGTGCGTGTCGATGGATCTGCCCTTCGCAATGAACCGGTTCTGCACACTTGAGGGCATCACCGGAGTGACATTCGCCTCGGCATTCAGATCGCCACTGTTCGGACAGAACTACGGAGTGATGATGACTGACGGCCCTCTGGCCGGACTTCTGGCCCGCGCCGTGATGATCATCGACCGCAACCGCAGGATGGAGTACGTGCAGCTCGTAGACGAAATCACCCACGAACCCGACTACGAAGCCGCCCTGTCAGTACTCAGATAGCGACACGACGCACTTACCAGCCCGTTTCTCTCATGGCTTCGCTCCGCAACGGACGAGGCGCTGTCATCTGGCAGCGGCCGCCGGACGCAGAGTGAAGCCTGCTGTAATGCCCTCGTAGGATGACAGCAGCTTCGAGATGGCCTTGGCCGACGCATTGCCGCTCACGGCAGCCACCTTGTCGACCAGCCATATGAGTCTGGTGACGTCAAATGTAAGATCGATGCTCTCCTTGCCGTTGCGCTTGATGAAAGCGTCCATGCTTCCCAACGGCACCTTTCCTCCGAGCTTGAAACACAGAGTCATCGTAGCGTCTGACGCCTCTTCGGGCGCCTCGATGACGCCGGCGAGGCTGATGCGCCCGAGTTTCATGGTGAAGGTGGAGTCGGGCGAGAAGGTCACTTCGGCCTTGTCGATACCTGCCGAGCGGTAATACGGCTCCAGCTTTTTCTCTACCGCTGCAGCTGCAGCGGCCCCTCCGGCCTTCTTCAGCAGATTGTCGGATTTGAACGACACGGCCGGCGAACTGTATTTCCACGTTCCGGCTATCGACTCGGGCGTGATCTTGCTGTCTGTTCCGAGAATTCCGCCGATAAGGCTGCGCAGATCGGTCTGAGCGCTGAGATCGGCCGCTCCGGCTGCCGCAAGAGCGAGCACGCAGGCGGCGATAATGCGTTTGATCATATCAGATGTTTGTTGGTTCAGATAATTGTCGCTGCAAATTTAACCATATTTAAGCGGCCCGGACAAATCCGGTTAACCTATATTTATTAACTTTACGGTCTTTTGATAAACATCCGACCGACATTGACTCACTCATATCGCATCCTTGCGGCCGCCCTCGCCGCCGCCATCCTGACAATCCTCGGCAGCTGCTCTTCCGAATCGTCATCGCCCGTTAACGACAGCGGCCTCATCAATCCGCTGATCACGGTGGATCCGACTGTCGACAACGGCAACGGCTCCCCGCAGACCACCGTAGGCATGCCACCGCTTCCGGAGGAGCTCGGGGGACGACTCTCCACTGCCGACGGATCGCTGTCACGGTCGTGGCCATCTATGGCCGATTTTCCCGCCGATCAGCCCTTTCTGGCAGGAACATATACCCTTACCGTCGGCTCCGCTGCCGACATGACCGAGGGATTTGACTGCCCTTATTTCTTCGGAACGGCCGAATTCACTCTTACCGGAGGAGAAACGGCCAGGCCGGAGGTGGTCTGTTCGCTCGCCAACACGATGCTCGACGTCGACTTCGCCGACGGCTTCAGCGACTACTTCACGGAGTGCTCGGTGACGTTCCACAGCCATGGCGGACGCTACGTGAGCTTCTCGTCGGGCGAAAAACGCTGCATATACCTGCGGCCCGGCGACATCGACGTGAGCCTCGACCTGACTCTGCCCGACGGGCGCAGTTGCTCGGTCTACATGACCAGCATCAAGAATGCCCTGCCGCGCCACTGCTATACGGCCACGCTGACCATTTCGGGAGGTTCCCAGGAAGCACCGGCCGTCACGCTGTCGCTCGACCAGCGGATCTCATCCGACGACGTCACCATACTTCTGACGCCCGAACTGCTTGACGCCGCAGTGCCACAGATACAGTGCGAAGGCTTTTCCGACGGCACTCCCCTTCGGGTGACCGAAGGCGCCGCCCCAGCAGGCCGGATCAGCGCATCGGTCGACGACACACAGCTGCGAGGCCTCTATCTGAGCACCAACTCGCCGTCGCTCCTTGCAGCCGGCTGGCCTGCGGAAGTGAACCTCGTCGACGCTTCGGCCGCCGGCCTTCAGACGATGAGCTCGCTCGGACTGTCGCTGTCACGCTCAGAAGGACTGATGACAGTGGACTTCACCAATGTCATACCACGGCTCCGGACGATACCGGGACTGTCGCAGCACCGCTTCCAGCTTCAGGCACGCACAATGGCCAATATCGAATCGGAACCCGCAGTCCTGGCCGTGGAGATAGGAAGCGTCGACATCGGCCTCACATCTGTGAGCGACGCAGTCATGGGCATCGACAACTGCACGATGCATCTCTCATTGCCTGCCGACGCTTCGCTCCCCGATATCGGGGTAGAGCTGCTGTCGGAGAACGGCCAGTGGATCAGCCCCGCCTCCATCAAAAGGACACCCGACGCCGACGGTACTGGCGCCTCGCTCACTTTCGATGTACCCTCCGGACAGGCTGATATCAGCGCACGGATCATCTACTGCGGCGCGGTCAAGGCGACAGCCACTATACGGCGTAAAGCGCCCGCGTTCGGCATCAATGTCGACGCGTTCGCCCACAGCGCCGTCATAAGGATAGAGCCGCAGATGCCTGAACTCGCAGCCTATATCACCCGCACGGCATCAATATACGCCGGAAACGAGCCCACCCTGCAGCTCTCGCGCGATGAAGAGAGCGGCCAGATCATCGTCACCGGCCTGAAAGCCGACACCCGATACACACTCCGGGCCACCGTCCTCGCGCAGCCGCGCGACATCAACGATTTCACCGCGCCGGTTACGATCACTACAGAAAAAGCCGCCGAGCTACCCAACGCCGATTTTGAGGATCGTCGCGAATCCGTCAGATACCGTGACCTTCCGAGCGGAGGAAGGTATTCGCAGACCATAGTGGGAATCTTCAACCGGCAAAACCGAGTGAGCATAAAGCAGGAAGTGCCTCTGAAATGGGCAAATGTCAACCCCAAGACATTCTGCACATCGGCCGCACGCCACAACACCTGGTATATGCAGCCGTCGACAGAAGCGGTGCTCGACGCTTACCAGAACTCCTACGGAGTGAAGATACAGAGCGTCGGATGGGATCTTGACGGTCCCGAGATCCCCGACTATCGCCAGACCGGCACCCCATACACCGACTACAGCCTCAACATTCCCAGTCCGGGACACCGCTCGGCGGGACGTCTTTTCCTTGGCTCCTATCGGTTCGATCCGTCGACCCTGACGGAGACCTACGACGAAGGACTGGAATTCTCTTCCCGGCCTACGGCTCTCAACGGTTTCTACAAATACATTCCAGCTGCCCCCGGCATCAGCGAGCAAGGGCTCGTCAGAGTGGAAGTGATCGGGGTGGTCGACGGAGCTGAAGTGACTATCGCGCGTGCGGAGGCGACTCTACCGGTCGCTGCGGGCTATACGGCGTTCACAGTCCCTCTTTACTATTCGATGTTTGGTGTCAAGGCCACAAAAGTGAAGGTGCTCCTCGCATCGTCGACCGCTGTAGGCACTATAGCTGAAGAGACCGAGTGTGTGTTGACTGTGGCCGACCCCGTCACGTCAACCTATAGCGGAAGCACCCTGTGGGTCGACGCCCTGTCGTTCTCCTACTGACCGCTCCCCTCCTTGCAGCAGCTCATTCGAGCGGACTGCGGTAATCCGGCTCCAGCTCCAGCAGAGGCCCCATTACAAACGGCCGGTCTGCGGCCAACGGATGTGGCAGCGTAAGCCGTCGGCTCATGTAGACCATACGACCGTAATCTATCAGATCTATGTCAATCGGCCTGTCCGCATATCGGCCGGCAGAGTCGCGGTGTGAGGCAACCCCACCCGTCAAACGCTCGATTTCAAGCAATACCGCCAACAGGCACTCCGGATCGAGATCGCTGTCGATCATTACTCCAACATTTATGAACGCATTAGGGCTGTCGAATCCCCATGGCTCCGACTCTACCTGACGGCTGACAGACGCACCCGGAAAACGGCTGCATAAGGCAGCGACCGCCCGCCCTATTAGAGCCTGACGGTCGCCGATATTGGATCCGATATTTATATGAGCTGTCAAAGCGTCTTCTTCACCTCCACTTCCTCGAAGGCCTCGATCATGTCGCCCTCCTGGATATCGTTGTAGTTGTTGATGTTAAGACCGCAGTCGTAGCCCGAAAGCACCTCCTTGACATCGTCCTTGAAGCGTTTGAGCGATCCGAGTTCGCCTGTATGGCGCACGATGCCTCCGCGTATGACGCGCACCTTGCACGAACGCTTGATCTTGCCCTCGCGCACGATACATCCGGCTACGGTGCCTACCTTCGAGATCTTGTAGGTCTGAAGCACTTCGGCCGTGCCGGTCACCTCTTCCTTGATCTCCGGAGCAAGCATGCCCTCCATAGCATCCTTCACCTCCTCTATGGCCTGATATATGACCGAATAAAGGCGTATCTGCACGCCCTCACGCTCGGCCTCGCGACGCGCCGCCTGCGAGGGCCGCACCTGGAAGCCGATGATGATGGCATCGGATGCGGCTGCGAGAGTGACGTCGCTCTCCGAGATCTCGCCGACAGCCTTGTGGAGCACATTGACCTGTATCTCCTCTGTCGACAGCTTGATGAGCGAATCGCTCAGCGCCTCTATCGAACCGTCCACATCGCCCTTGACGATGATGTTGAGTTCCTGGAAGTTGCCTATGGCACGACGGCGGCCGATATCCTCCAGCGTGAGGATCTTCTTGGTGCGGGCGCCCTGTTCGCGCTGCAGCTGCTCGCGCTTGTTGGCTATCTCGCGGGCTTCGGGCTCCGACTCCATGACGTTGAACGTGTCGCCGGCAGTCGGGGCGCCGTTGAGGCCGAGTATCAGAGCCGGCTCGGAGGGTCCGGCCTCTTTGATGCGCTGGTTGCGCTCGTTGAACATCGCCTTGATGCGACCGAAATGCGTTCCGGCGAGTATGACGTCGCCGACGCGGAGCGTACCGTTCTGCACGAGCACCGTAGCCACGTATCCGCGGCCCTTGTCGAGCGACGACTCTATGATCGAGCCGGTGGCACGACGGTCGGGATTAGCTTTGAGCTCAAGCATCTCAGCTTCGAGGAGCACTTTCTCCATAAGCTCTTCGACACCAGTGCCTTTCTTTGCGGAGATATCCTGCGACTGGTATTTGCCGCCCCATTCCTCCACGAGGTAATTCATGTTGGCCAGCTCCTCCTTCACCTTTTCAGGATTGGCGGCCGGCTTATCGATCTTATTGATGGCAAACACTATAGGCACGCCTGCAGCCGATGCGTGATTGATGGCTTCGACGGTCTGCGGCATGACGTTGTCGTCGGCGGCGACGATGATGATACAGATATCCGTCACCTTTGCGCCACGGGCACGCATGGCTGTGAAAGCCTCATGACCGGGGGTGTCGAGGAACGTGATATGGCGTCCGTCGGCGAGTTTCACGTTGTAGGCGCCGATATGCTGTGTGATGCCTCCGGCCTCGCCGGCGATCACATTGGCCTTACGGATATAGTCGAGCAGCGAGGTCTTGCCATGGTCGACATGACCCATGACGGTCACGATAGGCGGACGGTTGACGAGCTGATCCTCCGTATCCTCCTCCTGGTTGATCGCCTCGACCACTTCGGCCGACACATATTCGGTCTCGAAACCGAACTCCTCGGCCACGATATTGATAGTCTCGGCGTCGAGACGCTGGTTGATGCTGACCATCACACCGAGGCTCATACATGTGCCGATGACCTTGTTGACGGGGACATCCATCAGCGAAGCCAGATCGTTGGCAGTCACAAACTCCGTCAGCTTCAGCACACGGCTTTCAGCTTCCTCCAGTTCGTGGGCCTCGCGCTCACGCTCCGCGTTGATCTCTTTTTTCTCCTTACGCCATTTGGCGGCTTTCTTGAGGCCTTTGTCCTTGTTGGTCAGTCGGGCGAGAGTCTCCTTGACCTGTTTCTGAACATCCTCCTCGGTCACCTCGGCATGCTGCTGAGAGCCGTGACGCTGACGGTCGCGTCCGCGCTGGCGGTCACGCTCGCCTTTCTGCTGGTTCTGGCGCTGTCCGCCGCCATTCTGCGCAGTCTGCTGTGCGGTCTTTTCTATGTCGATCTTCTCTTTGCCTCCGATACGTTTGCGTTTCTTGCGGTCGCCCGATGCAGCCGTTCCTCCTCCTGCGGCTGCGCCCTGGCCCTGACGGCTTGCGGCTATACGGTCATTGCGCTTCTCCTCTTTACTCTTGCGGCGCGGGCGCGTCGACTGATTGATAGCCGAAAGATCAATCTTGCCTACGACATTGATGTTGAGCGTCGGGCGGGCATTCGGGCTGAACACGGCTTCCGATCCCGAAGCATCGTCGGTCGTGGCGGCTGCAGCCACCGGAGTCGTCTCCTTAACGCCTGCTGCAGCCGGCTTCTCTTCCGGCGCGGCAGCCTTTGCGACAGGGGCGGCAGCTTTGGGAGCCTCCTGGGCAGTCTCTGTAGGGGACTGTGCCGACGGTTCGTCGGCCTTTGCAGCAGCGGGAGAGGATTCTGCCGGCTGACGGCGAGTCTCCGAAACTTCAGCTGACGGCTCCGGAGTAGCGGGCTTCTCCACGACTGCGGGCTCCGCGGGCTTGGCCACGGGTTTGGCGGGTTCGGCTACAGTCTTTTCAGGCTTGCCGGCCGCTTCCGGCGCCACAGGCTCTGCGGCCGGTCGGGAAGGCTCCGTGACCACCGGGCGTCGACCGCCAAGATCTATGTGTCCTACTACCTTCGGACCCTGCTGTACAGGCGCCTCGATCCTTATCTCCGGAGCCTGACGCTGCTCCGGCTGACGGTCTCTGGGCTTGTGACGCTCGCCCGAAAGATTGTCGCTCTTGGTTTTCTGGGCTCTGTCGGTCTGGTATTCCTTGACGATGATGTCGAGCACGCTGTCGTCGATGCGTGCGTTGGGATTATCCTCGATGGTGATGCCTTTCTTGTGCAAAAAGTCGATCAGCGTGGGGAGGGCCACGTTGAAGTCCTTTGCTATTTTACTGATTTTCGTTCTCGCCATATAATGTTTTGACAGTTTTTATTGTTTGTTGGAGGAGAGTTGTCACAGCCCGGAGATCTTCGGTCAGGCCTGTGCGTCGGGCTCAGCGTCGCCTTCGGGAGCATCCTCGAACTCGGCGCGGAGCACCTGGAGCAGCTGGTCGACGGTCGACTCTTCGAGATCGGCTTTGTCTATGATCTCCTGACGCGGCATTGCCAGCACGTTCTTGGCCGTGACCAGGCCCATATTCTTGAGGGTCTCGATAACCCAAGGATCGATCTCGTCCTTGAACTCGTCGAGGTAGATATCCTCTTCCTGCACCTCGTCGCTCTCGCGGTATACGTCGATCACATAACCCGTAAGCATCGATGCGAGCTTGATATTGAGGCCCTGCTTGCCGATCGCAAGCGACACCTCCTCGGGACGGAGGAACACCTCGGCCTTCTTCTCCTCCTCGTCGATGCGGATGGTCGACACGCGGGCCGGGCTCAGCGCACGCTGTATGAACAGCGACGGATTCGACGTGTAGTTGATCACGTCGATATTCTCATTGCGGAGCTCCCGCACGATGCCGTGGATGCGCGATCCCTTGACGCCTACGCAGGCTCCTACGGGATCAATACGCTCGTCGTAGCTCTCCACTGCGATCTTGGCGCGCTCTCCCGGTATGCGGGCCACGGCGCGGATGCTGATCAGGCCGTCGTGGATCTCGGGCACCTCAAGCTCGAAGAGACGGCGCAGGAAATTCTCGTTGGTGCGGCTGACGGTGATCTTGGGATTATTGTTCTTGTTGTCGACGTTGGCCACTACGGCTCTCACTGTCTCGCCCTTGCGGAAGAAGTCGCCGGGTATCGACTCGCTTTTGGGAAGAAGAAGCTCGTTCTTGTCATCGTCGAGAAGCAGAGTCTCGCGCGCCCAGGTCTGATATACCTCGCCGGTCACGAGCTCGCCTTCCAGTTCCTTGAACTTGTCGTAGATCGCCTCCTTCTGCAGATCGAGGATCTTTGACTGAAGCGTCTGACGCAGGTTGAGGATGGCGCGGCGCCCGAAGTCGGCGAAGAATATCTCGCGAGTGTGCTCGTCGCCGATCTCAGCGTCGGGATCCTGATCAGCCTTGGCGTCGGTCAGACCTATCTGAAGGTTAGGATCGGTCACGGTGCCGTCCTCCACCACTTCGAGATTCTGGAAAATCTGCACGTCGCCCTTGTCGGGGTTGAGGATCACATCGAGATTGACGTCAGTGCCGAACATCTTAGCCAGCACGTTGCGGAACGATTCCTCAAGCACATTGATCATCGTGATCTTGTCGATATTCTTGAGCTCCTTGAATTCGGCGAAACATGCCACCAGATTGGGAGTTTCCTCTTTCTTTGCCATAACCGGTAATATCTTGTGGATTTTATTTATTGTATCTGTATTGAGTTTAAGCGGTAATTCACTTGAAGTCCAGAACTGGAGTGATGCGGTTTGTGTCGGCGATCCTCACGGGTATCGTCTCCTCTACCATCACCGGCTTCTTCTTCCCTTCCGGGCGCACCTTGCGGCTGACCGTAATGGTGATCTCCGACATATCGTCGCTGACCGAACGGAGCACTCCGCAAAGCTTTTTGCCCCCTTCACGCATCATCACCTCCACCTCGTGGCCGATGTTTTTGTCAAACTGTCCCTTCACCTTGAGCGGCGAAGTAAGTCCGGCCGACCCAACTTCCAGTTCATAGTCCTCGGCATCGCGGTCAAAAGCAGCCTCAATCTTGCGCGAAAGTTCCACACACGTGTCGATATCAACGCCTTCATGGCTGTCTATCTCCACTGTGATACGGTTGTCGGGGGTGACGTCCACATCCACCAGGAAGAGGCCGGTGCCTTCAAGCGCACCCTCTACCGTCTCGGTCAGTCGCTGTCTGTCTATCATCTGTAGTCGGTTGGTTCGGTTTATGATTGCGCAGCCGTAAACAAAAGGAGGAAGCTCTCTGGCCTCCTCCGCGACTGCTTGGTGATGCAAAGTTACAACATATTTTCCATTAAAGCGCTCTGTTTGGCCCATATTTCACGCTTCGGGAGGGTATGACGCACAAAATTAACCATTTGTTAACCTTAATTATCATTATTTAATCAATATCTCTCTTATTTGAAATTCATGTAATAAAGGTAAGCCTGCCGCGTTATCCTATCATGGAACGTCCGGAAACGACAGCAACCATATCAACGAAAGACGACAACCCGCAGCCCGCGCACTGCCGTTGCGTATCCCGCACACACAACAGCGTCCGCAACAGTGCCGTGGCTTCAGCCTATTTCATCGTCATGCTGACGCTGGAGTTCTTCTCCCGCAAAGTATTTTTGGCCCATCTCGGCGCGGACATACTCGGACTCAACTCCACTGCGTCGAACCTGCTTCAGGCACTCAACATCGCCGAACTTGGCATCGGAGCCGCCATAGGTTTCTCTCTCTACCGTCCGCTTATGGACGGCGATCGACGCCTGATATCGTCGATAATATCGCTGCAAGGCGCCATTTACCGGCGCATCGCCGCCATCATCGGAGCCGGTGCGACTCTCCTGATGGCGTTTTTTCCATTGATTTTCAAAACCATGACACTTCCGCTATGGTACGCCTACGCCTCATTCGGAGTGATGTTATGGAGTGCGCTCCTCGGATATTTCGTCAATTATCGGCAGGTTATCCTCACAGCTGACCAGCAAGACTATAAAGTATGCCTCAGCTATCGGACGGTAATGATAGTGAAGACACTCTTACAGATGTGGGCCGTAAGCCGATTGTCCGACGGATACATCTGGTGGCTTATACTCGAAGGCACATTCGCTGCAGCCGGAGCATGGGCTGTCGATCTGGCCGTCAGGCGATCCTTTCCGTATCTCACAGCCTCACAGGAACGTTTTCAAACTCTACGCCGACGATTCCCGGATATAGAACTGAAAGTACGTCAGCTCTTCTTTCATAAAATTGCCGGTTTCTCCATTGAATACGGCACTCCGCTCATCATCTATGCGTTCGGATCACTCGCATCGGTGACATCCTACATAAACTACTATATCATAATACGTGGCGGAGAGAGACTGATGGGAGCCCTGTTCGACTCCGCCAATCCAAGCGTGGGGAACCTTGTGGCCGAAGGCGATCAGACTAAAGTACGCAGCGTTTTCGCCGAACTCTTTTCGGCAAGGTTTTTCCTTTCGGCAATTCTGGTAATCAACATATACCTGCTTGCACCGCCGTTTGTCACGCTTTGGCTCGGACCGTCATTTCTGCTTCCCCGACACACTCTCGCTCTCATGTGCATCATCCTGTATATTGGCCTGACACGATTCACGACAGATGCTTTCCGCTATGCTTTCGGACTATTCTCCGACACCGGTGCCCCTGTGGCCGAGACAGTCTTAAGCCTTGGATTGTCTTCTGTCTTGGGAATGCGATATGGACTCGACGGAATTCTTTCGGGCTTCATACTTGCACAAGCCGCAGTCATAGTGATCTGGAAACCATATTATCTGATCACCCGCTGCATGAAGGGATTCGGATGGACTTACATTGGCCTCTACGCCGGTCACACTGCAATTGGAAGCGCCGTCCTCGGGCTGATACTCATCTTTTTTCATCACTCGCATACAGGCATGGCACTCGCTGCCAATGCGGCCATATCAGCAAAATGGCTCATTGTCGCGATCATTGTTTCCGGCTCCGCCACCGCCATTCTCCTGTTCATGGCGATGTTTGTCTGCATCAAACCGTTCCGCAGATTCACAGCGCGGATAACAAGTCACCTGAAATGATATTAAGCGTTGTCATACCGGTCTACAATGCCAGGCCATACCTTCAAAGATGCATCGGCAGCCTGATGACCCAGCTTCCGGAAAATGCCGAAATAATACTGATCGACGACGGTTCGACCGACGGATCTTCCGAAACATGCGACGATCTGGCGGCAGCCGACAATCGTATCAGTACGATCCACACGTCAAACGGAGGCGCCGCACGCGCCCGCAACCGAGGGCTGGAAACTGCCAGAGGGAGGTACCTGATGATGATCGACGCCGACGACACAATCAAGCCCGACAGCATCGGCCGGCTGATACAGCGGATGGAAGCCGACAGACTTGACTTACTGACATTCGGCATTGACGAACATACCGACAGAGGCTGCCGTGCGACAAACCTAACCGGCAAACCCGAGCTGATCGTTGACGGGCCTACTTACGCCCTGCGTTATGCCGTCGAACATTCCCCATGCTGTTATATCATAAGACGCATCATTCTTGACGGGATCCGATTTCAGGAAGGAGTCACCATGGAAGACTATGCTTTTTGCCTGGAACTCTATGAACATTGCTCCAGAATTGCTCATCTTCGGAAACCGATCTACAACTATATGATCCGCAGCGGGTCAGTCAGCCGCGCCAAAGGCTATCAGGCTGATTCCGCCAAAATGCAATGTTGGCACCGGATACTCCAGCGTCTGACATCTCTGCCATGGTCCGATCCATATCGCCCGGCCGCCATGCGCTGGATAGCCCACTACAAGCTCGAAGCGCTCAAGCAGCTTGGCCACACATGTCTGCCGACGTCAGAAAAGCTTGCAATACGGCGCTCGCTGCTGTCTGTCGGCACACCTCGCGCCGGACATGAGGCGCTGCCTTCGCTCCGGAGCGCCGCAATGCGTCTCATGCTCTCCTATGCCCCTACGAGCATTCTGCTCTGGGTAGTATGCACCGCCAGGCGTAAGATGTTCGGCCGCTGAAAGCCATCGGCATCTCATGTTCTCATTGCCATCCTGCCCGACGCCTGAAAAAACTGTCAAAGGGATCATGAGGCCAAATATTAGTGTGAAAATTTGTGAAATTATCATCGTGCCTATTGCACAGTACGCAAAAAGCCCTTAACTTTGCAGCGCTTTTAGGAAAAGCACCGGGGTGTAGCTCAGCCAGGTTAGAGTACGCGTCTGGGGGGCGTGTGGTCGGAAGTTCGAATCTTCTCACCCCGACAAAAGCTGTCAGCAGTCTGCTGGCGGCTTTTATTTATTATAAACTGATAAAATTCCGCCAGGAAATGAAGTTTTTGGCGATTTCTGTATTTTATTCAGTATTTTTATTTAACTTTGCAGCGTCATTGGATTCTATCTGAACACAACATATCAACTCATGGAGATAAACGACATCAAGGTTGCATTTGCGGAGCCCGAACATACAGTTCACTCCGAACGGATCTGCACCCTCATCTACGAATCGGCGCTGCAGCGCGGCACAGGCATAGCACGCCGCTCGCCCGAATATATCTCGGCAAAAATCACCGGCGGCAAAGCCGTAGTGGCGCTCGACGGTGACAAACTCGTAGGCTTCAGCTATATCGAATGCTGGGGCCATGGCGATTTCGTAGCCACATCGGGCCTGATTGTCGACCCGGAATACCGCCACATGGGCCTGGCGAAGCGCATCAAGGAGAAGACCTTCGAACTCGCACGCCAGAGATTCCCTTACGCCAAAATATTCAGCATCACCACTTCACTCCCCGTAATGAAGCTCAACTCACGCATGGGCTATATGCCGGTGACATTCTCTGAGCTGACCGACGACGCAGAGTTCTGGGAAGGGTGCAAGGGATGTGTCAACTACGACGTGCTCCAGCGCAACGACCGCAAGCGATGCCTCTGCACCGGAATGCTTTTCGATCCGGCTCAGCCAGCTTCGGAAGAGCCTTCGAAAGCCACACCCTACATGATGCTTCTGCGCAACAAGATCGGCAAGATGCTGCATCTCAAGTGACCCGGCCGCGAGGCATTTTTCAATCAATCGTCAAACAATCGCAACAACATATTAAAGCCTACAGCTATGAGCAAGAAAAAAGTGGTGCTCGCCTTCTCGGGAGGCCTCGACACTTCATTCGCAGTAAAATATCTTACCGAAGATCTCGGTTATGAAGTACACACCGCTATAGCCAACACCGGCGGATTCACCGACACAGAGCTCGAAGTGATCGCCGACAAAGCCAAGCGTCTGGGCGCGGCGTCACACGCCAGCCTCGATATCACCAAAGACTATTACGACCGCAGCATACGATATATGGTGGCCGGCAACGTGCTCCGCAACGGCACCTACCCCATATCCGTCAGCTCCGAACGCATATTTCAGGCTATCGCCATCATCGAATACGCCAAGAAGATCGGCGCCGACGCCGTAGCCCACGGATCCACGGGAGCCGGCAACGACCAGGTGCGTTTCGACCTGACGTTCCAGATCCTCGCGCCGGAGATAGAGATCATCACGCCCACACGCGACATGACTCTCACCCGCGAATATGAGATCAACTATCTTCGCGACCATGGCTACGTGGCCGACTTCACCAAGATGGAATACTCCATCAACAAAGGCCTGTGGGGTACGAGCATCGGCGGCAAGGAAACGCTCCACTCCGAGCAGACTCTCCCGGAAAGCGCATATCCCTCGCAGCTTGAGGCCCACGGCGAAGAGGATCTCACGATCACCTTCGAGCAGGGAGAGATCTCTGCCGTCAACGGCAAGCCCTACGCCGACAAGGTCGAGGCCATCCGCGAGGTAGAGCGCCTGGGTGCACGCTACGCCATCGGCCGCGACATGCATATCGGCGACACCATAATCGGCATCAAGG
>ERZ825324.1907-NODE-1907-length-23543-cov-3.545342_pt1 | contig 23543 bp, 16 predicted proteins | sample MGYA00519859_ERZ825324 | MGnify/ENA primary metagenome ERZ825324 (study PRJEB31778, sample SAMEA3449198) | human gut metagenome | biome: human gut; feature: human-associated habitat; material: faeces | place: United Kingdom | collected 2010/2012 ... | reverse complement strand
CCGCCCGGCTCTCGAAAATTTTGCACCGACCTGCAACGGAGCAGGCCTTATACATAATTTATTTCTTGATCTCGGCAGCTATCTCGTCGACAATCTCTTCAAGCTCATCTTCCGAAGTAGATTTGCACAGACCATACTTCTTAAGAAGAGCTTTAATCTGCTCGCGAAGTTCCTCACCTTTTTCAGGAGCGAAAAGCAGAGCTGCACCTGCGCCTACGATAGCGCCACCTACAAAAGCTGAAATCAAAGTAAGTCCTCTCATAACATTTTTCTATTTAGATGATTAACAGTCAGTCATTTTTTTGCGACAGCATTTACCTCTTCCTGAATCTCGTCAACGAGTTCATCGAGTTTTGATTTTTTGAGTTTCAGGCCCTTTGATTCGAGATAATCAACGATTTCGTCTCTCATATCCTCACCTTTTTTGGGTGCGAAAAGCAAACCGAGCGATGCGCCGACGAGCGCGCCGCCAACAACTGCCAGAATAATGTCTAATGATTTCATAATATCTTATAGTTTTAAAAATGTTCGTTATATACGGTTAACGCCCATGACGTCGGAAAGTTCGACCGTTGAACAAAAAAATCATGTCGCGTCTGAAATCTTATCCACTCTCAAAAATAGTCAAATTTCCGTAACCTGTTTCCCCGTTTTCCCATTTTTCACTACTTTTGTATATAAAAGGCTAACAATTCATTCATGAAGGTTTCCGAAAAAACAAAACAGCAGCCGGCCCCAACCTCGGCCGACAGCATCATCATAAAGGGCGCAAAAGTCAACAACCTCAAAAACATCGACCTCACCATTCCGCGCGGCAAGCTTATAGTTGTCACCGGACTGTCGGGGTCAGGCAAATCGTCGCTCGCCTTCGACACCATCTACGCCGAGGGGCAGCGCCGCTATGTGGAGACATTCTCATCCTACGCCCGCAACATGCTCGGATCGCTCGAGCGTCCCGACGTCGACAAGATCACCGGCCTCAATCCCGTCATAGCCATCGAGCAGAAGACCGTCAACCGCAATCCCCGAAGCACCATCGGCACCACCACAGAGATCTACGACTTCCTGCGCCTGCTCTACGCCCGCGCCGGCGAAGCCCGAAGCTATATATCAGGCGAGCCAATGGTGCGCTACACCCACGAAAAGATCGTAAGCCTAATATCCGAGCGCTATGCCGACCGCAAGATCTACATACTCGCCCCGCTGGTCAAGAACCGCAAGGGACACTACAAGGAACTTTTCGAGACGCTCCGCAAGAAGGGCTACCTCAACGTGCGTGTCGACGGCCAGATCCTGGAGATAACCTACGGAATGAAGCTCGACCGCTACCGCAACCACTCCATAGAGCTTGTCGTCGACCGACTCAAAGGGGCCTCCGACATGCAGCGTCTGCGCGACAGCGTCGACGAAGCCCTGCGGCAGGGAGAGAAAGAGATGATGGTCTATGACGTGGAGCTCGACCAGACAAGCCATCTGAGCCAGACGCTGATGGATCCGGTCAGCGGCATCTCCTACCGCGAGCCTGCGCCCCACAACTTCTCGTTCAACTCCCCTCAGGGCGCGTGTCCGCTCTGCAAAGGCCTCGGACAGGTCAATATCATCGACCGCGCCAAGATAATGCCCGAGCCGTCGCTCTCCATACGCGACGGAGGCATCGCGCCGCTCGGCAAATACCGCAACTCGATGATATTCTGGCAGATCGAGGCAATATGCCAGAAATACGGCCATCAGCTGACCACTCCGGTAGGACAGCTTTCGGAGGAAGCGCTGTCCGACATACTCAACGGCACCGACGAACGACTGAAGATATCCAACGCCACCCTCTCCACCTCCAACTACTTCCTCACCTACGAAGGCATATTGAAATACATCGAGATGCAGCAGGCCGAGGACGCTTCGGCGACCGCCCAGAAATGGAGCGGCCAATGGTTCAGCCGCGCCACATGTCCCGAATGCGGAGGCCAGCGTCTCAACCGCGAGGCACTCCACTTCTTCATCGACGGCAAGAACATCGCCGACCTCTGCAAAATGGACATCAACGCCCTCTACCGCTGGACCGACGGCCTCGCCGACCGCCTGCCGGCCACCCGCGGCATAGTGGCCCGTGAGATCGTCAAGGAGATACGCACCCGCCTGGGATTTCTCGTCGACGTGGGCCTCGGCTATCTTTCGCTCGACCGCAACTCCTCCACCCTCTCGGGCGGAGAGAGTCAGCGCATCAGGCTTGCCACACAGATCGGGTCGGAGCTCGTCAACGTGCTCTATATCCTCGACGAGCCGAGCATAGGCCTGCATCAGCGCGACAACCGCCGGCTGATCGACTCGCTCAAGAAACTGCGCGACGCACACAATACGGTCATCGTGGTGGAGCACGACAAGGAGATGATGCTCGAAGCCGACCACGTGGTCGACATCGGCCCCAAAGCCGGACGCAAGGGCGGAGAGGTAGTGTTCAGCGGCTCCCCGGCCGAAATGCTGCGCACCGATACCCTCACGGCATCCTACCTCAACGGACAGCGACGCATTGAGCTCCCGGCCGAGCGACGCAAAGGCAACGGCAAAACCCTGAGACTGCTCGGAGCGTCGGGCCACAACCTTCGCAACGTGGATCTCACCCTGCCGCTCGGCACCCTCACCGTCGTGGCCGGAGTGAGCGGATCGGGCAAATCGTCGCTCATAAACTCCACCCTCCGCCCCATACTGACAAGCCGTTTCTACCGCGCGCAGGAGCAACCGCTACCCTATGCGTCGATCGAGGGGCTCGAAAACATCGACAAGGTGGTGACAGTCGACCAGTCGCCGCTCGGCAAGAGCCCGAGGTCGAATCCCGCCACATACACCGGGGTATTCACCGACATACGCAATCTCTTCGTCAGCCTGCCGGAAGCGAAGATCCGCGGATACAAGCCGGGGCGCTTCTCGTTCAATGTGGCCGGCGGACGCTGCGAGACATGCGGCGGCAACGGCTACCGCACGATCGAGATGAACTTCCTGCCCGACGTACTCGTGCCGTGCGAGACCTGCGGGGGCCGGCGCTACAACCGGGAGACACTCGAAGTGCGGTTCAAAGGCAAATCCATTGCCGACGTGCTCGACATGACCATCAACCAGGCGGTCGACTTCTTTGCCGGCATACCGTCGATACTCCACAAGATCAAGGTGCTTCAGGACATCGGCCTGGGCTACATCAAGCTCGGGCAGCCGTCGTCGACGCTTTCCGGAGGCGAAAACCAGCGCGTGAAGCTCGCTACCGAACTCGCCAAGCGCGACACCGGACGCACGCTTTTCCTGCTCGACGAGCCCACGACCGGACTCCATTTCGAGGATATAAGAGTGCTGCTCGGCGTATTCAGCCGTCTGGTCGACAAAGGCAACACCGTAGTGGTGATAGAGCACAATCTCGACGTGGTGAAATACGCCGACCACGTAATCGACATGGGCCCCGAGGGAGGAGCCGAGGGCGGAATGATACTCGCCGCGGGCACCCCCGAAGAGATAGCGGCAGGCACATCGCCCACAGCATCTTTCCTGCGCGAGGAGCTTGAGGCATCATCCGCGACGCCCGGCGCGCAATAATCACGTAAGAACGACCGCGGCACTTTGCCGCATAAAAAGAAAATAAGCCGTTCCTCACGGAGCGGCTTACATTTTAGCCCTCATCTCAATAAAATGGAATCAGGCTGCCAAACCTAACATAAAACACATTACTATTATGCACTTCTTACTTTTATTCCTTGAATCCTAATCCCGGATACACTTAAAAGATATATAACAAATACTGATTCATCACGGAAATGAACCGGACGCCGATCACATCCTCACGTTTCTGATCACAAAATTACAATGAATGCGTCATGACGTCAATACCATCTAAACGGCTTATTGGAAAAATCTAAAAAAATATTCATTCATACAATTGGGTTTCAGCTCAATAAAAAACAAATTATCTATTCAGCCAATGTTACAAATCTAAATCGTGAAAACTCTTTTTTGACAATAGTGTGCACCTAATGGATACGCCATTTTTCGACTTATTTGCCAAAATATTGATAATTTTGCGTCATCAACACATCAGACAAATCTTACCTGCTATTATCAATGATAAAACAGACCGTGCTATCGGCTATTCTTGGCTTTTTGTCGATGCTGACGTTTCAGGCTCAGGCTACTGCCATTCCTGACTGTTCTTCCGATGCCATACTCAGCCTCGGGGGATACAACTACAGCCTGTTCACCACTACCGAGATTGTGCTCGGGGTGCTTTTTGTCGTCGCCACGGCAGGCTGCATATGGTTTTATACACGCCGCACCGACAGACGCGCCGACGCTGAAGTTGCGGATATGGTCAACACCATTACGAGAGCGGCCGATTTCATACAGGAGACGAAAGAAGCGGCAAAGAAGGAGGATATCCCTTCGCGCGACACATCAGCAGGCAACGAACTGCTCGAAAAGATCATTGATTACGGCATCAGATATTCCGACGACATGGAGAAACTGTCGGAAAACCTCCGCGCGCTCGCCAGAGACCAACGTCACAGCGATATGCACATCCGTGACAACATGAAGATACTCCACCGGCAGGCCGATATTTTCCAACGGCTCTTCGACACGGCGTTTCTAAACACTTATCCCTGCTTTGTGGAGCGCCTCAACAGTCTGCTTCTGCCTGATAAAACATTTCAGGTGCCGGCCGACGGACAGCTTACGCCCGAACTGCGCGTGACAGCATTCATGCGCATCGGTGTGGACGACTGCAACCGCATCGCCCGCATCCTCCGGCTGTCGCTCAACACTGTTTACACATACCGCAACCGCACCCGTCAGCGGGCGGCCGACCGCGACACTTTCATGGCATCCCTGATGAAGATCAACTGACGCCGCCCCTGCCGTCACGCACAGCGAACAGCGGGCCGCATCCACCACCGCATCCGCAACGATATTTTCAACGATTTTCCACAATGCCATTTTCTTTGATTCGGATAGATGAAAATTGAGTCATTTTCCGTATATTTGCACCATACTTGGAACGTCCCTTAATTGGCGATGAGATGCATCTTATTTACCCCGAATCAGATATAAGCGCATCTAACCATAGTTTTAAGCTTAACTCAATTATGGAAATCAACAAAGAATTAAAAAGGAATAAAACCGTACTACTTACCTACTTTAGAAGTCGCGCCAGTGAGATATTAAGCGAACTCGCTCTTAGCTACGCTCCAGCTGACTTCAAAAAGAAAGCAGCTGCACTTAACAAGGCTATAATACAATGCAAAGAAAATTTGCTTGCTATTGTATACGAATGCGCCAGAACTGAACATTGGTCTAATCAGGAACTGCTTGAAAGCGTTTTGATGATAACATACACGAATGATGTCGTAATGCTTGAAGCGAGAAACTCTATTTGGGAGTACGAGTATATGGCGTTCTCCCGTCGCGTCGGTGAATTATGGGAACCATTCTGTAAATTATGTTTTATCTATCCTTTAACAAACATTAGATTATTTGTCCCTCCATTGTTTGAAGAAGTGAAACGAAATCTCACCACTGAAATATCTAATTATATCGATGGATTGCAGATAACTACACAAGAAAAGATCCAGCTGAAAAAATATTATGATAAAGTCTGGGGACTTGTTACCTCTGGTGAAATCCAACTTGAATGTGACCTTCATTTTACAGACGAGACAAATAAATATGTAGTTGATTTCAAAAGTGGTTTTGGATCGAATGAGAAAGGCAATACAAATAGATTGTTGTTAGTTGGAAGCATCTATCAAAATATAGAGGCTGAGAATTATAAATGTCTAATCTTTGTTCGCTCAACAGAGAACAATCATTATCTTACCACTCTTCAAAATTCTGGAGTATGGGAGATCTCATGTGGAGTAGGCACCTATGAAAGGATAAGGGATTTTACGGGATATGATATTCATGATTGGATAATTAATAATATTGATTGGATGAATGATTTCTCGCAACATATGCGTGAGTCTATATTGAGAAATGGATTAGAAAACTATCTGATTTGGTAATTATGGACGAATCGCTTATTTATCAAGCTCATTATACTAAATCTGCTCCTATCATAAATTATATGACTCGTATGCTGGACTTCCAACCCCAGGACTCAATTTTTGAGCCATGTGGTGGCGATGGTGTATTTGTAGATCATATTTTAGAAAAGAATCCGGTCGCGAATATTTGCATATATGAGTTAAACCCTGCTGCGGTTGAAATATTACGTAGTAAGTATAAATATGCCAGCAATATAAGAATCAAAGAGACAGATACTTTATTAGATGATGATATTATTGGGGGGCACCAAAAATTTGATAAGATTATCGGCAATCCCCCATATGGAGCAAGAAATGACGAAGCGAAAAAAAATGAACTGAATAGGCTGTACGCAGATTTGTACACAAAGGAAAGCTACACGCTATTTCTCTATGCATGTATAAATTGTCTAAACGAGAATGGTTCACTCAGTTTCATTATTCCTGACACTTTCTTATCTCTACACAGACATCTTGGCATAAGAAGATTTTTACTGACCCAAACTACTATCCGTGAGTTAGCCCTCTTTCCGTCATCTTTTTTCCCAGGCATAAACTTTGGTTATGCAAACCTTTGTATTATAACTCTTTCCAAATGCTCTGATATATCCAGAAACCTCCAGAACAGGATAGTTTTAAGAACTGGCTTTACCAATGTTGATGAATTAAAACACAGCGACCCCGGTATTTCAAAAGAAGTTTCGCAAGAAACTGTTTATAATGGAGTGGGGTCGGCATTTATGTTTAAATCTTCTAATAAACTGACGGAATTAGTCAACGATAAGAGTATAATTAAGATTGGTGATATTGCAAGTTGCGTGACAGGTTTCTATTCTGGTAATGACAAATATTATTTGCATCCGATAAGTGGGGCAGTCAAAAATGCCAAAAAGTACTCAATAGTAGAACCGCATACAATTCATTCTGAAACGCTCTCAGACGATGAGAAACAAAATGGAATTGATTCTGAAAAGTGTTTCGTTCCAATTCTCAAGGGCGGTAACACAAAATATGTAAAACACGATATATGGTTCATGAACTGGTCAACGCAAGCTTTAAGAGAATTCCGTCTAAGCAAGAAATGTAGATTTCAGAATCCTACGTATTATTTCCGTAATGGTATAGGAATCCCGATGATACGTTCTTCAAGATTAACTGGAGCATTGATAGATGGACGTTTGTTTGATCAATCAATAGTCGGTGTATTCCCGAAGGATGAATCATGGGTTAATTATTTGCTGGCGTTCTTCAATTCGTCAATTTGTACAAGTTTGATTGATGCTATCAACCCATCGACAAACAATTCAGCCAACTACATCAAGAAGATACCGTTGATCATCCCGAATCAAGACACCCGTAAAGAAATTGAAAAATTAGTGGGGAACATCATAGAACGGTTAAAAAACGGAAACGATCAAATCGGTGAATTAGAAGCAAATATAGATACAATCTTTGAGAATTTATATTTGTATAAAAAAGGTGCTGACACAGCAGCTTCATCAACGACAGTTTTTAAGCAGCTGAATCTGTTTTGAGATTGAGATCAGTGTGAAATTCAGGCATTTCTAATAGATTTACACTCCATTCAGATTTTCAGCGAGATTTTCGCACGGCGGCGAGAGCGGAATCGAGATTTTTTTGTAATTTTGTATGCTTTTTGGCGCAGTTCGGCCACTCATGACCGCGGGCTGCGCCGACCAACTGGAAATCAACCGAACATGGCAGAAATAGAAGAAGAAAACTACAGTGCGAGCAACATTCAGGTGCTTGAGGGCCTCGAAGCCGTGCGGAAACGCCCGGCCATGTATATAGGCGACATCAGCGAGAAAGGACTCCACCATCTTGTTTATGAAGTTGTCGACAACTCTATCGACGAAGCGCTGGCCGGATTTGCGACGCATATCGAAGTGACCATCAACGAGGACAATTCCATAACCGTGGTCGACAACGGCCGAGGCATTCCTGTCGACATGCATGAGAAGGAGCACAAGAGCGCTCTTGAGGTAGTGCTGACGGTGCTTCATGCCGGTGGCAAGTTCGACAAAGGAAGCTATAAGGTGTCGGGCGGACTCCACGGCGTGGGAGTATCGTGTGTCAACGCTCTCTCCACCTACCTCCGCGCCGAAGTGAACCGCGACGGCAAACACTACGTGCAGGAATACTCCTGCGGCAAGCCCACTACCGAGCTCCGCATCGAAGGCGAAAGCACCCATACAGGCACGTCGATCACATTCCTGCCCGACGCATCGATTTTCACAGTCACCGTCTACGACTACGCCACACTGGCCAACCGTCTGCGCGACCTGGCCTTCCTCAACGCCGGCATCACGCTGTCGCTTACCGACAGGCGCAACGTCAGCGCCGAAGGCAAGCACCGCAGCGAAGTATTCCACTCCGACAAGGGCCTGGAGGAATTCGTCAGATACATCGACTCCAACAAGACCGAGCTGATACCCCACGTCATACACCTGACGACCGAACGCCAGGGCATACCCGTGGAGGTGGCGCTCACGTACAACACCGACTTCAGTGAGAACGTCTACTCCTACGTCAACAACATCAATACGATAGAGGGAGGCACCCACCTCACCGGATTCCGCCGCGGGCTGACGCAGACACTCAAGAAATACGCCGACGACAACAAGATACTTGAGAAAGCCAAGGTTGAGGTGGCGGGCGACGACTTCCGTCAGGGCCTGACGGCGGTAGTATCCGTAAAGGTGCTCGAACCGCAGTTCGAGGGACAGACCAAGACCAAACTCGGCAATCAGGAAGTGATGGCCGCCGTATCGCAGGCTGTCAGCGAAGCGCTCGGCAATTACCTTGAGGAGCACCCCAAGGAGGCCCGCACCATCGTCGACAAGATAGTGCTTGCCGCCCAGGCGCGCCAGGCTGCATACAACGCCCGCAACAAGATCCTGCGCAAGACGCCCCTCATGGGAGGCGGACTTCCCGGCAAACTCGCCGACTGCTCGTCGCGCACGGCCGAGGACTGCGAGATATTCCTGGTCGAGGGCGACTCCGCAGGCGGCACCGCCAAGCAGGGACGCGACCGCCAGTTCCAGGCCATACTGCCGCTGCGAGGCAAGATCCTCAACGTGCAGAAGGCCGCCGAGCACCGTGCTTTCGACAACGAGGAGATTCAGACGATGTTCCGCGCGCTGCGTGTAAGCATAGGCACCGAAGAGGATTCCAAGGCCATCAACCTCTCAAAACTCGCCTACCACAAGATCATCATCATGACCGATGCCGACGTCGACGGCGCGCATATCGCCACGCTGCTCATGACATTCTTCTTCAAGTTCATGCGCCCGATAATCGAGAACGGTTACCTCTATCTCGCCACTCCGCCGCTCTACAAGTGCATGAAGGGCAAGATCGAAGACTATTGCTGGACCCCCGAGCAGGTGCAGGCTTTCATAGCCCGTCACGGCGACAAATCCAAGGTGCAGCGCTTCAAGGGTCTCGGCGAGATGAACGCAGAGGAGCTGCGCGACACCACCATGTCGCCCGAACACCGGCTGCTCAAGCAGGTCACCATCAAGGACGCCATCGAGGCCGAACGCATCTTCGACATGCTGATGGGCGACGATGTGGAGCCGCGGCGCGTATTCATAGAAGAAAACGCCAACTACGCCAACATCGACGCCTGATCAGGCGTTATAATGTCATATACAGGTGGCGCGGACCGCAGACAAATCCGCGGACCGCGCCACTCACAACATCTAAACACTACCAGAATGCCACGCTCTACCGCCAAGACCACGCAGTCAGCCAAGGCCCGGTCGAAGACCACGGCCAAGGACATCCGCGCCAAAGTGCTCGACTATATAAGCCGCCAGAAAAACAATACGTTCAACTACCGTCAGGTAGCCTTTGCCATCGACGAGGATTCCCCCGCGTCACACCGCACCATAGCCCTGCAGCTTGCAGAACTGGCGTTTGACGGCGATCTTATCGAGGTGTCGCCCGGCAAATACAAGGCTCCGCAGAGAGGCAACGTTTCGACCGGCACTTTCGTGCGCCGCTCCAACGGCAAGAACTCAGTGGTGACCGACGAGGACGGCGAGTCGATATTCGTGGCCGAACGCAACTCCATGCACGCCCTCAACGGCGACAAGGTGCGCGTGATCGTGGCCGCCAACCGCCGCGGCGTGGAGCCTGAGGCCGAGGTGGTGGAGATCATAGAGCAGAAGGAGCAGACGTTCATCGGCACTCTCCGCGTTGAGAAGCAGTTCGGAGTGCTCGTGACCGACTCCAAGTTCCTCGCCACCGACATCATCATACCCCGCGGCAAGCTCCGCGGAGGCAAGACCGGCGACAAGGCCATAGTACGCATCACCTCATGGCCCGACGAGGAGAAGAATCCACGCGGAGAGGTGATAGATATCCTCGGCAAGACCGGCGAAAACACCACCGAGATGCACGCAATTCTCGCCGAGTTCGGACTCCCCTACCGCTATCCTGCCAATGTGGAGGAGGCCGCCAACCATATCGACGCAGGTATAACACCCGAAGAGATAGCCCGTCGCGTCGACATGCGCGATGTGACCACATTCACCATCGACCCCAAGGACGCCAAGGACTTCGACGACGCCCTGTCGATACGCACACTCCCCAACGGCAACTACGAGGTGGGAGTTCATATAGCCGACGTCACCCACTACGTGCAGCCCGACACCATCATCGACCGCGAGGCCCAGAAACGCGCCACGTCGGTATATCTCGTTGACCGCACCATACCGATGCTCCCCGAGCGCCTCTCCAACGGCATATGCTCGCTGCGGCCCGACGAGGAGAAGCTCACATTCTCCGTCATCTTCGAGATGGACGCAGCGGCCCGCGTAGTCCGCTCGCAGATAGCCCGCACCGTCACCCGCTCCAACCGCCGGTTCACCTACGAGGAGGCCCAGCAGGTCATCGAGACCGGCGAGGGCGACTACCGCGACGAGATACTGGCGCTCGACTCGCTCGCCAAGACGCTCCGCAAGGAGCGCTTCGCCGACGGCGCCGTGGAATTCGAGCGCGCCGAAGTGCGCTTCGACATCGACGAGACCGGCCACCCCGTCAGCGTCTACTTCAAGGAGTCGAAGGACGCCAACAAGCTCATCGAGGAGTTCATGCTCCTGGCCAACAAGACGGTGGCCACCTATGTAGGCCATCCCGAGGGACGCCACAAGCCCAAAGCGTTCGTCTACCGCGTGCACGACATGCCCGATCCCGGCAAACTCGCCGACCTCTCCAAGATAGCCCGTACGTTCGGCTTCCGCGTCAAGGAGAGCGGATCGTCGCGCGACGTCAACCGCTCGATCAACCGCATGCTTGCCGACGTCAAGGGCCGGGGCGAGGAGAACTTCCTCTCCACGCTCGCCATCCGCTCCATGGCCAAGGCTGTCTACTCCACCCAGAATATAGGCCACTACGGACTCGCATTCGACTACTATACCCACTTCACCTCACCCATCCGCCGCTACCCCGACATGATGGTGCACCGCCTGCTCGAACGCTACCTCCACGGAGGCCGCTCGGTCAACGTGCAGAAGCTCGAAGAGCAGTGCAAGCACTCGTCGGAGATGGAACAGCTCGCAGCCAACGCCGAGCGCTCGTCGATCAAATACAAGCAGGTGGAGTATATGGGCGACCATATGGGCGAGGTCTACTCCGGAGTGATATCGGGAGTGACCGAATGGGGCCTCTATGTGGAGCTCGACGACAACATGTGCGAGGGACTCGTGCCGGTGCGCGAGCTCGCCGACGACTACTACGACTTCGACGAGAAAAACTACTGCCTCGTAGGGCGCCGCAACAACGTGCGCTACCGTCTTGGCGACAACGTGCGAGTGCAGGTGGCCCGCGCGAGCCTGGAGAAAAAGCAGCTCGACTTCGTGCTCATCGACGACCGCGGACGCCGTCCGGGCGAGGACACCCTCGGCAAGACAGTCACCGCCCGCCAGGCGCTCTCGCCGGCAGGATCACGCCGCAAAAGCTCACAGCACAAGGGAGGACGCCGCAACAAATCGCAGGGGCGCCGATGAACCTCACCGTCAGCGTAGACCGGCTGCGACTTTATGCCCGCCACGGCGTAAGCGACCAGGAGCGGCGCGTCGGCAATATGTTTGAAGTCAGCATCGCGGTGGAGTGCCCTTCGGCCATTGAAGGAGCGGCCACCGACGACCTGTCGCAGACCGTCAGCTACGCCGATCTCGTGGAGATAATCCGCAGCGAGATGTCCCTGCCGTCGCAGCTCATCGAGCATGCGGCGTGGCGCATAGTGCGCCGCGTGTCGGCCCGGTTTCCGGCAGTCACAGCCGGAAACGTCACCGTCAGCAAGCTCACCCCTCCCTGCGGCGCCGAAATGGCCGCCGCCTCCGTCACCATCGCCTGGCCGTGACCGGGGGGCCTGCGCTCGCGCGACAGCGGCACCCATGGCCGGACGCCCGCTCCGGATCGACGCATGCCTCCGCAAAGGGATCTACATAGTGGTGCTTCCATCGGGCAAGCCGGTCAAGCTCCTCGTCGACTGATAAACCCGGCCGCGACAAAACAGGCCGAGAGCAAAACCAACCGCGTGAAGGTGGTGTTTTCTTCTTATAAGAAACACCACCTTCATCGTCATGAAACAGATAATATTGCTGCGCCACGGCCAGAGCCAGTGGAACCTCGAGAACCGTTTTACTGGCTGGACCGACGTAGACCTCACCGACGCCGGACGCGAGGAGGCCCGCGAGGCCGGACAGGCCATGCTGAAAGCCGGACTGCAGCCGCGCTATATGTTCACCTCCGTGCTGCGCCGTGCCATCCACACCCTCGAGATTGCCGCCGCCGAGATGCAGCTCGACTGGGTGCCCGTAATCAAGGACTGGCACCTCAACGAGCGCTTCTACGGGGCCCTGCAGGGGCTCAACAAGAGCGACACAGCCGAGAAATACGGCTCCGAGCAGGTGCATCTGTGGCGCCGCAGCTTCGACGGGCAGCCCCCGCTGCTGACGCCCGACGATCCGCGATTCCCGGGCCACGATCCGCGCTACGCCGCCCTGACCGACGACGAACTGCCCCTGACCGAATCGCTGCGCGACACCATAGCTCGCGTACGCTCATGCTGGGAGGAGAAGATCGTGCCGAGACTCCACGACGTCGACTGCGTGCTGATAGCCGCCCACGGCAACTCCCTGCGCGGCCTCGCCATGATGCTGCTCCATATGACCGCCGCCGAAGTCACCTCGCTGGAGATCCCCACCGGCAAGCCCTGGGTGCTGACCACCGACGACCGCCTCGCCGTCCGTACCGCCGCCTACCTCTGACCCCTGCCTGCCGGCAACCGCCCACTAAGCTGAAGAGCATATTGCCACTATAAGAGAGTAGGGATGCACCCCGGTGCATCCGAAAACGCGATTTTCAGGCCATCAAATCAGCGGATGCACCGTGGTGCATCCCTACAGTCCGGCAGTAATCAGTCGGTTGAATCGCTGAACAGCCGCCGGCGACAGCCCACGGATAAATCTTGATAGAAAACAATCTATTCAACAGGATATTTGATGAAAAAAGCGACACCGGGCCGCGAGGGCGCGATGTCGCTATTTTATAGGATCAAAGCGTATCAGTCGATACCCAGATCGGACTTGATCTGCTGTATCTTGGCTTCGGCAGCGGCTATAGCCTTGTCGTAGTCGTCGGCCGATGCCATCTCGCCGTGCACCTCCACGTAGAATTTGATCTTAGGCTCCGTGCCCGAGGGACGGACGGAGATCTTCGTATGGTCGGCGGTGAAGTACTGGAGAACGTTGCTGGTCACAGGCATGTCGAGCTTCATCGAAGTGCCGTCGAGAGGATGCGTCTCGGTGAGCGACTCGTAGTCCTTGATCACGCTAACGGGGCTGCCTCCGATCTGCTTGGGAGGATTCACACGATACTGCTTCATGATCTCCTGGATCTCCTCGGCGCCTTTCTTGCCCTGGCGAACGAGCGATATGCCCGCCTCGCGCGAGAAGCCATACTTCATGTAGATATCCTGAAGCATCTGGAGGAAGTTCATACCCTTCTCCTTGGCCCAGGCGGCAGCCTCGGCCATGAGCGATACGGCCGAAACGGCATCCTTGTCGCGCACGAAGTCTTCAGCCAGGAAACCGTAGCTCTCCTCGCCGCCACCGAGATAGCGGGCTACGCCCTCGTTGTCGCGGATCACGGCTGCTATCCATTTGAAGCCCGTATAGCAGTCATACATCTTGATATTGTTCTTCTCCGCGATCGACTTGATTGTCTCTGTGGTAACGATGGTCTTGACGATATATTCATCGCCCTTGAGCATGCCGAGCTCAGCGTTGCGGGTCATGATATAGTTGAGCAGTATCATGACTATCTGGTTGCCGTTGAGAAGCACGTACTCGCCCTTGTGGTCGCGGATGACAGCGCCCACACGGTCGGCGTCGGGGTCGGAAGCCATCACCAGATCGGCTCCAACCTCTTTGGCTTTGGCTATAGCCATGGCCATTGCGGAGGGCACTTCGGGGTTGGGCGAAACCACAGTGGGGAAGTTTCCGTCGGTCACATCCTGCTCGGGGACATGGATTATGTCGGTGAATCCGAAGCGCTTGAGCGATTCGGGGATAAGATATACGCCTGTGCCGTGGATCGGGGTATAGACGATCTTCATATCGTGATGACGCTTCACTACGTCTGGGCTGAGCTGCAGGCCCTTGATGGCTGTCAGATATGCCTCGTCGACCTCCTTGCCTATGATCTCGATCTTCGACTTGTCGCCCTCGAAACGGATATTCTCCACTCCCTTGATGCGGTTTACGTGGTCGATGATATTTACGTCGTGGGGGGCGATGATCTGCGCTCCGTCCTCCCAGTAGGCCTTGTAGCCGTTATATTCCTTGGGGTTGTGTGAGGCGGTGATGTTCACGCCGCTCTGACATCCGAGATGACGGATTGCAAACGACAGCTCCGGGGTGGGACGGAACGAGTCGAACAGATACACCTTGATGCCATTGGCCGAGAAGATGTCGGCCACGATCTCGGCGAAGAGGCGCGAGTTGTTGCGCACGTCGTGACCTACGGCCACCTTGATCTTGGGCAGATCCTTGAAATTCTCCTTGAGATAGTTGGCCAGGCCCTGGGTGGCTGCGCCCACGGTGTAGATGTTCATGCGGTTGCTGCCGGCGCCCATGATGCCACGCAGTCCGCCGGTACCGAATTCGAGATCGCGGTAGAAAGCGTCGATCAGCTCGGTCTTGTCGTCGGCCTCAAGCATGCGTTTCACTTCCTTGCGGGTGGCTTCGTCATAAGCCTCGCCGAGCCACACCTGGGCTTTGGCTTCAACCTGCTTGAGCAGTTCGGGATTTTCCATATGTATTCAGTATTTTGGTAAGAATGCTGTTTATAATGCGTCACTCACCTCCGCCGGCACGACGTCGGAGGGTCGACACGTCAAAATTAATCAATTCGCTCCAAGCATCCAAATTTCAGCCGCCCAAAATTCATCAGCCGTGCGACGACGAAAGCTCCCCGGGCCTTTGTGAGGCGCGGGGAGCTCATTGCGGTCAGTTATATACCCTTGTCAATGTATCCTTGGATGTTTTCGGGGATCATCTGATCCCAAGCCCTGTTTACGGCTGAGTGAAGATCACGATACGGTTCCAGTCGTTGGTGTCGTAAGGCTGTACGTCGCTGCCGTTGGCCTGGATGGTGAGGCGGCTCGGATCGATGCCATACTGGTTGACGAGAGCGTCGACAACCGACTGTCCGCGGCGCTGCGAGAGCTCCATGTTGTAGGCGGCTGTGCCGGTATCCTTGTCGGCGTAGCCCTGAACGTAAACCTTAGCCTCTGGGTTGGCCTTCATCCACTGTGCCACGTTGTAGACGTTGACAGCCTCTTCGTCGGTGATCACGGCCGAGTTGATCTTGAATCGTACAGTGGCCAGGAGCGGAGCTGCCTGAGGAGCGGGCTGTTCTACCACTTCGGGGCAGGGAAGCTGTGCCTCGGCTGCTGCGAGGGCTGCCGATGTAGTGGCGAGGGCGCCGCGCAGGTCATTGACCTGATTGTTGAGCGAATTGATGTAGTCGACATATTCGCAGGGGTTGTAGGCCTTGTAGGAGCGCTTGCCAAGGTTGAAGCTCAAGCCGCCGTAGACCATGAGGGTGGATTCGATAGGCTTGCCCGACGATACGTTGTCGAAGTTGTCGCCGTAGAAGTTGGCGCGTGCCTCAGCGAAGAAGTCGACATAGTCGCACAGACGCAGACGGAGCTGCAGGCCGGCTGCCACGGGGAGAGTCACCTCTTTGGTCTTCAGTTTGCGGCCGCCGTCGGTGGGTATCATGGCGAGATCGCCACGGAATCCATGAGTATAAGCCACGCCAAGACCTACGTAAGGGATGATGCTGAAAGCACGGTCGGCCTTCGGGCCGCAGATGGAGTTGAGCATATCCCACTGGAGATCAACATTGCCGTTGAACATCGTGGCCTTGTTGTAGTGACCCCAGTCAGTGTGGAGCTTGCCGAAGAAACCGGTGGCGCGCACTCCCAGATAAGGGCTGAACCAGTGGCCGACGCCCACGTTATAGATCGCTGTGATGTGACGCTTTGCGTGACCCTCCACATTGTAATGGTCGACATAGGGCACCATCATGCCGGCGCCGGCCTGGATATACCAGTTGTCATTCCAGGAAGTGGAGTAGTTGGTCTTGCATTCTACTGGCACCTCTGTCACAACAGACTCTTCCACCACTACGGCCTCCTGAGCCTTGGCTGTGTTTGCCGAAAGCAGCAAGCCGCCGCAGCCGACAATCGCTAAAAGAAGATTCTTTTTCATTTCTCTCGTAAATTTAATGAAACATTTATTGTAATTGAATAATCTCATTGCGGCCTTCGTCGCGGCGGTGATCTTCCCTCCGGAAGAGGCCGCTTCGTCGGCGTTTTGATTTTATAACATAGCCTCACTTTTTTTTGTTCGATTCATCGCCACCATTATTTCCCATCAGCAGGCGTTCACGCCACGCAAACCGCTGACCGATTCGGAATTAGTGAGCTGATAAAATTTTCACCTCGACTTATTTCCATTCACATTCAGGCGCTTCGCGCTGTTTCCGGCTGTGCTTATCAGCTGGCGATTTTGTGTTTTTCAGCACATTTGATTGCAATATCATAGAGGGATCGCTAAATTTGCTATATGAGAATTTCTTGATGGACAGAAACGATCAAGGTAACGATTCCCGATAATCGCCACTTTGCCACCGGCCATGAATTCATGATATATATTTAACTTTGCAAGGTATTAAAAACAAACAACAAAATGAAAACAACTTATGACCGTGTCGCAAACTTCAATGAAGACGAAGAAAGCGAAGTCATCCTTGTAATCCCCTATCTTCAGGAGGATTTCAAAAAATGGCTTATGGAAACCAGAGACATTAAGGAAAAAACGGCAAGTGACTATCTCCGCGCCTACGAGTCGGGCTACGAAGCATCGTATGAGCAGCTCGGGCTTGATCTCCATAGTCTGCTCCATGCCTTCATCGAGGATATTCCTTCGGAAACGGGATGCGACCTCACAAAAAGTGCCGCCCCGGATCTTGTAAAGGCATATCTTGAAACGATGCTGGAGATGCTGGGAAAAGATGAAGACGCCTTCACAAAAGCTGAACTTTGTGCTATGATGGCATATCACGATTTTATCGTGGATATAACAGACAGCGTCGAAGAAAAAGTCAGCAAGGAAAAATCAAAACAGCTCCCTGATGAAGAGCAGTTCCTTGATTGGCTGGAAACCGAGTACAAAATGGACTACGAAAATGCTAAACGCATTGTATCCTCAATCAAACGCATGGACCTGATCATCCCATCGCTGGTAACGGATCCCATGTCGTTCCTTGATGTGCTACGTGCCATCCCCGATAAAAACAAGCGGGAAAACTACATGGCTATGATCGGGCAAAGAAAGGATCAGATCTTTGCAAAGTCGCGCAATAAATATAAGACCATCATAAACGGCCTGGGAAACATCAGATACTATCTCAATTTCCTGAACAGGAAACAATAATCAGATAGGTTCGCAAAATAAAACCATCCAATCCATCATCCAGACATAGTTTTACCTATGGAATATACCAGACAAAAACTTTGGGAAAGATTCCAACGACGCTTCAACAGCGAACGGTACATTTCGGAAGCTGACGGACTATATTGTCCGATGAAACTCATCCAATTCATTTTCGGCAAGAAAATGGACAAGTGTTCGAAAAATAACGCCAAAATTTTCAAATCCAGATACACGGATCTGAAAACAGACTGGTTCGATTGTTTGAAAATTCAGACAATAGACGGGAGGCAGATAGAGATGAAAGATGTTCAGTCGCTCAAAATTCAGGACGACGGCTCTATCGTTATTACAACAACTAACGATAAAACACTCGTTGCAGATCTTGAGCCCATATACAAGATTTCTGACCTATGGCTATCGGGCATCGTGGAGTCATTTATTCAATCATATCGCTCCTGCAGCGAAGAGCTGAAAGAGATTCCAAACATATTAATTGTATTGAGGGAAATGATTCCCAGCTTTGAAGTTACGACGAAAAGTGCAGATGTTGACATGGTAATAAAAGAGCTGGGCGATCCAAAAAATGAAGAATGTCTGAATCTGTTACTCAGCATGAGTAACGGGATTCTTGATGACCTCGAATTGGTATTCTCAAAATTCACAAAGTCATTAAATGTAGCAAGGCAATAAATTGCCCCTATAGGCAGAAACAGCAAGCAATTTAATATTTGCACTTGGACGGTATAAATCGTATATTTCCTTCGGACTTCTTGTCCGAGGGGAGGGAGCGAACATCCCTTGACGGAAAAGTCGTGGAAGATATGAGGCGGCTAATTCTCAATGCTTTTAAGGAGAATAGTATAGTCATGAGCGATATTTCATATATCGCTGGCCCTACTGTTGTCAGATTTGAGCTGATACCTGAGAGAGCTTGCAAATTGAAGCATATCCGTACATGTGAAGATAAGTTGAATGAGGCTTTATCTGAATACGGCCCAATTAGATTAATTGCGCCGGTTCCTACGAAAGGAACAATCGCTGTGGAAGTTCCTCGATTAGACAGTCAGATCGTATGTCTTCGCGAAGTTCTTGAATCCAATGAGTTTCAGGAATCCGGAGCACACCTGCCCATTGCTTTGGGTATTGATTATGAAAACAATATTGCTGTTGCAGACTTGGCAAAGATGCCACATTTGCTGATAGCAGGCGCTACCGGACAAGGCAAGTCTGTATTACTCAATAATATTATCCTTTCGTTGCTTTATAGGTTAAATCCTGCCGACTTAAAATTGGTTTTAATTGATCCGAAATATGTGGAGTTTAATCACTATAACCGAATCAAGAAGCAATATCTGTTAAGAACTTCTGAAGAAGCTCCAGCGGTTATTACGGCAATTGAAAAAGTCCCTAAGATACTTATCTCCATTGATAATGAGGTTAGAATACGATATAACCTTTTAATACAAACTCAATGTAGAACAATCAGAGAGTATAATCATAAAATTGCAGACGGTAAGCTTTCTAAAGACAAACACCATCATCAGCCCAATATCGTTGTTGTAATTGATGAATTTGCTGACTTGATGAATGTGTGTGGAGGGAATTTTATGATGCCTTTAGCTAGTATTGCTCAGCGATCACGAGCAGTAGGAATTCATCTGGTTATTGCTACTCAACGCCTCTCTACCGATGTTATCACAGGTATAATCAAAGCGAATTTTCCGGCTCGAATTGCTTTTAGGGTTATGTCTGACGCAGACTCTAAAACTGTTCTTGATATATCAGGAGCGCAGAAGCTTCTTGGCATGGGGGACATGCTGTTCAATTATTGTGGTGATTTTAAGCGAATACAGAGCTGTTTTATTGATACTCCAGGGATTGAATCAATTTGTGAATGGATTGCCCAGCATTGTCCGACAGACTTCTCATACGTGTTATCAATCATCTCTCCAAGCGATACTCCTTATGAAGCCATCAGCGAACGTGATCCATTGTTTTTAGAAGCTGCACATTCAATTGTGACTTCAAATAATTCACCAATAAATTTCAAGCCTCTAATTGATCTTCTGATGTCAGACGATGAAGATAAGGATGATGATTCTAATTTTGCAAAAGATACGGTTATGGTAAAAGATGATGATAAAATGGGAGCAGTTGACTTTACAGATTTGCTGGACACCTATGAATTTATTGAAAAGCCATATAGATTCCCTTGTGAGAATTATATGATAATAGGTGATACCGAGGAGATTGATAAAATCATTAACACCTGTGGCTACATAAATATTGATGTGAGGGATATTGAAAAAACATTATCAAATGAAACTACAAATTATGTTTCAACCGGTAGTGCCGAGGGGAAGGGGTGTATTGTTAACGCATTGAAGGATGCGGTATCGAAACTGCCGATAGCGATAGATCGCATCGCAGATCTACTCTTCAATATCTGGGTGCCAAAGACTATGGATTCACCTTTGAAAGAGCTGAACTCAATGACTGAATTCATCGGGGAACTGTCTGGAGATATTAAATACACCTGGGGAGTCGCTTATGATGACGAATCTCTGAATGGACAACAAGCAAAAATTTCATTAATCGCAGCAAGTAAATAAGTTATGTTAGGAGCAATCGTAGGTGATATAATAGGTTCGGCGTATGAGTTTACCGAGCAAAAACGGCATGACTTTGAGTTGCTGCCGCATGGAAGTCGTTTCACTGACGACTCGGTGATGACTATTGCCGTTGCTCATTGGCTATGTAATTACATTGAAGAAGATCATCCTCAGGAGAAACTTATCGAGACGATGCAGATGTTCGGCCGTAAATATCCGTTTGCCGGATATGGAAGTTCGTTCAACTCCTGGCTATGGAGTGAAAATCCACAACCTTACAACAGCTGGGGCAACGGAGCGGCAATGCGCGTAAGTCCGGTCGGACTTTATGCCGAAACTCTTGATGAAGCGTTGGAGCTGGCAAAACGGACAGCTGAGGTCTCGCATAATCATCCTGAAGGCATCAAGGGCGCACAAGCCGTAGCGGCAGCAGTGTGGATGGCGAAGCACAAGCATACAAAAGATGAAATTCGTGATTATCTCACCAACAAATTCCAATATAATCTTGCACGAACCGTTGATAAAATTCGCCCAACGTATCAATGGGACGTATCGTGCCAAGGGTCGGTGCCGGAGTCTATAATCTGCTTCCTTGAAGGGAAAGACTTCGTCGATGTGGTCCGTCTTGCCGTCTCGCTCGGTGGCGACGCTGACACAATGGCCTGCATAGCCGGCTCAATTGCTGCCTGCATTTATCCTATCCCGGAAGAGATCTTTAAGAAGTGTATGGAAATGTTACCTGCTGAATTACAAAAAGAGTCAGAGGCATTTATACGTCTTACGTGGTTCAAAGGGATTCTTGATAGATATCATAGCAATTAATATGACATTTGAAGAATTCAAGACGTTGGCTCTCAATCCGCCATACATTGACAGACACTGCGTTTACCGCGCACTACCGATGTATTTGCACCCATGTATCGCATTACAAATAACCTCCGTCTGCACTTTGACAAGTGCTGTAACCTCGCTTTGGAAAAGAATAAGGACGAAATAAATGACTGCAAGATAACTGTAGAAACGACAATCGAAAGGCTAAGAGAAATTCGCCGATTCATTGACCTCTACTAATTCCTGCTTGTACACACGGAGCAGACATGCAGGTGGCCGACAACATTTTTTTACTTTTGTAGTTGGGGCATTTTTTGTAATTTAGGGCCACAAAAAACTTACCTTATAAAAGTGTCATGAACAAACTTCTGACAGTCGCCGCAGCAGCCGGCGTCATCACCACCGCGGCAGCTTGCTCGGCAGGTCACGATACGACAGCACCAGCAACCGATTATGCGGCTTACGTCAATCCATTCATCGGAGCCGCCGACAACGGCCACACTTTTCCCGGAGCCACAACGCCATTCGGAATGATACAGACCAGCCCGGTCACCGGAGCTGTCGGCTGGCGCTATTGCTCGGAATATGTCTACTCCGACTCCATTATATGGGGATTCACCCAGACCCACCTCAACGGCACGGGCTGCATGGATCTGGGCGACATACTCGTCATGCCCTCCAACGGACGCCGCATCCGCGACTGGGACGACTACCGCTCGCCGTTCGACAAGTCGACCGAAAGCGCATCGCCGGGATATTACGCCGTCACCCTGTCGGCTCCCGACGTGAAAGCCGAGCTCACGGCCACGCCCCACGCCGCGCTTCACCGCTACACCTACAACACCGCCGACTCCTCCGCCCTGCTCATCGACCTGCAGCACGGCCCGGCATGGAGCGACACGCAATATCACAGCCACGTGCGCGAGTGCTCCACACAGTGGGAGGATTCCGTCACGCTCACCGGTCATGTGCGCAACTCCGTATGGGCCAGCCAGGACTACTTCTTCGTCATGCAGTTTGATCGCCCCGTCACCGACACACTTACCCTTGCCACAGCCGCTCCTACCGAGCGGGGACAGCGCATCGTGGCCGGATTCGACATGAAGCCTGGCCAGCAGCTACAGATGAAAGTGGCCCTCTCCACCACATCGGTCGAAGGCGCACGCCGCAACCTTGAGGCAGAGCTACCAGGATGGGATTTCGAGGCCACCCGCGCCCAGGCCCGCGCCGACTGGAACAATTATCTGGGCCGAATCGACGTGGACGGCACCGACACCGAGAAGACCAACTTCTACACATCCTATTACCACGCGCTTATACAGCCCAACATGATAGCCGACGTCGACGGCTCCTACCGCAACGCCGCCGACTCCGTGGTCAAGGCTACGGGAGGACAGTTCTACTCCACCTTCTCGCTCTGGGACACCTACCGCGCGGCCCATCCCTTCTACACCCTGATGGTGCCGGAGAGAGTGGACGGCTTCGTCAACTCGCTTGTAGAGCAGGCCGAAGTGCAGGGATTCCTGCCGATCTGGGGGCTCTGGGGCAAAGAGACATATACCATGGTGGCCAACCACGGCGTTCCTGTCATAGCCGAAGCCTACCGCAAGGGATTCCGCGGATTCGACGCCGACCGTGCGTTCGAAGCCATCAAACGCACTCAGACCGTAAGCCACCCGCAGAAAAGCCACTGGGAGATCTACGACCGCTACGGATATTTCCCCACCGACTCCACACGCGCCGAATCGGTATCGTCGACACTTGAGACCACCTACGACGACTATGCCGCCGCCGACATGGCCTCGCTGCTCGGACGCAAGGAGGATGAGAAGATCTTCCGCGAACGCGCCGACTACTATAAGAATCTGTTTGACAAAGAGACCGGATTCATGCGTCCGCGCCGCACCGACGGCACCTGGCGCACGCCGTTCGATCCGGCATCGGTAGGCCACTCCGAAAGCGTGGGGGGCGACTACACCGAGGGCAACGCATGGCAGTACACCTGG